>Ga0099364_10013180_pt1 | contig 11114 bp, 10 predicted proteins | sample TergutTh196P3_FD_73070 | JGI IMG/M metagenome (GOLD analysis project Ga0099364, IMG submission 73070) | Microcerotermes parvus P3 segment gut microbial communities from Pointe-Noire, Republic of the Congo - Th196 P3 | ecosystem: Host-associated > Arthropoda: Insects > Digestive system > Gut ... | reverse complement strand
CACCGAATACGACGTCGAGATACTGATAAACGGGCTTGAGCTTCGCGATTATCCCGCAAGCGCGCTCAAGGCTCTGTTCTCCGTCGTGTATCAAGACTTTGCCAAATATTACATACCGCTCAAAGACAACATAACCATTGGCGAGCAGCGTGACGCTGCGTCCGGCAACGCCTGCGGGCGTGAGACGAGGGCAAGGAAAGCCGCAACCTTAGCGGGGCTTGACGAGACCATCGCGGAATTGAAAAACGGCATGGACACCCCGTTAGGCAAAATATTAGACGGCGGGCAGGACATATCCGGCGGGCAGTGGCAGCGCGTGGCTATCGCGCGGTCGCTGATTTCCCGCGCGCCTGTGAAAATGCTTGACGAACCCACCGCCGCCCTTGACCCAGTCAGCGAAAGCCGGGTGTATGAGGAATTTGAAAAGCTGATGGAGGGCAAAATGACCGTGTTTATCAGCCACCGCCTCGGCTCGACCAAGCTGGCCGACGAGATATTGGTCATTGACGGCGGCAAAATCATCGAGCGCGGCACACACGATGAACTGATGGCGGCAACCGGACAGTACGCCGAGATGTTCGAGGCGCAGCGGGGGTGGTATGTATGAGCGAAGAACGTAAAAAATATCCCTTTCTCAAAACAGTGCTGCGAACCATCCCCATACAGTTTAGAGCCGCGCTATGGCCGACCATAGCCAATATATCGATGAGCGTTATCCACGCCCTTACATGGACAGCCGTAGTAATCGCCACACAAATCTTATTCGACGCGATAAGCCGCGCGGCAATCGGACAAATCGGTTTCGCGGACTGCGCTATCCCCTTGTTAATACTTGCGGGAGCCACTTTTGGGCAGCAGATTATAAACGGCGTCCATAATTTCCTTTGGTCTATCGTAGAGGGTAAATCCGCAGTACACATAAAAACACTTCTGTACAAAAAGCTGCAGCGCATCAATCCGGCCGATTTTGAAAACACGGCGTTTCTTGACGACGTAAACAAAGCGAAAGAAGGAACAAATTCGGTATCGCAGTATTGCACGACTTTTCTCAATATCGGCTTTTTCTATGGAATATACTTCGCGTCGGTGGGAGCATACCTTTTTAGCTTAAAACCGATATTGCTGATTACGGTGATGATTTCATTCCTCCCCGCGATGCTGGCGCAAATCGTGCGCGGAAAGGTGTTTACCAAGCTGGAAGAACAAAGCGCTCCTCTGCGGCGTGAATACGAATACTACCAAAAGACCCTATGTGACCGGGAATACTTCAAGGAAACCCGCATATTGGGCGCTTTCAAGTTCTTCCACAAGCTGTTTTCCGACACGATGGCGCTGCTCACCCGTAAAACATGGAGAGCCGAGCGCAAGACGGCGCTTTTGCAGTTATTGTTAAATACCACGAGCTTTGCCGGCATGGCAGTCTCAACCTATATGCTGTTTACCGCGACAATGGCGGGTGAGATAACCGTGGGCGCGTTCGCTGCGGTATTTAGCGCGCTGGGTATGATTTTTAATATCATGCGGGAAATAGTCACGATGCACTTAGGCGGCATGAATAAAGACTTGGGCAAGGTTGCCAACTATATTCGTATTCTCGATTTGCCCGAGCGTACAGGCGCGGACGGAACCCCCGACTTCACCAAAGGTATAACCGCTCAAAATATCAGCTTCACATATCCCGGCCGCGAGGAACCCGCCGTCCGGGATGTATCGCTAAACATAGCAAGCGGCGAAACCGTCGCCATTGTGGGCGAAAACGGAGCGGGTAAAAGCACGCTTGTAAGATTGCTGACCGGGATATACCGGCCATCGGAAGGCAGAGTAACGGCGGGCGGGCTGGATACCTCCGAAACCGCGCCCGCCGGCCTGTACAACGGCGTTTCCGGCGTATTTCAAAAATACCAGCGTTATAAAATGACGCTGGAGGAAAACGTAACAATCAGCAGCGTAAAGGCGACCGCCCCCGGCCGCCCCTGTCAAAACGATATGGCCCGCGTTCAAACCGCGCTGCGCGAAGCCGACTTTAACGATGAATCTATAAGCCTTGATACCATGCTCTCCCCGGAGTTTGACGGCATAGACCTGTCCGGCGGACAATGGCAGCGATTGGCCATTGCCCGCGGGCTGTACCGGACTAACGGTTTTATCGTGTTAGACGAACCCACGGCCGCCATCGACCCCATTGAGGAAACGAGGGTATATACACAGTTCCAGCGGTTAGCCGAGGGTAAATGCGCCGTGGTGGTGACGCACCGGCTCGGCTCGGCGAAGCTGGCGCACCGCATCGTGGTTATGGACGCCGGGAAAATCGTGGACACGGGAACGCATGACGAACTGCTGTCACGTCCGGGCAAATACGCCGGCATGTGGGCGGCGCAGGCGAAGTGGTATGAGAGGACTGAAAACCACGCCCCGCTATGCTTCCGCGGCTGAGGGGCGCATAGGGAGATTAAAATCTCGGGCCGCTTATGACGCCGTTCCCGATTAAAACCCCCAGCGTCAGAGCCGCGACAAGCGCGGCAATCAATATGACGATTACCACGTCCAATTGCTTAGCCGTCAGCGGTATCTTGTCATAGAAATTTTCCTTGGCGCCTTTAGGCTCCGGGTTAGGCCCGCTTTGGCCGCCCTCGCCGCGCTCACAGCGCGGCGCTTTACTTTTTCGCGACATATTTGCGCATATCAACGGCGACCGCCAATACTATCACAAGACCCTGCACAATGTATGTATAGGACGGCTCCACTCCCATAAACTGCATGGCTATCCTGAGCAGCTCAAACACAAGCACACCCACCAAAATACCGGACACGCGCCCCACGCCGCCGTTTGTCGAAACGCCGCCTATCGTACAGCCGGCGATGGCCTCCAGCTCATAGCCCCAGCCGAGGTTGACGGAGGTGCCGCCCGCCTTGCCGCCCAGCAGAAAACCGGCAAGCCCGTACATCGCGCCGGCCGTGGCGTAGATGATAATCTTTGTTCTGCGGGTATTGATGCCGTTGACCTCGGCCGCGTTTTCGTTGCCGCCTATGGCGTACAGGTATTTGCCGTGCGCCGTTTTGTTGTACACAAACCACATTATCACACCGCAGACCGCTGAAATAATGGCCAAATACGGCAGCACCGTTATACCGAACAGCGACCCGCTCGCCACATTCGTGTAGACCTCACGAAAGCCGCCTATGGGCTGCGCGCCGGTGAACACCAGGCATATACCGTAAATAATGGTCTGCATACCCAAGGTTGCGATAAACGGCGGTACATTGAGAAAAGAAATAACCGTTCCGTTTATGGCGCCGAACATCACGGCCACCAGCACAACGCCCAGCAGCACCAAAAGAATATTTACATCCCCCATATTGGGATACACCTTGCTGGCGTAATCCGAGCGCTGCATAAACGTGGCCGCTATACAGGCCGCCAGCCCGACGGAACGCCCGGCCGAAAGGTCGGTGCCTCTGGTTATCAGGCACCCCGAAACGCCGAGCGCGATTATAAAACGCGCCGCCGTGTTGCGCATGAGGTTGCTTGCGGTGAGCGTCGAGAAAAACGACGGGCGAAGGATACCCACCACGATGGATATGGCTACCAATAAAATTATTATGGCGTTGTTGAGCAGGAAATTTATGACTTTTTTGCCCTGTACCCCTTTTACCGCCTCAAGCATACTTCTCATCCTCCGTTTCAAACCGCGTGGCAAGCTCCATGATGGTCTCCTCGTTCATTTCGTCACCCTCCACGAAGCCGGTCACACGGCCGTCGCACATTACCATGATGCGATCCGCCATACCTATAAGCTCGCCCATTTCGGAGCTTATCATAAGGATGCTTTTACCCTGCTTTGCCAAGTCGGCAATGATGCAGTATATCTCATACTTCGCGCCCACGTCGATTCCGCGCGTGGGTTCGTCCATGATAAAAACGTCGGGATCGTTGGCCAACCAGCGGCTGACGATAACCTTTTGCTGGTTGCCGCCTGACAGCGACTGAATAAGCGTTCTGATGCCCGGCGTCTTGATGCTCAGCTTTTTTACGTTTGCCTCGACAAGCTCGTTGATCTTCTTGCCGTCTATCATCAGCTTGTATTTATGAAACTTGTTTATGGACGCCACCGAGATATTGTCGGCCACCGACAGCACGCCGAAAATACCTGTGCGCCTCCGATCCTCGGTCAGCAGCGCTATCCCGTGGTCGATCGCGTCTTTCGGGCGCGAGCATTTGAACTTCACGCCCTTATATATAATGGCGCCCGAAACCGATGCCCTCAGCCCGAACAGCCCCTCCATCAGCTCGGTGCGCTGCGCGCCCACCAGTCCGCTGACCCCGAGTATCTCCCCCTTGCGAAGATTAAAGCTTATGCCGCGAAATGACTTTGGGTTTATCGAGGTATAGTTTTCGACCTCCAGAACAGTTTCGCCGGGCGTGTTTTCCTTGCGCGGGAACAGATTGGTCATCTGCCGGCCAACCATGCGCGTTATGATAAGGTCTGTGGTAAGCTCGCCGGCCGGCCATGTCCCTATGTACTGGCCGTCGCGCATAATGGTGACGTCGTTTGAAATGCGCAGTATTTCGTCCATCTTATGGGATATATAAATGATGGCGACGCCTTCCTCGCGCAGACTGTCGATGATGCCGAAAAGCTTTGATACCTCGCTGCTGGTAAGCGACGAGGTGGGTTCGTCCATTATAACGATACGGGCGCCGACCGAAACAGCCCTCGCTATCTCCACGAGCTGTATCTGCGACACCGAAAGCGTCCCCAGCTTCCGCTCAGGCTCAGGGTCAAGACCCACCTTTTTCAGAACCTCGGCCGTTTCCGCGTTCATCCTCGCGTGATCCACTACCCCCGGCAGCTTTGCCGGATAACGCCCGCAGAAAATATTCTCGGCAATGGAGCGCTCGGGTATGGGCTGAAGCTCCTGATGCACCATCGCGATGCCCTTTCTCAGCGCGTCAAAGGGGTTGGCGATCCTGACATATTCGCCGTTATAGAATATCCTGCCCTCGTCCATTGAGTAAACGCCGAACAGGCATTTCATAAGGGTAGACTTGCCCGCGCCGTTTTCGCCCATCAGCGCGTGTACCGTTCCCGGCCTAAGCTTGAGCGACACCTTGTCAAGGGCCTTGACGCCCGGAAAGGATTTGCTGATATCCTTCATTTCCAGAATATATTCCGACATGATTTCCTACCCCTGTCTCCCGCTTATTGGGAAACCGCGCGCGCAGTAACGCGCACGCAGTTTCCCTTTAATCCGTTGGGGACGCGGTTACTGAACCTTCTGGTAGTTGACCCAGAGGTATTTGTCAACCGACTCGCTGCTCATGTAGCGGACAGCCGCGTCAACGGCGGTGTGGGACTGCCCGATATGGTCGTTCAGCACCGTACCGGTCATATCGCCGGCGGCGATGGCGTCAACGGCCTCGGGAATAGCGTCCACGCCGACAAGATAGATGTCCTGACCCACGGTGCGCCCGGCGGTCTTGATGGCCTGTATGGCGCCCATCGCCATGCCGTCGTTGTTGGCGAAGATAACGTCGATCTGGCCGCCGAACTGCGCCAGCGCGTTGGCCGCAAGTTCCTGCCCCTTGGCCGTATCCCAGTCGCCGCGTTGCTCAAACAGCTTCTCGACCGCGATGCCCGCGTCGGTCAGGGCCTTGATGGAGTATTCGGTGCGGTACTGCGCGTCCGTATTCTCGGGGTCGCCCACCAGCATGACGTAGCTCACAACGCCGTCGCCGTTAATGTCGCCGTTGTCGGCCAGATCCCTGATGATCTCGCCCTGATATGTGCCGGACTGCTTTGCGTCCGCGCCGACGTAGCTGATCTTGTCCCAGCCGTTCATATCGTCGGCGCTCGGCTCGCGGTTTATGTACACCACGGGGATATTCGCGGCCTTTGCCTTGTCGGTTATGGTCGCCGCCGACGAGGACTGAACTAAGTTGATGATCATAACGTCAACCTTCTGCGCTATAAAGTTCTCCACCTGATTTGTCTGCTCAACCATGTCCCCCTTGCCGTCCATCATTGTGACATTGTACTTAACGGTGTCGGTTTCCAAGGTCTTGAAATAGCTCTCGATCTCCTGACGGTACAGAGTCATAAAGTTGTCGTCATACTTGTAGATGCTGACGCCGACCTTATAGGTCTTTACCCCGCCGTCCCCACCGGAACAGCCCGCGGCCAGCGCGATAAGCATAATGCCGGCCAGTACCAGCGCGCATAGTTTTTTCATCATGCGTCCTCCTCATTATTATCTTTCGCCATACCGCCGGTTGCTTCCGGCGTGGCGCGTTCAGTATATCATACGCCGCCCGCCAAGTCCATATATAATTTTGCCGACTCGTGGAAATAATAAAGGCTGAGGAGTGATCGCGTGACAAGCCTTGAACAGTTGAGCGCGCTGTCGTCCGTACCGCTCGCGGCGATGGACAAAAGCGCGGCCGGCGATATCGGCGCCATCTCCATCGACCCCCTATCCGCCAAAGAGCTTCGCCTCCTCCGGTTCATCGAAGGCTCCGCAAACCCTTACTTTTTTCGCATCGGCGGCAATCTGGTAAAGACGCAGTTTTCGGCGTCGGGACTGACGCTTCAGGAGGCTTTGGTTAAGGCCGCCCCAAAAAATACCGCTGGAAAATACGCGCGGCGCGATGTATGATGCTTATGTAGATGCCGCTCGTGTCCGCGCTTTCCTGTGTATTTACCGACAGGAGGGATGATTTGTGGCGCGCAAAAGCAAATACGCCGTGCCGGGCGGGTCTGAGGCGGCGGCTTGGAAGGCCGCTTTGTACATCCGGCTTTCCAGAGAGGACGGCGACAAGGAAGAAAGCGACAGCATAGTCAGCCAGCGCGGCATACTGAACGATTACATCCAAAAAAATCCCGAGCTGAGCGTTGCCGGCAGCTTTATCGACGACGGCTATACGGGCACGAATTTTGAGCGCCCCGGCTTCAAGCGCATGATGGATGGTATCAAAAGCAAGGATATCAACTGCGTTATAGTAAAAGACCTCTCCCGTTTGGGCCGTAACTATATAGAGGTCGGAAACTACATCGAGCAGATTTTCCCGTTTTTAGACGTCCGCTTCATCTCTGTCGGCGATATGCTCGACAGCTTTAAGAATCCCGCGCAGATGAATACCGTGATGGTGCCCTTCAAGAACCTGATGAACGACGAGTATTGCCGCGACATATCGGCCAAAGTCCGCGCGTCCCTCGACATACGCCGAAAACAAGGGCAGTTCATAGGCGCCTTCGCGTCATATGGCTATAAAAAAGACCCTGAGCGCAAGGGCCGCCTGATTATCGACGAATACGCCGCCGAGATAGTCCGCGGCATTTTTAGCTGGTTTATCGAGGGAACCGGCATCATCGGTATCGCCAAACGCCTAAACGGGCTTGGGATACCCAACCCGTCGGCCTACAAGCGGCGGCAGGGGCTGAATTACCGGCATCCGCACGCCGGGCTTAACGACGCCCTGTGGCCCGACAGCTCCGTGCGGAGGATACTGACCAACCGCTTGTATACGGGCGATATGGTTCAGGGCAAGAATAAGGTCAAGAGCTACAAAGTCCGCAAGGCCGTATGCGTACCCGAGGAAAATTGGATCGTCGTTGAAAACACGCACGAGGCCGTGATCAGCCGGGAAACCTTTGAAACGGCGCAAACCCTGCTGGGCAGGGACACGCGCGCCCCGGCGGCGCAAAAGAGCCTGTATTTGCTGTCCGGGTTCGTCCGCTGCGCCGACTGCGGGAAAGCCATGAACAGGAAGCGCATTTCCCAGCCGTACGCGGATTACGTCTACTACCTGTGCGGCACCTTCAAAAAAATGTCCAAGGGCGCCTGCACCAAGCACACCATCCGGGCCGACCGTCTTGAGGAGATGGTGCTGGCGGCTGTGAAAAAACAAATCGAGCTGGCCGTATCTATGGATAAGCTCATCGAAAAAATCGAGGAATCCGGCAAATCCGACCGTTCGTCCCCGCGGCTCGACACCGCGCTGGCGGAACACACGAAAGAAAAAAGCAGGCTGGACATCTGCAAAATGTCGCTGTATACCGACTGGAAAAACGGCGACATCACCCGCGAGGAATACCACACCATGAAGCGGCAGTACGACGAGCGGGCGGCGCGGCTCGCGGGTATGATAAGCCGCTTGGAAGCCGAGCTTAAACAGCTCCGCACCCAAGGGGCGGCCCATAACCCATATATCTCCGAATTCCGAAAGCATCGGAATATCGCGCGGCTCACCAGGGAGCTGGTCGTCGCGCTGATAGACATGATATATATCCACGAGGGCGGCGACATCACCATACAGTTCAGATTCGAGGACGAGTTCAAAAAAGCTGTCGAGTATGTCCAAAACAACAGACAGCTTGCCGGGGAACTGAAGGTTCTTGCTTGAAACCTTGCGGGCCGAAACGGCGGCTGAAATATTTTAACGCCTATACATACGGCGTAGTGCGGCGAATTGACGAATGTGCCCTGCAAAACGAATAGTGTAAAGCCTTGGGTCTATATTGACATCCGCCCCGGCGGCCTATGAGACCATAAAGGCGTATCGCTCGGACACGGATAACTGCCCGGTGGACGCGGTAGTGACGGGCGACCTGGGCACCGTGGGCCGCAAGATAGTGGAGGAGCTGTTCGCCGCCGACGGAACGCCGGTAAAAATCACAGACTGCGGCGAGCTGATCTTCGACCTCCAGTCTCAGGACGTACACGCGGGCGGCTCGGGCTGCGCCTGCTCGGCGGTCGTCCTGTGCGCGCACCTCATACCGCTGCTGAAAAAAAGCGTTTACGGCAGCATCCTGTTCTGCGGCACCGGCGCGCTGCTGTCGCCGGTGTCCACGGCACAAGGCCAGAGCATACCGTCGGTCTGCCACGCGGTACGCATATCCGGCACACGGTCATAAGCGGCAAACAACCATGCTTCCCGGCCGGGAAACATGGTTGTTTGGGGCTTCGCGCGCGTTTCAAAATCAGAGAGGAGATGCGGATTGATATGGACTACCTTAAAGCCTTTTTGGTGGGCGGCGCGCTGTGCGCCGTCGGCCAGATATTTATAGACCGGACAAAGCTCACGCCCGCTCGCATACTTGTCGGGTTCGTGACCGCGGGGGTGCTGCTAAGCGCCGTCGGGCTGTACGGCCCGCTCGTGGATTTCGCGGGCGCGGGCGCGACCGTGCCGCTGTCGGGCTTTGGACATGTGCTGGCGGCGGGCGTGAAAAGAGGCGTGGCCGAAAAAGGCGCGCTCGGCATCCTGTCGGGCGGGCTGACCGCGACGGCCGCGGGTTTAAGCGCCGCCATCGTTTTTGGCTTCGTCACCGCGCTGCTGTCCAAGCCAAGCGACAAGGGATGACCATAATTAACGGGGTCTCAGGCTCCGGCTTTGAGCTGCAAGGTCAGCCGGTCGGCTATCATGGCGATAAACTCCGAATTGGTGGGCTTCCCTTTCGAGTTTGACACCGTGTAGCCAAAGAACTTTTGCAGCACCTCAAGGTCGCCCCGATCCCACGCCACCTCTATGGCGTGCCGTATGGCGCGTTCCACGCGGCTCGGCGTGGTGCCGAATTTTTTGGCGACGCTCGGATACAGCTGCTTTGTTATGGAATTGATGATCTGCGGTTCCCTGATGACCGTGAGGATAGCCTCGCGCATGTAACGGTAGCCCTTGATATGCGCCGGCACGCCTATCTCATGCAGAATCTGCGTGATGCGAGTCTCTATGTCAACCTCGTTAAAGATTAACCTCAGCCCCGCGCCGTCGTCGTCCGCGTATTTCTCGGACTGCTTTATGCTCTCGATCAGATACGCCGGCTCAAACGGCTTTTGCATGAACATCCGCGCCCCCAAGCGCGAAATCGCGCTCTTTACGCTGTCCGCCCCAAAGCCTGAGTATACGAAAAACGTGGGCCTTCGCTTAAAGTTCACCGCCGCGACCTCCTGCATGACGGCCTGCGCGTCCTTGACGGGCAGCGACAGCTCGGTAAGAACGACGTCGGGCGCGTGGGCCACAATCATTTCGACCGCCTCCGAGCCGGTCGTGGCCCGCGCCACAACCTTAAGCGCCGGATCCTCCTCCAAGCGCAGCGCCAGCATATCGCGATGCTCCGTATTGTTATCGGCGATAACCACGCGGATAACTCTGTTCTCCATAACCGTTCTCCTTTTTGTAAAATATTACCATATAAGGCATTAAATGACTTCGAGTATAGATTAACATAAGAAATCGAATATTTCAATAGATTTTTTTAATTTATTTCAAGAATTTTTCGCCTCCTTTCGACATTATTCGACAAATGTTGCCGAATAATGTTTTTTTATGAAAATTATGAGGACGGAACACGCGTTTCGCTTAAAATACGCCGACACATAGTGACAGTCGTCTCGTTTCTGCCTGCATATACTGCTGATATATCGGACGCAAGCGTTTTATTGAAAAAATGGTATTAAGTCACACAAAGGTGAACATAATACCATAGAAATCATGCCGCTGAGTGTGGCTATGCGGCTGGGAAACCGGAGATTAAGCATATGCGACGATGTATACGGCGACGATTCACCTGCCTGCTGCTCCTTATGCCGTTCGCGGCGTCCGTCTTGACGGCGCCGGTCTTTTACCTCCGCGCGGAGGCCCGGGAGCGTACGGAGCAGCTTCTGCAAAAATTAGAGCCATCGTTATACAGGTACATTTCCGAGCCGGCCGAAACGGACGAGCCTCACACGCCCTCCGAGGTATACACGGCAAAGCTCGGCGCGCCCGCCGCCCAACCCTTGGCGGTAGGCATACGGACGCCCGGCGAGGCTTCCGGCGGACATTCTGAGCCCCCGAAGCCCGAAGCCCCTCAGCCCGCCGGGGCCGGCAAGCGCGTCAGCCTGGGGACATTCATCATAACGGCTTACTGCGCGTGCCCCAAGTGCTGCGGCAAGTGGTCGGGTCACAAGATGAGCATACCCACGGAATCAGGCGTCCCGTATCCCGTGGAAGGATACACGGCGTCGGTGGATCCCAAAGTAATACCGCTCAAAAGCGCCATTGAGATCGACGGGCTGGGCGGCCGCTACGCTCACGACACAGGCAGCGCCATCAAGGGCAAGCGCATAGACGTGTATTT
>Ga0099364_10013179_pt1 | contig 11114 bp, 11 predicted proteins | sample TergutTh196P3_FD_73070 | JGI IMG/M metagenome (GOLD analysis project Ga0099364, IMG submission 73070) | Microcerotermes parvus P3 segment gut microbial communities from Pointe-Noire, Republic of the Congo - Th196 P3 | ecosystem: Host-associated > Arthropoda: Insects > Digestive system > Gut ... | reverse complement strand
GGAAGGTATGTCTTATGCCGCAGGTGCGGATGTCCCGCTCGTACTTGTTAATATTAACCGGGGCGGACCGGGACTTGGTAATATTGCGCCTGCACAAAGCGATTACATTCAATCAACACGGGGAGGCGGTCATGGGGATTACCGCTGTATAGTGCTTGCACCCAAAAGTGTGCAGGAATGTGCCGACCACACCTACCTCGCTTTTGATTTGTCTGACAAATACCGGATGCCGGCAATCGTTCTTGCTGACGGAATGATCGGTCAGATGATAGAAGGTGTGGTTTTGCCGCCCGAAAAAGAAGCTCCAAAGCGCGATTGGACAGTCGGGAAAAACACCTCAGGCAGAGACGCAATTCATATTACATCAATAGAGCTTGTGCCGGAGAAGCTTGAAGCCCAAACAAAGGAACGGTTCAATCGCTACGAAGCAGTAAAAGCGGCGGAAATCCGCTTCGAAGAAAACGGCTGCGAAGATGCAGACCTTGTAATGGCGGCTTATGGCACCTGCGCCAGAGTATGCTTGGGTGCACAAAAACTTGCGGCAAAAGAGGGAATCAAATTGGGAATTTTTAGGCCTGTTACTTTATGGCCTTTCCCTTATGAAGCGCTCGGAAAAATTATTGCCGGAGGCAAGCCGGTTCTTTCAGTGGAAATGTCGCAGGGGCAGCTAATCGAGGATGTAAAACTTGCGGCTTACGAGGCAGGAGTTGATGCAAAATCGAGGATACATCTTTTGGCTCATTCCGGCGGCGTTATTCCCACGGAAGAAGAAGTGTTTAAAAAAGCCGTAAACATTTGTGAACAGGCGGCGAAACAAGCAAAGGAAAAACTAAAATGAAAAAAATATTAGGACACCCTGAAAGTTTAAATAAAATCCAGACCAAATACTGCGGCGGTTGCGGGCATGGTGTAATCCACCGGCTTATCACCGGCATAATTGATGAACTTGGTATCAGAACCAAGACGATTATCACGCATCCTGTTGGCTGTGCAATTTGGGCGGACTTATATTTTAATTTTGATTCAGTGCAGCCGCCGCATGGGCGTACACCTGCTGCAGCAAGTGCGGTAAAACGCGCCCATCCCGATCATCTCGTTATCTGTTATCAGGGGGACGGTGATATGGCGGCAATAGGAACCGCCGAGATGATTCATGCCGCAAATCGCGCAGAAAAGTTTACGACAATTTTTGTAAACAATGCAATTTACGGAATGACCGGCGGGCAGATGGCGCCGACTACCCTTCTAGGGCAAAAAGCGACAACCGCTCCTTTTGGACGTGATGCCGATGCTGCGGGAATGGGCTATCCAATCAAAGTCTGCGAACTTCTTGCAACATTGGACGGAACCCGCTATATTGCGCGCGGTTCTGTAAACAACGCAGCCAATGTTAGAAAAACACGGCAGTACATAAAAAAAGCATTCGAAGCGCAGCTTGCAGGTGAAGGTAACACAATGGTAGAAATCCTCTCACCATGCCCGACAAATTGGACGATGGACGCTATACAGGCAGTCGAATGGCTCGAGAAAAATATGATTCCCGCATTTCCATTGGGCGAAATAAAAAACACACTTGGGGGTACAAAATGACCGAAAAATCTTTTTTTGCAGGCTTCGGCGGGCAAGGCATTATCTCACTCGGACAATTATGGGTCTATTTTGGTATGCAGGAAGGAAAAAATGTCACATTCTTCCCATTTTACGGCGCTGAAAAACGCGGCGGTATTGCCCGCGCTAGTGTCATCATCTCTGATGATGAAATTGCGAGCCCTCTTGTAACAACGCCGGATTCAGTACTTGTAATGAATATGGATTCTTTGCCTCTTTGCGAGAAAATGGTAAAAGACGGCGGCTTGATACTAATAAATTCCAGCCTTGTTAAAGAAGAACCCCAGCGTAAAGGTTTAAAAATTGCCAAAATTGACGCAACCGGTATTGCCGATCAGATAGGAAACCTTGTTTTTGCCAATATGGTGGCTTTAGGGGCAATGGCAAAGCTAACGGGAGCCTTAAATTTAGCCGATATTGAAAGTATCCTGAAGAAATTCTTCCCATCGGATAAACATCAGTTCATACCGATGAATATAGAGGCGATTCAGGCAGGATTTGAGGCTGTGTAAAGGATCGGCAAGTTTAGCTTTGCCCGGAAACTTAGGTTTCTGAATAACAACCTGTGAAAAAATTGTCCCGTACCTCCTTCTTTCTTGTGATTGATTGCTAAAAGCGAATGAATTTGTTGACAAGGATTGAAACATAAGTTAAAATAAGAAGAAATGGCAGGAGATTAAATGGCGCGGGTACACGAATACAAACGTCTTGAAAATAAATTTGTCGAAAGATTAAAAAACGCAGTGGTGGCAGCAGGCGGTTTTTTTGCCGGTATTCTCAAAGCAATCGGGAGTTTTCTTACTAGGCGTTATACTATAGTCTTTGTCCCTCATTCCGAAAAAAGAGTTTATAATTTCCACGTTACTGTTCTTTCTATCGCGTGTTTTTTCCTTATTTTAGCCGGTATAGTCGGGACATTTTTCTGGTTTGGCATTTCGGACAGTGATACAAAATATGCGATGTTAAGCAGAGACGGGCGGCTTAGGGATACTCAGGCATCACTGGATCAACTCCGTGACGAAACTACCAATCTTCTGCGCGAAGCCCGCAATTTTGAAACCGCCCTCTCCGGCGTTCTTTCTGCTCTTGGTATTAGTACAAATAATTCAATGTCGCAAAATACCACAGGAGATTTAAGTTCGTTTTTAGGCATACAGGAAACTCCAGAAGGAATGTTGCGCGAAGTTGATGATGTACGCCGTCTTTCTGCTTTCCTTTCGCAGGCAATAAATCCAATAAAAGAAGTCGGCGCTCTTTTGGATTCGCAAAGTGCGCTTTTAACTGAGATTCCAAGCTTGTGGCCGGTAAGAGGCGGACTTGGAAGAATCACAATGTTTTTTGGACAAAACATCCACCCTATTTATGGTCAGTATTATATTCATACAGGGATTGATATTTCAACGCACCGTTATGGCGATCCGATTGTGGCAACGGCGGACGGTCAGGTTGTAGCTGTTGATTATGACGCAGGTTATGGAAATTATTTGATCATCAGACATAAACACGGTTATTACACCCGTTATGCGCATATGCAGAGTTCGAGGGTTAGAGTGGGACAGCGGGTACAGCAAAATGAGGTTGTCGGTTATATAGGCAATACAGGAATATCGACAGGACCGCATCTTCATTACGAAGTCCACGTAGGTTCTGATGTTGTAGACCCTTACCGTTACATCACCATTCGCTCAAGTATGGCAAGATAGGCGCCGGGGAATTGAGGCGAAGTGGCGAAGCTATGCGGAAAGTGATTTTTCCCCGACAAGTATTAATGATTAGAACAGGGATGCAGAATGGCTCAAAACAGAAACAGCGCAGCTAAAGCGAGCGATTATTCAATCAATACGATAATAGGACACAATTCAAGGTTAAACGGTGATATAGAAGTCGGCGGATTTGTCCGTATTGACGGAAGTGTTCGCGGTAATGTAAAAGCAACAGGGCGGGTAGTAATTGGCGAACGCGCCCGCATGAAAGGCAATGTGTCCGGTACAAATATTACAATTGGCGGAGTGGTATACGGTAATATAATCGCTGACGGGCATTTAGTTATTCTTACTTCCGCTCTTGTAATTGGCGATATAATTACTCGGCGCATTCAGGCTGATGACGGATGTCTTATTCACGGCAAAGTATCTGTATGCCCAACTGAGGAAATATGGACCAAATCATTATCCGAACATCTGGATGCGCAGGGTATAAGATCTGTTTTACCCGTATTTAAATCATACTAAAACCGGGATTATGTATGGCAAAAATCGACGGAAATGATGCTTCTTTTTTGATAAATCAGGCTGCCTTTGCGCAATTAAAGCCGGATGATGAAAAGAGAACAAAGAACATACGCCAGGGCGGACGAAAGGAAAAAACTGAATTTTCCAAAATGATGGATTCTGTTTGGGGCAGGACAGCCGATCAAATCGGTCCGTTGAGCGAACTTCCAGTTTCTGAAGAAGCAATAAACTTATTGATGGACGAGGTTCGCAGTACGGGTGATGTTTTAGTGTCTCGCCCTTTTTCTGAAGAAATCTTGAATTACAAACAAGCCGTACGAAATTTTTTAAATTATGTGGTAAAAAATGGCTTTACAATTGAGCGGGAAGAAGGGATTCCCCATTTTTTAAAAAAAGGTTTCAAAGGGCGGCGGGGAACCCCTGAGGCAATGGAAGGATATGCGTATACAAAAATTCAAATTATTGACAATAAACTTGAAGAAATGGCAGCGATGCTTTTATCGCGCCAGATGGATAAATTAATGCTGCTTTCACGTCTTGATGAAATACGCGGTCTTTTGATAGATTTATTACAATGATGTATGATCGAGGGGTGCAGTCATGGCTGCGCTAAATTGAGGTTTTTATGGAAGATTACAATGATATTGATGATATAGAAGATGAAGTTCTGACAGAGGATATACCTAAACAGCGGGCAGTTATAACCGGAGCGGAAGCAGGGATCAAATCTATTGCGCCGGACACTCCGATCTATAGATTAAGGCTTTTATACTCTCATGAGACTTTTCTTGCAGTTTACCGCGAGGACAATCTTAAAGCAAATACTATGGTTATAGTACCGACCCGTTACGGACGTGATTTAGCGCAAGTTATAAGTTCTGTAAGCGGGAAGCTTCCGCCTGTTTCAGAAATTGCGTGGATCGACCGCGTTGCTATTCAGGAAGATTTGGATAGGGCGTGCAAAAATCATCAAGCGGAAAAAGAGGCGTTTGGTATTTGCCGTAAAAAAATAGAGAACCACGGACTTGAAATGAAGCTTGTCCTTGTACACTATCTTCTGGAAGAACCAAAGATTTTATTCTTTTTTACCGCAGAGAGCAGAGTGGATTTTCGCGAACTTGTAAAGGATCTCGTAAGTGTTTTTAAAATGAGAATCGAACTGCGTCAAATTGGTGTGCGTGATGAAGCGCGTATGGTTGGCGGTTTGGGAGTGTGCGGCCGCGGTTATTGCTGCCACTGTGTTTCCGATAAATTGAAACCGGTTTCCATTAAAATGGCGAAAGATCAAAAACTTTCTTTAAATTCGGTAAAAATATCCGGTCCTTGCGGACGTCTTTTGTGCTGTCTCTTTTACGAATATAATTTTTATAGCGAACAACAAAGAAATTTGCCGCAAGAAGGGATTAGAGTCAATTATAATAAAGAATCATGGAAGGTTACAGAAGTAAACCTTGTTGCAGGTCAAGTAAAAATTACCGCAGACGACGGCAGGGTGATGACAATTCCTGCCTGCCAGTTTGAACGTTCAGAAAACAATTACTGGCGGCTAAAAAATAATTAGAAATTATAATACAACAATTCTCTGCGCAATTATTTTGGCGACATGAAATCTTGATTCAGGAGAAATTCCAGAATCGCCCCCAAAGAAAGTATCAAATTCGGCAATAAATGAATCAGGTAATTTTGGCAATTCCCGCACTTGTTTATAATAAGCCCGATGCGAAGGTTCAAACCGGCGGTTAATACAAAAAAGGGTAAGGCACGCTGTTTTTATAAAACCTGCCGATGCGATAAGATAATGAAATCTATCCTGCTGATAACACGCTGCTCCCAAATCAGACAAGAAATGTTCCATTTTGGATTGAACCGCGTTCCTCATCTCTATCCAGAATTTTTCTCCAATGTGGGTAAGACGCTTTCTGACACTGTTAATCCAGCCGGTGCGGGAAAAAATTATTTCGCTGTTTACAAGCCGGTAAAAACCATAAGTTCCAGAATCTTTTATAAACCATAGAGAGTCATGATCTTGGCAGGCGATATTTACAAGCTCGTCTATTTTCGATGTTTCTTTATATTCCAAACGCACAGGAATGTCGCCAATTAAAAAGCGGTCTTTTTTTTGACCAGAATTTTCAAATGCTGCAACATCATCACCGTAAAGACGGCATCGTTCTTCTGCATTGGGAATGGAAGCTGAACAAAACACATCAATAATAAGTGCAAAATACGGGTCTAAAGTGTCAGACATGGCGGCCTCGTTTAATGTTATACATTCTACGCCATCCCACGATGAAAGTATTTCTGTAAATCTCTCTGCTAATAGCTTGGTCTTATATTTCATATTAATTCCTCTTATAATTATTGTAACACGAATTCAAGATAATGAAAACTAATAATTTAAAGCAAAGATTTTTGGTACTTGTTCCTCATTTTGATGCCCGCACTGAATTGCGAAAATACAGCGAAAACTTACACAAAATTGTCCCGGCGGGTACATACACTTTTCCCTGGGTCGTTCCATTAATGGTTCTTTCAAAGCCCCTTAGTGCAGATGAGCTAAAAGAAACCGCGAAATTAATAAAAAAAACCGTTATCCAAGCGGGCGGTAAAAATGGAAAATTTATATCTAATGAGGCAGGCATTATGCCATTCCCCGTAGGTACTGGCACTATGATGCTGTTTGGTTCAAAGTTGAATTTTAAGAGTGAAGCGGTCTCTTCAGTGATAGCGGGCAGTTTTTTATTAAGAAGCGAAATCGCGGCGAAGAATTTACCGCTGCCGCCAGAGATTTCTTTTAGAGCTGCGGCTTTGGCCAATATGGACTGGCAGCCTGTTGACGGGGCGTTTGAATATACGATTGGGCCGCTAACATGGCTGCCAAAAAACTTACCTGATCAAGTTTATTAAAAATGTACTTAATGGCGGTACATAGGTAATTAATAATACTACAACCAGCCTCACCAATAAAAACGGAGCTACATTTGTGCATATTTCCGTAAACGGCTTTTTAAAACGATAACTTGCAAGGAAAAGATTCATCCCTACAGGGGGAGTTAAAAAACCTGCTTCAAGATTAATTACAAAAATAAGCCCAAGATGCACAGGATTTATTTCATAGGCAATTCCCAATGGAACAATTAAAGGCAGAAACACCAAAATTGCGGAGAAAATATCCATCAAGCATCCTAGTACAAGCAAGCCAAGATTTAACAATAAAAGGAACACAAATTTTGAACTAATAGTGCTTTGCATCCATGATGTAAATTGCTCGGGAACACCGGAATCGATGAAAGCATAAGAGAGAGCTTTGGCCATTGCAAGAATTGCAAGTACTCCTCCAATTATTGGAACGGCTTTATGGACAACTTTTAGAATATCTTTGGCGGCAATATCTTTTTTTATAAATACTTCTATAATTATCACATAGATTACGGATAATGCGCCGGCTTCCACAAGGGTCAAAAACCCGGAAAAATATCCTGCGATTAATATAACCGGTAAAAGAATTTCGAAAAACGAATCTTTAACAGAGGCGAATGCTTCTTTTGAGCTGTATGTTTCTTTTTCGATTTTAACATTTCTGGAAAGTATCAAGCCTGCAATGATTGTTACAGCTATCAGAATGATTCCCGGGATAACCGCCCCGATAAAATAATCAATGACATCATATTGCATTGGCAAATGTAAATAGTGGAATATGCTGCTCGTTGTAACCCATACCAATATAATGGGAAGGCTGGGCGGGAACATAAGACCTATCCCGCCGACAGAAGTAAGAAGCCCTACAGAAAATTTTTCGGAATATTTATTTTTATTAAGTATTGTAAATAATATACCGCCAAGAGCAAGAATTGTAACACCAGATGCACCTGTAAACGAAGTAAAGAATGCACAAATAATAACAGTGGCAACAATTATACCGCCCGGCATCCATCCAAATAAAATTTTAAATGTACGGACAAGGCGCTCTCCTGCTTTGCTCTCCGAAAGAAAAAAACCTGTTAATGTAAATAAAGGTATGGCAATTATATCCGTATCTGTTAGCGCTGAATAAATTTCTCTGGAAACTACATCCGGTTCATGACCTGCCGTCATAAGCAAAGTCATGGCGATACCGCCAATAGCGGCAAAAATAGGCATTCCTGCAAGAGCTGCAAGAATCAAAAATAAAATAACGGGTACGTTTAAAACTATTGATATATCATAAATATAATTGACCCACGAGAAAAAAGGCTCTGGCGGCTCAAAGCCCCAGATAACTTTTGCGATTGCCGGCAGTGCCGCAAAACAGCCAAGAATAATAGCCGCAAATGCAGGGATTCTTTTTTTCCATGTTTTTAAACCCAACACCATGCGTATGGCAATTACCGCAAAACCAACCGGCATAATGATGGTAAAAATTCTGTCAGTTAAAAATCCGGCAGTTTTTCCCATTAGTGCATATCTAATAAAAGAAATGCTATTCCAGCATAATAATGCAGCCAAAAAGGCAGAAATTAAAGTAACAATAAAAACAAGAATCCCTTTTATTTTTTCGCTTTTAATGAACTGTACGGCAGTGATAGAAATATGCTCGCCGTTTTTTGCAGTAAGCATTGCCGCAAGCATACTCGAAACCAGAAAAAAATGGGTTAAAAGAAAGTTGGCATTTGGAATCGGCAGTTTAATTTTACTGAATAAAAAATTGAGGAACGGTATTAGAACAAGAAAAGCAAGAGCGGCAAAGCAGATATACATTTCCAGTGCTTGTCCCGCACCTAAAACTGATATTTTAGCTGGTAATTTGTGTCTCATTTAACGCCTGCTTCTGGCTCTCTCTAATATCGCTATCATCCGCTGGAATATATCGCGATCAAAAACAGGCCCGACAAGAGAGGGAAGGGCCTCTTCCAATTCTTTTCTCCATAAATCTTCCTGAGCCGCAGTAAGCCTGTTTACAGTAAGACCGCTCCTGCCCATTGAAGCAACCGCATTTGATTCTGTTCTTGGCATTGCTCTGTCAAACTCATCAGCTATACGCTGGGATGCGCGCAATATTTCCTGCTGATGGGATGGAGTTAATCTATTCCATGTAACGCGGTTCATAACAATTGCTCCCATGATAGGGGCAATCGGTAAATTTAACATATTGCCAAGATGCCTGTGCAGCTGCATCGGGGCAATGGCTGCGGGAATTAAATAAATCGCATTAACCATGCCGCTTGCAAGTCTGGGCGCAAGACTTACCATATCGGTCTCTACAACCTGAAACCCCATCGTCCTGAACGCAAGATTCAAATTTTGAAATTCCGACCCGCTTGCCATTCTTTGCTGCCGCAAATCGGTTGGAGTAAATACTTTTTCCTTGGAAAAAACATAAACCCAGCCGCCTTTTGACCATGCTATAATTACAAAATCATTATGAACACGGTTTTCCAAAACAGGTCTTAACTCATTGAATACAATATCAAATTCCGCATCATTTTTTATTATAAACGGAGCGCTCAATGTCATTACGGGCGGACAAATTTCTGATATTCCATGAGTAGTAAAAATCGCTACCTGAATGGAGTTACTGGAAAGAGAAGACAGCATTTGAGCCTCACCGCCCTCCCTGCCGTCATGGCTTATTACTACGCGCACGCTATTGTTCGTAACGCGCTCCCAATCAGCAGCCAGCCGGTCTAGCGCCCTGCCCCAGTCAGAGTTTCTCGGCAATGATGATGCAAACCGTATCTCAACAGTTTCTCCGCGAGCGGTACCGCGCTGCGCAAATACTGCGGCAGAAGTCAAAAGTATCAATAAAAATAAAAAAATCGTTTTCTTTAACATAAATTTCTCCTGTTATAAATTGTATTAATAATCATCCGGGAAAGGAAGGAATGAAAATGATTTCCATGCATTATCCAAAAGCCAGCGCGCTTTTTGCTGTGTAATTATGGTTACAAGTCTTGTAGCGATATTCTCGTCAGGGTCTATCTCAAGAGCTTTTTCCAGATAGTCTTTGTATGTATCATAATCCTGAGCTGGAATACATATTGACTGAGCATACGAAACATAGGCGCTTACCGATTTTCCGCCGGTTTTTTCCTGCGCTCTCTCAAAATGAAATTTGGCGCGTTCCATATCTCCGCCCATTATTTCAGGCAGCGAGGCATATAACAGAATTAAGAATTCGTCCAAAGTTGCAACTTCAAAATCCGGGTCAAGTTCATACGCCCTCTGTATCATGGCAACCCATTCAGGTAAACGGGAGTTTAACTCAAAATCAAATATGTCGATAGAATAAGAAGCCAGCCCGCCTGCAACAGCCCAGTACAACAGGGGAACATCATCTTTTTTGAATCTATCGAGGTAGACCTGTAGTGTTTCCAGATCAGATACCGCTTGTTTAAATCCTCGATATTTGGCTTCCAACGCATTATAAAGTATATCCACCCCGCGCACATACAGATTTTTTGCGCGTATCATTCTTTCTTCTCTTTCTTTCCACTCAGAAGTGGCAAGCATTTCCGCAGGTCCCTGGACGAATGCGTTAGCATACATAATAAAAAGCGAACCCGTGGTCAGCATTAATCCCTGATGGCTGGGATTTTCAGAAAGCAGGGCTTCATATATTTTGATGGCAAAAGGAAGGGCATCTCCTATGAGCTGCGGATCAGAATCTCCTGTAAAAACGTCAGAACTGCCGCCGCCTGTAAGCGCATCGGCTACGGCTTTCATTGCCAGTTGATTGATCGAACATGCAGAAATGAAAATAACACAAACGGCAATAATACCTTGTGCTATTATTGGATTAATAATGAGGGCGATTCTGCCGCCGGTTTTTTGGTTGGCGAAAATATTTGTTGATTTAACTTGTTTTTTCATAATTCTACCTATACCTAATATATCACTAAATAAATAAAAAAGATAGTATTTAAATTATTTAATTGCCAATTACATTACGAATATCTTTATTAATAGCGTCAAGTTTTTCGGCAGATTTGATTTTGGCGGCTTTTAACCCAGTGGAGCCGGCTTCTGTACAGCAGGTTGCGTAAAATTTGATCTTTGGCTCTGTACCGCTGGGACGGGCGCTCACTATTGTACCGTCCTCAAGGAAAAATTGCAAAACATCGCTGGGGGGAAGCCCGTCAGCGCCGTTCTTTAAATCGCGGACTTTATCGACTTTTATGCCGCCGAGGGTTTTCGGCGGGTTTTTGCGGTATTCTTCCATTATGCCGTTCATTATTGCGGGACCTTCCGCTCCCTGAAAATATTTTGAAATACCCAATTCCTGCCAGTAACCGCAGA
>Ga0099364_10013178_pt1 | contig 11115 bp, 8 predicted proteins | sample TergutTh196P3_FD_73070 | JGI IMG/M metagenome (GOLD analysis project Ga0099364, IMG submission 73070) | Microcerotermes parvus P3 segment gut microbial communities from Pointe-Noire, Republic of the Congo - Th196 P3 | ecosystem: Host-associated > Arthropoda: Insects > Digestive system > Gut ... | reverse complement strand
ATTGTATTCTTCTTTTACTTCGCGAGCTAAAGCGTTTGGGTCAACTACGTCTACTATTACTCCAAATTCATTCAGTTCGCTTATAATGTCAATGACTTTAGAGTTGCGTATGTCGCTTACATTTTCTTTAAACGTTATTCCCATAATCAAAACCCGCGAATCTTTAACCCCTTTTCCGGCTTGAATAATCTTTTTAACAGTCTGTTTTCCGATGTATCTTCCCATGCTGTCGTTTATAAATCTGCCCGAGTCAATCATTTGCGGGTGATACCCAAGCGATTTGGCTTTGTAGGACAGGTAATACGGATCTACGCCGATGCAATGCCCTCCGACAAGTCCGGGGAAGAATTTCAAAAAGTTCCATTTGGTGCCGGCTGCTTCAAGCACTTCAAACGTATTGATTCCCATGCGATTGAAAATTATTGAGAGTTCGTTCATAAACGCAATGTTTATGTCGCGTTGTGTGTTTTCAATAATTTTTGCGGCTTCGGCAACTTTTATAGAACTTGCTCTGTGGACGCCGGCTTCTATGATAAGTTCATATATCCGGGCAATATTTTCAGCCGATTCGTCATCGCAACCGCTTGTAACCTTGGTGATTCTTGTAAGGGTGTGGTTTGTATCGCCGGGGTTGATTCTTTCGGGCGAGAAGCCGACTTTAAAATCTTCGATATATTTTAAACCCGAAAATTTTTCCAATATCGGAACGCAATCTTCTTCGGTGCAACCCGGATATACGGTCGATTCATACACAACATAATCGCCTTTTTTCAGAACTTTCCCGATAGCTTCCGAAGCCGTAAGAACGGGCTTTAAATCGGGCAAGTTGGTGTTTGTTATGGGAGTAGGCACGGCTATTATGTGGAAAGACACGCTTTTGAGGTCTTCTGGCGAACTTGTGAAAACAATATCGGCGCCGTGAAATGCTTCGGGCGCAAGTTCGTTGCTGGGGTCGATGCCTTTGCGCATCAGTTCGATTCTCTCGGGCTTTATGTCGAAGCCCACAACTTTCATTTTTTTTGCAAACTCAAGAGCTATCGGCAGTCCCACATAACCAAGACCTACGACTGAGAGCGCAGCCTCTTTTTTTAAAAGTTTATTTATAATCATGACACTGTTTTCAAAAATGGGTGGTATTCTCCTTTTAATCCTGACGGTTTACTGTTCCTTATTGTATATGCAGTCTCAACCGATTGCCGTGCTTCTTCAATTCCGAAACCGCGTCCGGCAAGTATTTCTTTATAAGTTTCCGTATGAAGTTCGGTAAACCCTTCGCTAAACTCAATCTCCTCACCGTCAATGGTTATCGACCTGAATGTTCTTTTTCCCGTTTTTTTAACGTCATCGGGAATATCGTTGTAGTCAAGGCTGAGAAACCATCTTATTTTTGCATTCTCAAGCTCTAAAAAACCTCCGGCTTTATTCGCATCTGAATAATTGACGATATTTGTTTTTACGTTTCCGAATATCCACGAGAGCATATCAAAAAAATGTATGCCTATGTTTGTCGCCACACCGCCCGATTTTTGCATGTCGCCTTTCCATGAAATATTATACCAGTTGCCGCGACTTGTAATATAAGTCAGGTCGATGTCGTGTATTTTGTCGGCAGGAGTGTTTTTAATTTTATTTTTGAGTTCAACTATTTTGGGGTGAAGCCGAAGCTGAAGCACCGTATATATTTTGTTTCCCGTCTCTTTTTCTATCTCCTGAAGGGCGTCAATATTCCATGGGTTAAGCACAATCGGTTTTTCGCAAATAGCGTCTGCATGATGCCTGAGAGCAAACCTTATATGAGAGTCGTGCAGATAGTTAGGGGAACAAATACTGACATAATCTATTTTTGTTCCGAGTCTTTTAAGCTTGTCGAAATGCCTGTCGAATCTTTCAAATTCAACAAAAAAATCGCTTTCGGGAAAATAGCTGTCTATTTTGCCAACGCTGTCAAACCTGTCGAGACTTGCCAACAGGTTGTTTCCCGTCTCTTTTATCGCATTGAGATGCCTGACGGCAATAAAACCCGCCACGCCAATTATTCCGAAATTTTTTGAGGTGTTATTCATTGTAAACTGTTTTGCATTATTTTGAATTATTTCGACATCGCTCAATATAAATTTTCATTAAAGTCCATAGCTCCGCCACCGTCAGTCACATAATAGCAACTGCCGTGCTGCAAATATACATTTTTTTGTTGATAGGTTAATAACGGATAGTTTTTTTCTGCCATGTATTATTAACCTGCATTCTGCCGATTTGCAGGCACACCAAATTCTGAATAGCCCCATAATTTATCACAGTTATTTTGGAAAAATTAGAATCATGATTTACCCATAGCTCACGCATCGTCAGTCACATAAAGCAACTGCCGTATGGCAAATATACGATTTTTTATGGCATATCGCCTTCGGTCATAAAATTGATAGTTATTCTTGTAATAACACCATTTTGCACATATACCTGAAATGAACCACGAGAATAATCTTCACTATCTTCATAAAAATGAAACCAAAGTGCTGTATATAATTGAAATTCTCTTTCTCTCATTCTTTCATCCTCCATTTCTTTCTGGTATAAAAGCCACATATCAGGAAAGTTTTTTTGTATAATCTCAACAGGACTGCCTACTCGGATAGTGATGTCTTTACTTTTGAAGTAAACAGAATCTTTGGGGGATACTAATTCAAACCACCAAAACTCTACATATTCATATTCCTCGTTAGTTCCTTTTCTAAAAACGATGGAATCTTTAATTTTATCTTCATACAAAGTTCCGAATTCTTCATCCACGTATGAACTTATTAGCGTTGAATTTATGTCCCAATCTTTGTATGACATATCGTCTTTGGGATAATTTCGATATACTGTTTTCCCATTAAGAAATAAGTCTGACTGGAAAACTCCGGTAGTCGGGTTTTCTTGGTTTTGTTGCGCAAAGGCACACGCAAAACAGAAAAATGCAATCGTTAAGATTGCCGCTCTATTCAATTTTTTCTCCATTTGTTTTATTAAATTTAGTTGTTACATATATTCTTGCAAGTTTCGCGCAACGCATTTCCAACTGCAAGGCTGAAAAATTAACCATAATAATAATTTGTTTTAAATTTTCTAACAAAGATATAATAAATCTTTTGGATTGCGGATAAAAAAATCTTCATTAATGATTAGTGGTTAATGGTTAATTGCGGTTCCACCCTGACAGGGGTGGAGGCGGTCATGGTATAAACGTTGCCCCCAACGTCAATTTTTAATTTGCGGATTTAAAATTAATTTCCTATCTTTGTATTATTGTGGGGCAGTAACCGTATGGGACTGACCATGCCGGAGGTGTGGGCTTATGTGAATGAAAATTGAAAAAAGCCGCGTATATTTTATGCGTTAGCGGCAAGTGGGCGAGCGTTGTGGAAAAGGCAAGTGTCTCAAGAACAAAGTGTAACCGATAGGACGAAAAAATTTAAAGTGCTGACAATATATTATGCAAACAAAAATAAATTGAAAATTATTTTGTACCTTTGTGTCATAATTAATTATAAAAATTAAATGTAATGGCAACACAGACAAATGCCTGCACATAATTGGCAGTTGTCACACCCCCCCAAAAATAAATTTAAATAACCTATAAATAAATTCATTATGACATACGATTTCCTTCCAAAGTTTGAAAAAGAGTTAAGAAATTCTTGCCAGATTGATAATGATCTTTTTGAAAAATATGACGTAAAACGCGGATTAAGAAATAAAGACGGAACAGGTGTATTGGTTGGTCTGACCAATATCGGGGACGTTGTCGGGTACAAGAAAGAAAACGACACAGTAATCCCCATTCCGGGAAAACTTATGTATCGGGGCATTGATATTGAGGATCTTATTACCGGTTTTCAAAAAGAAAAAAGGCATGGATTTGATGAAATGGTCTATCTGTTTTTGTCGGGACATCTTCCTAATAAAGACGAGCTGTTGGAGTTTTCAACCTATATGGCGTCATTGAGGTCGTTGCCCGATCATTTTACAAAAGACATGATTCTGTCAATGAAAGGCAAAGATGTTCTCAATATACTTGCAAGGTCGGTGCTCGGGTTATACACGCTTGACAAAAAGCCTGACGACATTTCGCTTGGCAACATGCTGGCGCAGTCAATAAACCTCATGGCAAAATTCCCTACTATCGTTGCTTATTCTTATCAGGCGCTGAGGCACTTATATAAGGGAGAAACCCTCTCGATACGCCATCCCAAGAAAAAACTGACAACAGCGGAGAATTTACTTTATCTTTTAAAAGGCGATGATCCGGGATGTTCAAAACTTGAAGCCGATTTGCTCGACCTTCTTCTGATTCTTCATGCGGAACACGGCGGGGGAAATAACTCAACTTTTACAATGCGCGTTACAAGTTCTACAGAGACAGATATTTATTCGTCAATAACGGCGGCAATAGGCTCGCTCAAAGGACCTTTGCACGGCGGAGCAAATATCAAGGTGCTGGATATGATGGAAAATATAAAAGCAAATGTGAAGGATTGGAAAGATGAAAATGAAGTTGAACAGTATTTGCTTAAAATACTTAGAAAAGAGGCAAACGACTTTAGCGGTAAAATTTACGGAATCGGACATGCCGTTTACACCATATCCGATCCGCGCGCGACAATTTTGAAGAAAAAAGCCAGAGAGTTGGCGTTGGAAAAAGGACGTATTAAGGAGTTCGAGCTTTATGAATTGATTGAAAAACTCACTCCCGAAGTTTTAAGAGTATTTAAAGGAGAACGTTTTACAAAAGTTGTCTGTATTAATGTTGATTTTTATTCGGGCTTCGTATATAACTGTATGGGAATAAATAAAGAGTTATATACTCCTATTTTTGCGGTTGCAAGAGCAGCAGGCTGGTGTACTCACCGCATAGAAGAACTTACTTTTTCTGCAAAAAGAATCATAAGACCAGCCTTTAAAAATGCAGCAGGGATTCAGAAATATATTCCTCTTGAGGAAAGATAAGGTACTCACAAATGGACGCTATCTATAATTTTGTGTAAATAGAAATAGCCCAAAATTGCGACTGTTTATGTTGTAGCTGCGTGTAAATGTTTGCTTTTTTTTCTTGTAGGTTATGCCCGTCTGCGTATAATTAGAAAGATTTAACGTACATTTGCATTTCAACATTGTGAATCAGTATTCTTACTTAATACTTAGAATGATGGTCAGATTAGATCAGCAACTTTTTTTATATATTAATTCGCTTAATTCGCCTTTTTGGGACGAGGTTATGTATGCAATAAGCGGTACGCTTATTTGGGTTCCGCTTTATTTGGCAATACTGATATATCTTGGAGTCAAGCATAAAAGAAAATTTCTTATAATTCTTCCTTTTCTTATACTCGGTGTTGTTCTTGCCGATCAGGGGTCTGTGCAGTTGTTCAAAAATGTTTTTCAAAGACTCAGACCATGCCATGAGCCTGCTTTAGAGGGACTTGTGCATATTGTAAAAGGAAGATGCGGCGGCATGTACGGGTTTGTATCATCGCACGCTTCAAACTGTTTTTATGCGGCTGTTATAAGTGGTTTATTGGTAAGGAAAAAATGGTTTTCAATTTCAATGATATTCTGGGCGGCTATAATCGGCTACAGCAGAATATATCTTGGCGTGCATTACCCCGGCGACATTATTTGCGGAGCGGCTTTCGGCTCGCTTGTCGGATGGGGCGTTTTCAAACTATATGAAATTATTTTTTCTAAAAAAGTGCCTTTTAATCAAGATATAGAATTTAATTTGCGTAGAAATGTAAAAAAATAAAACGGCAATTATGAAAATAGAAGTTTCAAACGGAGAGATTATTGATAAGAAAACAATAATTCAGATAAAACTTGAGCGTATAAAAGATGACGCCAAGCGTACAAACCTTCAAAAAGAGTATCAAAAACTTGCAAAAGAGTCTTCTTCAATAATAGACGACAACGATCCTCTTTATATGGCTCTGTATGATGTAAATTGCGAATTGTGGGATATTGAAGACCATATACGCGATTTGGAAAGGGCGAAAGATTTTGGCGAAGATTTTATACAAACCGCGCGTTCGGTCTATTTTAAAAACGACAAACGCTCGGAAATAAAACGGGAAATAAACTTAAAAACATCTTCCGCGCTTATCGAAGAAAAATCATACGAAAAATATTAAAATGCGTATTCTTGTCATACGGCTTTCTGCAATGGGCGATGTTGCGCTTACCACTCCTGCGATTTCAGGAATGAAAACGGCGTATCCCGATGCGGAAACAGTTATGCTTACTCGCTCTGCTTTCAAATCTTTTTTCGCCGAAACAGACAGATTTAAACTGTTCTTTCCCGATTTAAAGGGAAGGCATAAGGGATTTATGGGCATAATCCGAATTTTTATTGATCTCCGAAAAACCGGAAAGTTTGATCACGTAATAGATTTGCACGATGTTATACGATCAAGAATTTTGGGGCTGCTTTTTTGGTTGACGGGAGCGACTGTTACGGTAATAAATAAAGGAAGAGATGAAAAACGCCGCTTGATAAAAGGATTGGAAAAGAAACAGTTAAAACATTCGGTTGAGAGATATTTGGAGACTTTTGAAAGAGCCGGTTTTTCTGTCAATACTACCGATGGTCCGTGGATACGCCCTGCGGAAAAGGCTTTTGAGCAATTGCCGGAACTGTTTAAAAATGAAGGAACAATAAACATCGGCGTTGCTCCTTTTGCAAAACATTCTCTGAAAATATGGTCTGAAAAATACATGGAAAAATTGCTGGAACTGATTTCCGAAGGTCGTAATGTGATGTTCTGGTTTTTTGGCGGTAAAGAAGATGAAGTTGGACTTGAAGTATTGGCTGCAAAATTGGGAAATGCCTATTGTTTTGCGGGGAAACATTCTCTTGATGTTGAACTTGCGGCTATTAGCAAATTAGATTTTATGATAGCTATGGATTCTTCGAACATGCATTTGGCGGCTCTTGTTGCGACAAAAGTTATTTCAATTTGGGGAGCAACCGATCCGCTGGCGGGATTTGGGGCATGGTGTCAGCCCGAAAGTTATTCTATCAGGATTTCCGCAGAAGAATTGACTTGCAGACCATGTACGGTTTTCGGGAAAGGCGTTTGCCGGCGAGGCGATTTTGCATGTATGGAAACGCTAACCCCTGAAATAGTGTATGATAGAATTGTAAAATTGGGCTTAATAGTCAATATATAATTATGTCCCAAACTCATTACCCAAATCTTATTAGCTGTCCCGAAATTAAATATAACGACACCGACCAAATGATTAGGAAACGGTGTGTTGAATACTATTCGGGTGAAAGAATTGCTATTTGCGAAAAAACCATTATAAAAAAGCCTATAGCGTATAGTTTTTTGCCGAAAAAGCCGTCTATAAAATATCAAACAACAAAGGAAACTACGCAGTTATGTATGTTTTATTAATATAACTCAGATTAACTATTTTAAAACCGTCTTTATCGTAAAATAGAAAGTTGAGCCTTTGCCTTCGGCGGATTCTACCCACATTTCGCCGCCCATCATTTCGACAAGGCTGCGAGATATGCTTAATCCTAAACCGGAGCCTCCATACTGCCGGTTATCTGTAAGTTCGATCTGACGGAACCGCTCAAAAATAATATCTTTATGTTCCGGCTTCAATCCAATGCCGGTGTCTTCCACCATAAATTCGAGCTTATCGGGCGACAGTTGGCGGTAGCCGAAACGAATATGTCCCTTTTCGGTAAACTTAACGGCATTGTTTAACAGATTGGTCAGTACCTGCCGCAGGCGAGTGGAATCGGCATAAATGGTATGATTGTCTATAAAACCGCTGCGGTTGAGCATCAGCGTGATGTTGCCTTTATTGTTGATTTGCATGTAGGTTTCGAAGAAAAGATACAATTCTTCCATAAAACTGTTGACTTTTACTGAAATGGGATTGATCTTTACCTGTTTTGCCTCTATTTGAGATATGACAATGATGTCGTTTATCAGATTTATCAATTGATTGCAGCAGGAGTTAATAACATTTATGTATTCTTTGCGTTCCCCGTCAGTCGGAGAGTCGGAGTCGAGTAACTGGACAAGTCCTACAATTCCGTTAAGCGGGGTGCGGATTTCGTGCGACATGTTTGCCAGAAACGCCGACTTGAGCCTGTCTGATTCTTCGGCTTTTTCCTTGGCGAGAAGCAGCTCTTTTGTTCTTTGCTCAACTACCAGTTCGAGTTGCCTGTTATATTGTTCCATTTGACGATAAGACCAATAAGTATATACGCCGTATATCAACATAACAACAATGATCAGATAGACCGCTTTGGTAGAAGCGCTCCACCACCACGGAGGCTTAATGGTTACCCGCATTTCCCTTTGCAATACGTGTACTCCGTCAATGGAGGCTTTTACTTTAAAAACATATTTGCCCGGATTCAGATTAGTATAATTAGCGCTGCGATTGGAACTGCTGATCTGACGCCATTGCGCGTCAAAACCCTCCATTTGAACATGATAATTTACTCGTTGGGGCATTCCAAATTCCAGAGCGGCAAATAGAAACGCAAAATTACGCTGATCGTATTTTAGCCTGATGCTTGTGGTTTCGTTCAACGACTTTGCTAAAATACCCGACTGTCCGACTTTTACGGGTTCATTGTTTACCAGAAAATCGGTAAACACAAGTTCCAACAGCGGGTTTTCATTGGAGATCTGGGAAGGGTGGAAAGTAGTAATCCCGTTGATACCGCCAAAATACATCTTGTCGTTATTTCCTTTAAAATGACTTCCCCTGCGAAACTCATTGCTTTGAATACCGTCTTCGGCAAAGAAGTTAATAAATTCTCCTGTTTCGGGATTATATCGCGACAGTCCTTTTCCTGTGCTGATCCACAAAACATTATCTCCGTCTTCTTCAATGCCTGCAATCATATTGTCGGGAAGCCCGTCAAATGTTGTGAATAAGGATACTTTTCCCGTGCTTTTATCCAAACAATACAGTCCGTAATAACCGCCTACCCAAATGTTGCCTTTGCGGTCTTCATGCAATGTATATATCAGGTTGGAAATCCTCGTGTCTTCATCGGCAAGGGGACGAATTTCAAATATGTCCTTATCCTTATTTAAAAGGCTAAGCCCATTAGATGTAGCAACCCAAACATCTTTGCTGCTGTCTATCATGATGTCGAATAGCCAGTTGCTGGCTATTCGGTCTTGATCATCATCGTAATAATAGACATAATTTTTGAATTGACGCGTTTTGGGATTGAATACCGATACGCCGCCGCCGCAGGTAGCGATCCAAAGTTTTCCCTCGTCATCTTGAGCAAAGCCTGTGATAAAATCGTAGCTCAAACTGTTTTCCGATTCCGTACTCATATAATGGGAGTCGAATCTTTCTGTTTGCGTATTGTACCGGAAAAAACCGTTCAAATATGTTCCTATCCAGATATTCTGATCTCTGTCTTCAAAAAGGGCGGTAATAACATCTTCGGGAAAACCGGGGGTATAATTTGACGAGAAGTGTTCTACCCTTCCCGAGGGTTGAATTCTGTATAGCCCATCTCCGTCAGTGCCTGCCCAGATATTCCCTCTATAATCTTCAATGATAGCTGTAACGCAAGACGTTCCAATGCTTTTGGAAGCGTCGAACGGATTGAATCCTATATTTTGGAAATAGCCGCCGGACGCGGAAATAAACAACACTCCCTTTTGAAATAAAGCCGCCCAAATATTACCCTGTTTGTCTTGAAAAATATTATGCACTTTAGCGCTCCTCAGATCGATTACAGGAGCAGCCTCTTCCAAATAACGCGTTTTATTTCCATGAGCGTAATACCGAAAAATTCCGGCGCCGTCGGTTGCCACCCAAATGGTTTGATTGTTATCGCGCAATAAAGAATATACCCTGTCTTCAAAGGGCGGGTTGTCTGTTTTCAATGTGCGGAAAGATTGGGTTTCTTCGTCAAACACATTTATTCCTCCGCCGACTGTGCCTATCCATATTGCGCCGACTGCATCTTCGCAAATAGTAAATACCTTATTATTGCCTAACCCGGAAGGATTGCCGGGAATATGATAAAAATGCTTTGCGGTATTATTTTGCGGATTTAACACAGAAACTCCATGATCATCTGTTCCGAGCCAAATGTTGCCATGCTGGTCTTCAAATATGCAAGTGATTGAGTTGTCGCCAATTCCGCTGTTTTGCCGGTTAAAAACGACAGGCGATAACGTATTGGCGTCTAACCTCACAACTCCATCTCCGGGGAAAGAAACCCATAAATTACGGTTTCTGTCTTCTAAAATATAATTGGCGCGGCTTTCTTGAAACGACTCGCCCTGTATGTTTATTTCCCATTGAGAAAACTCATTTTTTGAATAGTCATACAAGAGCAGTCCATTGGAAGTTGCCACCCAAAATAAGCCGCGACTGTCTTCGTAAACATGCAAAACAAAATTACTTTTAATAGACGTGCTGTCATTCGGAATTGATAAATAGACTTCAAAGTCATATCCGTTAAACTTGTTTAATCCATTTTCGGTAGCAATCCAAACGTATCCTTTAGAGTCTTGATAGATTTGTTTTATGTGGCTGTTGGAAAGTCCGTCATCAGGCGTAATAAGTCTAACTCTCTGCGCATTCAAGCCCTGAGCGCATAACGTGAAAAACAGGAGTAATCCTGTATAAACAATACTTTTTAACCGTTCTGTTTTTATTCTCATTGTGAACATGCTACAAATATAGCATTAATAAAGTTCAAAAGCAAAAATATCTTGACTTTGGGATACCTCTCAAATTAGAAATTAAAACACAAAGTTGGGCTTTTTTCGCTAATGCGGAATTTGGGTTTAAGGAAAATATATAATGCTATATATTACCTTTTAAAAACAGGTTGTTGCCCAATAATTTTCCTAAACATCAGTTAATCAACCCACCGCAGCAAATAGAAATCCTGCCTGTGCGGTAAATCTTTATGCTTTGGATAAATCCTTATGCCATAATAAAAAGAGCCGGATTTTTCAGGCACAAACGTAATCCGATAATAACATTTGCCTTCCTTATAACTTATAAGTTTAAAATCTTCGCTGTCAACATATTTGTATTCTCCGCCTTTGCTGAAAGTGGCTATAA
>Ga0099364_10013177_pt1 | contig 11115 bp, 7 predicted proteins | sample TergutTh196P3_FD_73070 | JGI IMG/M metagenome (GOLD analysis project Ga0099364, IMG submission 73070) | Microcerotermes parvus P3 segment gut microbial communities from Pointe-Noire, Republic of the Congo - Th196 P3 | ecosystem: Host-associated > Arthropoda: Insects > Digestive system > Gut ... | reverse complement strand
ATCCAATTTATAAATCGGATAAGCAATTTATAAACAAAATTGACATTTTGTCAATTGAAAAACCAATTATATAATCGGAAAACCAATTATATAATTGAAAAACCGATTTATATAATTGGTTTTTGGCTAATAAAACGCAATTTCCAATTATATAATTGAAAAAGCAATTATATAATTGGTTTACCGATTATATAATTGGTTTTTTGGTTGATAAATCGCTTAAACAACAGATAAATTGGGAGTTCTCTAAATAAATTGCTAAAACGTTACTAATAATTGGAAAATTAGTTGTGACAAAATGTCCACTTTTGCAAAACAGAATTAGGGGATGCTGAAATAAATTCAGCATGACAGGAACGAAAAATCTGTCATACTGAACTCGTTTCAGCATCTACAAGGAATTAAGAGATGCCGAAACGAGTTCTGTATAACAGAAAATTAAAATACAATTATTTAAATATAACACCGAGTGTGCCGTATTTTTCGCACCAATGGTGAGATGTTTTTGTTTGATTGTATTTGAATTTAATGTAATAGTAATATGTTCCGTTGCATAATGGAACATTATTTTCGGGTTCAAAATTAACAATAGAATAGCCATCAGCAGTGAATTTAGCATCAAAATTAGATACAACTCTGCCTGAATTATCATATACTATAATATTTGCGTCTATCGGCGGATTCACAGAATAATAAACCGCAATACCTATTTTATCAGCACTATAAGCAGGATTAGGTGCAAAAGATGCCCTTAATATGCCTTCATCTCTTTCTGTTGGGATTATAAAATCTACACTTGCATCAGTATAATTGTTAAATACATCCCACGCTCTCACTGTAATAGAATGGCGACCGGGTGAGAGTTCGCCTAAATATCTTTGAACCTCGCCTGCTTTTGGGTCAATAAGCGAAGGAGTATAGTTTGGTGTTAAATCAATAGTGGTTGGGTTATTATCTAAACGTGCTTCTATTTTATGTCCGATACCGAGACCTGTTGTATTTATTCCTGTTTCGTCCCATAAATCAACCATCAATAGAGGATTACGAGATACAGTATCACCTGATTTAAATAATTTGCTATCTAAATGTATTATAATTTCAGGACCATTGCCATCGTCAGGAATGCCTGTATATATGCCATTTATAAGTATATCATTATTTATTCCGATGGCATATCTATCATCATCACTTGACGCATAAAAGTATAAAAGTGATTTGTTTTCAGAAAAACTTATATCACCCGGAATAAGCAATTCAATATAAAATTCGCCGTTTATTACTTGAAATACTCCTGAATTCAAAGTAGCACCATTTTTAATATAATTAAATTTATTGCCAAGGTCATCTGAGTTAGTTACAGGAACTTTTGGCTCGTTTAACACAACATTAATTATTCCATTAAAATTAGAAACAAATGCAGAACTTTCGGTGACAATTTTTCCTTTTATTCTTAAATAAGTCATACCTTCTACCTGTATTGGTTCCATATTTTTTATTATTTGTGTTTCATTTATTTCATCTATTTGGACATTTAATTCAGGGGCAACTAACCGAACACAAGGGTCACCGAATAAGATATACATCGGATGTTGTCCTCTATAAGACACATTGTTTTTAGCAATGCGTGATGCTTCCCCCATTGTATAATAATTGCCATATTGATTCTTATTTAATAAATTCTTTATAATAAGTGGTAAAAGTGCATCATTATAACCTGCTGAAGAAGGTCTTGATGCAGCAAACGCGCCAATAGCACCTGTCTTCGGTAATAGAACTAAATCCGCAGCCAAAGTTCCTGCTATCTGATCGTATTTTCCTACATCACAAGAACCTGCAGAAAAGAAGAATAATTTATCTTCGTTGTTAAGTTGAGGCAACATATCTCTAACGAATGTTTTTTCGTGTGTTAATGTTGTTGTGTTGCCGTGTCCCATAAATGAATATATTATGTTCCCAACTAAATTAATTTGGTTAAAAAGTTCCTCTGTTGCTTTAGATATTCTTCTTACATTTCCTGGCAAAATTTCTACGGGATATTCGTGTATATATACTTTATTTAACATAAATTGCAATGGAAGAGCATTAGTAATTCTTTCACAGGAAGAAACATGTCCAGAACCATCGTCTTTTTTCCCCGTTGTGGGAGCATCATCAGCGTGCAACATAACGTTACGTCTCCAACTTCCTTTATTTAATTGATTTTCATATTGGTCTAACTTTGCTACATATATATTTCCTTGCGAATTGCTTGAAATAGGAACTCTGCCGATAGATATAGTAGGATAATAATAATTGTTGTCTTCTGCATTTAAACATACATAAAAATCATCAGTTGTATAGTCAGATGCATCAGCACTTATAGTAAAATTATCATTATTAATAGTTAATTTTGCACGTCCTTCTGCTGTTCTTTGATGTGCAGGTATGTAGTTTCTGTGTCCTTCTATTTCTCTAAAATCATAATGCCCCGTTCCCCAAAGAACAATATAACTTGGCGGATTATCCCAATTTTCATAAGCATATTGTATATAATGCCGTATTGCTACTAAATCTAATCTACAATATGAAAACTCTGCATATATCTTGTTAATAGGAACTACAGATATTTTATAGCCACTTTGTTTGGTTCTGTATTCAGCATAATTTCTTGCTGATTCTAAAAACTCATCAGGACTAATAACTATAACATCAGAGTTAGCGTAATAATTATCATTAACATCCCGCAAATTTAATAAAGTTATGGATTCTATAATAGGTGTAATAGTGGTGGCGGAAATAAAATACTTTCTTATATTAGATTTATTTTCTTTATGCTTGAAAATATACATTCCACCTGTATTTGCTATATTTGTGAGCAATTTCGGTGAAGACATATCGGACACATCAAAACCATAAATTCTACTGCCACTAAAACCATTAATACTATATTCAACTATTTCTTCGTTGCTGTTATAATCAGCAATATTACTATATAATGTAATTTCATTATTTATAGGAATCATATCGCTTGGATAATGTATTTCATAAAAATTATGGTAAGGATACAAAGATAGCCCACTATAATTAAATCTTAATACAGAACGATTGTCCGATGCTATTTGGCTTGCAGGAGCAGTGACATAATGTGTAATTACTCGTGCATTAGTATAATCACCTGGCGTTCCATTATCTATTGCTCTACTAAATATCTGATTGCTACCTTGATAAATTGTTATATTTTGTGAATTCGGTGCGGTATGCCCTACCGAAAAAACATATTCTACGTTGCCATTTCTATTAAAATTATGTAAATTATCTATTAAAGAATTATTATTTAAAATAGATTCGCCGAACCATTGCAAGCCCGTTCCCATAGTTCCCGGCATATATTTATCTTCTTCTACAAATATAGATGCTTTATATGTAGTTGGTTTTGATGTTGTAGTTTCATTTTCTTGTGGAATAGGATTTGCACGTTTGCCTTCTGCCTTGCCGTAAGTGAGCAGGTAAGAATTCTTTGTATCCATATAATTAAGATAGTGGCGTTGCAAATATATATTAGAAAAACTATCCATTTCAAAACCACTTGGTCCCGAAGCATAAAACACTATACTTTCCAACGAGCCATCATTATTAGTATTTACTATTATTTCTTGCTCGTTTAAAGCAAAATCGGTGCTTAATTTTTCTGACATCGGCTTGCCGCTTTGTCCGTATATTTTTATAGTATTTAGTTGCGAAGTTGGTATTTTTATACCTAAACTTTCTAAATTAGAAGCAGTAATTCTATATACTCCTTCTTTATTTATAGTAAGTTTATACCAATTGCCATCACTAATATCATTTAATTTTAGCAATTCTGATTGAAAAGCATCTTTATTTTTTTCTGCTTTTCTATCTACTAACCAACCACGTGTTTCGTTGTGGTTAATTGTAATTTCTAAATCATTTTTTAAGTATTTCTGGTCGGCATAAGATAATTGTTTGCCATCAGTTTTATTATTAAACTTAATTTTGACATAGAAATTTATCGGTCTTTCTATTACATTATTAGTTAGATTGTATTGTGCAACAACAAAATCTACTCTTGCAATATGCCTATGCCCCGATAAGCCAATATATTCTAAATTCACCCAATTTTTATTTTCAAAATTGTTATAATTTTCAGGAATATATTTATATTCTTCAGTCATTACTCCATCATAAAAATTAATAGTTGGAGTAGGTGCCATAATGCCATTTTCAGCAGAACTAATTTCTACATTTACATTTTCTATTTTGAAATTATCTGGTGATGGAACAGTGATTAACACTGATTTAACAAACAGCATCGGATTATTGTAATTATCTAAAACGTAATCACAATTTCCGAATATCGGCTTTATAAATGATTGCCCATTTATATTTATTATTTCGTTGCCTTTGTATTCGGGTTTATAACTTAATTCAATGGATTCCATAGAAGAGGATACTAATTTAATTTCATTTGCATTGAGTAGCGTCCCCGATACTAAAAACAACATCACGAAAAGTTTTCTTGCGGATAAAAACATTTTTATACCTTTAGATTGATATTACTAATACAAAAATAGTAAATTTATTTTAAATAATTAGTTATTTATATACAATTAGAATTAAAACATCTGTTATGCTGCATTTATTTCAGCATCCCCTAAATAATTAAAAGATGCCGAAACGAGTTCGCATATCCACAAAATAACATCACCTATTATATTTGCGAGTTTCCACTTTTTTCAAAACATAACACAATTGCCTATTATTAGCAATAAATATAATATTCAACATATTAAAATGTTATGACTAACTTATTTCTACATTACCTTATTTTATTAAGGGATTCCGTCTCAAGCACGAAATGACAGGATATTAACAGAGGAACAAGCCCCCGTATTGAATAATTGGATACAGAAACAATCACGGCATAACGTTTTTAGTGATTACTTTAATTCTTTGGCAAAGTTTTTATGTATAAAAATGTGAGGTAAATTATGTCAACGTTCTCAACTTTAGAAATTGGTAAAAGAGCACTGCAAGCAGCAAACTTTGCACTTGATGTTACAAGTAATAATATAGCAAATATTGAAACACCAGGATATTCTCGACGCGAGATGAGTGTTTCAGAAAACTTCCCTTTTCCTAGATTTGGATTGAAAATAGGTGGAGGAGTTAATGTGGAAAGTTTGCGAAGTTTCCGTCAGCAATACTTGGACAGAGAAGTTAGAAAAGCAACAGGAATATATAATTTTCATAACGCACAAGTGCTATTTTACAATAGAGTAGAAACTATATTTCAAGAACCAACTGATACTAATATCGGCGAAATGCTAAACAAGTTCTTATATTATTTTGATGAACTTGCTATACAACCCGAAAGTATTGGATTAAGGCAGTATTTACTATCTACTGCACAAACTTTATGTGAACGTCTAAATAATACTTCCACCGATTTGTTAGAAATGAGAAGGCAAGCAAATACTGACCTCGTTAATCAAGTTGACGAAGCAAATAAATTAGTTCAACTTATTGCCGAATGCAACAAAGCAATAGCAATATCTAAAGACCCAAGCGGAAATGACTGCCTTACTTATATTGATAAAAGAGAAGCCGCTATAGAAAAATTGTCAGAACTGGGAAATATAACCGTAACTTATGAAGCAAATAGTTTGGCTAATGTGTTTATGAATGGTATTGATTTAGTTACAGGTGCAGCGTGCCAAACGTTAAAAATTGTAGAAAATGTTAATGATGATACAGGCGAAAGCACTCTAAAAGTCGTTATTTATAATGAAAAGAAAGATTTTACTATTGATGTTAATCCGCCGAATGGCAAGATGGGGGCTGCTTTAAATCAGTATAATATTATGTTGGATCCTTTAGAGCAGAACAATTTTTCTATAATGCAGACATTGGATAAGTTCGCAAATACAATAGCAACTAAAATAAATGAGATATTTGTTACGGGCTACGGACTAAATGGTGAAGCAGGACTTCCACTCTTTGAATCTCTTAATGGCGACCCTATAACTGCAGGCAATATCAAAGTAGCAATAACCGACCCCGAAAGTATTCCTTTAAGTAACAATCCGACTGGACCTGGCGATTCTACAATAGCACAACAAGTTTCCCGACTACTCCAAGACCAAACTTTTTTAGAAAATCAAACTCCAATGGAATTTTATAGCAATTTCATAGGTCGTATCGCACAAGGTGCAAATGAATCGAAAAGTTTGCAAGGTTCATCACAACTTGTTTTAAATTCATTAAACTCGCACAGAGATAGTATTATGGGCGTAAATATGGACGAAGAAGCAATAAATATAATTAAATATCAAAAGTATTTAGAAGCCGCAAGCAAAGTAATTGCAACTAATAACGAAGTATTAGGCACTATAATCAATTTAGGAAGATAAAAACGAAATTATTAAATGTAAAGATACAATTACTTTTACTAATAAAATGCTATTTCGTGCTTATTTCTATATTTTCTTATTAATATCGGTAGATGCTGAAATAAAATGTAAAATAGAACATTATTTTATATTAAATTTTCTATTTATTTCTTTTTTTATATCTTGTTGTTTTTTTGCTTCTCTTTTATCATATTTTTTTTTGGGTTGGCAAACACCTACTTCTAATTTAGCAAGATGCCCCGAAAAATAGACAGATAAAGGTATTAAAATATAATTTTTTTCTAACACAAGATGTTTCAATTTCTTTAATTCTCTAAAATTAAGCAATAATTTTTTAGGACGTTTAGGAGCGTGATTTGAATAAGAACCCTGTTCGTAAGGATTTATATGAAAACCATAAACAAATAACTCCGTGCTGTTTTTATTTAAAAATTTACAATGAGAATCTTGCAAAGAAGATTGTCCTTTTCTTAAACTTTTTACTTCTGTTCCTTGCAATACAATTCCTGCTTCTAAAGAATTACTAATGGAAAAGTCGTGTCTTGCTTTTCTATTAGTAACTATGTTTTTTATTTTTCTATTATTAATGTCTGCTGATTTCATATTACAATGCAACTATATTTGTCTAACTTTTTATATAAAAATAACATTTTATTTACATTTTTTGTTAATATACGCTAATGAATCAAGTTTATGTGACCACCTGTATGACAGATTTATTAGGTTACCACTTTTTATAAAAAAACATATTTTGCATTAAAATAAGTGCTATGATAAAATTAAAAACGGATAAAATTAAAAATATAATTATACATATAACTATGTTTTTAGTGGCAATTGCAATGATTTTTCCTATATTCTGGATGCTGTTACTATCATTAAAACAATATCCCGAAAGTATGAACGGAATTGTTGAAATTGTTTTTAGTCCATTCTCTTTTTCAAATTACAAAGATGTTTTTATATCGGATGATTTTACTACTTATTTTATTAACTCTATGATTATTGCTTCTATAATTACAATAAGTAATATTTTATTCTGCACGATGACGGGTTATGTTATTGCCAGAAAAACTTTTAAAGGTAAGAAAATTGTAATGGCAAGCATATTAGGGCTTTTAATAATTCCTGTACATATTGTAATGATACCACTATATAAAATAATGGTAAGTTTAAATTGGATAGATACTTATTGGTCTTTAATAATTCCTTGGATAGTGACTCCTTTTGGAGTATTTATGTTAAAACAATATATAGAATCGCTGCCTTTTCAGATAGAAGATGCAGCAAGAATTGATGGCGCAGGTGAGTGGTATATATTTTTCAAAATAGTATTTCCGTTATGCAGACCTATATTAACAGTATTAGCGATTTATATTTTTATAAACAATTGGAACTCATTTTTATTTCCATTCATATTTACAAACTCGGCTGATTACAGAACGCTACCCGTGGGGCTGACATTTTATTTGGGCAAACAATCAATAGATTGGGGACATTTGATGGCAGGAGCAAGTATATCTGCATTGCCTATTTTAGTTTTATTTTTATTTTTTCAAAAAAAGATAATACAAAGTTTAACAGCAGGAGCATTGAAGTAGTTATGTGTGAGAAATACAACATCCCACTTTATAAAACAAGGAGATGCCGAGAACTATAAATAACATTTTTAGAATTACATTACACGCTATTTAATAAATGTCCGAGTTTATCTTTTTTAGTTTTAAGATAAAAAGAATTATGCTCGTTTGGAGGAATTTCAATATTAACTAAATTAGTAACTTCAAGTCCATAACTTTCAAGTCCTACACGCTTCATCGGATTATTAGTAATTAGTTCCATCTTATTGATTCCGATGTATCTTAAAATTTGTGCCCCAATACCATAATTTCTTGCATCAGGTGTAAAGCCAAGTTTCAGATTTGCTTCAACAGTATCATATCCTTCATCTTGCAACGAATATGCTTTAATTTTGCTTAAAAGACCAATACCGCGTCCTTCTTGCCGCATATAAAGTATAACGCCTTTACCTTTATTATTAATAATTTCCATTGCTTGATGGAGTTGATTGCCGCAATCACAACGCATTGAACTTAATACATCGCCAGTCAAACATTCAGAATGAACACGCACTAAAAGTGGCTCATTGTTGTTAATTAGTTTGCCATCCGAACTTATTTCACCTTTAACAATAGCAATATGTTCTAAATTATCTACGCTATTTTCGAAGCCAAGTATAGTAAAATCGCCATAAATAGTAGGAAGTTTAGCAACCGCTACGCATTTAACTAAACTTTCTCTTTCTAACCTATAAGAGATTAAATCTTTCAAAGTAATAATTTTTAGATTGTGTTTTTGAGCGAATGGAATAAGGTCTTTTTTTCTTGCCATTGTGCCATCTTCGTTAATAATTTCGCATATAACACCTGCTTCGGTGAGGTTAGCAATTTTCATTAAATCAATAACTGCTTCGGTATGTCCTGCTCTTTTCAGAACTCCGCCTTTTTGTGCTATAAGAGGAAATATATGTCCTGGTCTACCTAAATCGGCAGGTTTAGTATTTTCATTGGCAAGAGCGTTTATAGTTTTTGCTCTATCTTCAGCCGATATGCCCGTAGTTGTATTATGCAGGTAATCAACAGAAACAGCAAATCCTGTTTCATGCAATGAAGTGTTATTATTTACCATTAATTCTATATCCAATTTTTCGGCAATATCTTTAGAAATAGGCGTGCATATAAGTCCTTTAGCGAATGAAGACATAAAATTAACCATTTCAGCAGTGCATAATTCTGCACTACATACTAAATCGCCTTCGTTTTCTCTATCTTCGTCATCCATAACGATAAGCAATTTACCTTGTTTAATGTCGGTTACAGCATCGTCTATGGTAGCCATTTTATAATTATTTGAATCAATCATATTTACATATTAAGTATATTACAAAAATACGGAAAATAAACGGGAAATATTTAATTTTCTTTGCAAAAGCATAATCTTATCTTGTTATCTGTGCTTTATGTGGTAATTACTTTAACACGGGGATAAATCCTGAATTAAATGTTATATTCTGTCATACCGAATTTGTTTCGGCATCTCCTAATTTTATGAAGATGTTGAAACAAGTTCAGCATAACAGAAAAAGAAAGTTTTATTTTTTTTAAAAAGTTTATATTTGCATTATGAAAAGAAGAAATTTTTTAATTGTTTTAAGTGGATTATTTGGTTCAATGGTGCCTTTAGAATTAAAATCAAAAGAAAACGAACAAATAGTTCCTGTATTGCCTCCTGGTGCGGGCAGCCGAAAAAGTTTTAATTCATTTTGCACATCCTGTCATTTGTGTATAAGCCGTTGCCCTTCCAAAATACTAACTCCGTCTAAAAATGAATTAGATGTAAAAAATGTAGGACAGCCATTCATAGATTATGAAAAAGGATATTGCAGATACGATTGTGTAGAATGTATAAAAGTATGCCCTACGGGAGCATTAACAATAGCGGGAACATTAATAGATAAACAGCGGACACAAATAGGAATAGCAATATATAAAAGTCATTTATGCCATATAAATAGTAAAAAAATAAGTTGTCAAATGTGCTACCAAAATTGCCCTACAGGTGCTATAACAATGAAAAATGGTGCTAATAATTTGTTAATTCCTTCTATTAATATTTCAAAATGTATAGGATGTGGTGCTTGCCAATACTATTGTCCTACTTCTGCTAATAACAAGGCAATATATGTAAATGGAACGGAAATACAAAAAAAATTGATATTATAATTACAAAATTATTAATTTTGCGTTATTGTAAATGTTTTACTTCATCATTTGCTCTACGTATTTTCCTATCAGGTCGTATTCTATATTTACTCTATCGCCGACTTTATACTCGCAAAACAGAGTATTACTCAACGTATGCGAGATTAGTGCGACCTTAAAACTTTTATCATAAATATCCGCAACCGTTAAACTCGCACCATCAATAGCAACTGCACCCTTCAAAACAAGGTATTTTTTCTGTTCTATTGGATACGATATATAAAATTCTTTATACGAACCTATATTAACGATTTGTATAATATGTCCGATTGCGTCTATATGTCCCTGAACGAGATGTCCTCCAAGTCGCATATTTAGTGTCATTGCAAGTTCCAAATTCACATTTTTGCTCGCCTGCAAACTATTTAGCGTAGTTTTTTTCAAAGTTTCGGGCATTACTTCTGTTTGAAAGGTAGCACCTTGCATTTTCACTGCTGTTTGACAAACTCCGTTGATAGACACCGAATCGCCGACCTGTATTTTATTTACGAATTGTTCCGTGGCGGAAATAGTAAGGTGTTTCCCTATTTCGCTCATTTTTGCGGAAAGTATTTTCCCTTTTTCTGCAATTAATCCTGTAAACATATTTACTCCTAAATTCTCTAAATTTCCGAGTATTTTCTCTAAAAACTGATAATATTACCGATATTTTTTGAAATTATTAGCAAAAACACTACTACTAATTTTATCACAAACTCTAAAATATATTTATTCCGCCGTTGACTTTTATTTTATTTGTGAAAATATCGTTTAGCATATTATCATCAACGCCTCGACCACAAATATAATTTGCATAACCTACTTCGAGCAATCCTGCAACATCTTTATTTTTATTTAACGGATAGGCAGCAGAAATTCCAAAATCAAAAAGAGGATTTATAAAA
>Ga0099364_10013176_pt1 | contig 11115 bp, 5 predicted proteins | sample TergutTh196P3_FD_73070 | JGI IMG/M metagenome (GOLD analysis project Ga0099364, IMG submission 73070) | Microcerotermes parvus P3 segment gut microbial communities from Pointe-Noire, Republic of the Congo - Th196 P3 | ecosystem: Host-associated > Arthropoda: Insects > Digestive system > Gut ... | reverse complement strand
GGCGGATATGTTGTTTTCGCCGATACCCTGAAACGAACCGAAATTATACGGGCGCTGTCCGAATCGGGCAGTACCATTCTTGTAGCGTCGCCGCAATTTTTCTACATGTTTCACCGCCATATACAGGAAGAACTCTCACGCAAACCGGCGCTCGCGCGCCGGATATTTCGCGGCATGAAGGCATTGAACCGTCTTTGTTTGCGATATTTGAAACTAAACATTGGCAAAACGCTCTTTGCAAGGATACATAAAAATTTCGGTTCGCGCCTGAGGCTTCTTATAAGCGGCGGCTCCGGTATTGACGCCGCCGTGGCGCGCGATTTTCACGACATGGGTTTTACCTTTCTGCAGACGTACGGTTTGACGGAAACCGCCGGCGCATGCACGGCCAACAGCATTGCGGCAAATGTTATAGGCTCCGTAGGACACCCGCTTCCTGGAGTGGAAATAAAAATTCTTTCGCCGAACGAAGCAGGCATCGGCGAAGTACTTATTTGCGGTCCCATTGTGACGCCTGGCTACTACAAAAATCCTGAAGCCACGCATCAGGCCATCCGCGACGGCTGGTTCCATTCCGGCGACCTGGGACGGCTCGACGCCAAAGGAAATTTGTTTATAATCGGGCGCGAAAAAGAAGTCATCGCGCTTGCTAACGGCAAAAATATTTATCCCGAGGAACTGGAAGCCTATTACCTGCAATGTCCCTATATACGCGAACTCGCCGTTATAGGCATGCGCGGCGACGACGGACGCGGAGAAAGCCCCCATGCGGTCGTCGTTCCGAATTTCGAATATTTCAAATCGAAAAAGATCACCAATGCCCGCCGGATTCTGAGTGACGGAATCGCCGTGCTTTCCGTGAATCTGCCTAAATACAAACGCCTAATGAGTTACCGTATTCAGTCGGAACCCCTTCCGCGTACCACGACAAAAAAGCCGAAACGTCTTGAAATCCGGCAAATGGAAAACGGCGAACAGATCGCCGCGCTTGCCGCCCTGAGTACCGAAGACATGGTTTTAATGGAATCTCCCGCCGGGCGGAAAGTTCTAGCCTGTCTGCGCGGCACGCACAATCGTACCGCGGCGATCACGCCTGATATGAATCTGGAACTTGATCTGGGCTTTGATTCCATGGAACGCGTCGAGTTGCTTTCCGGTCTTGAGGAAAAGCTGGACGTTTGCCTGTCCGTCGCCGCCGCGAGCGAAATTTTTACCGTTCGTGATCTGATTATCACTTTTGAATGCGAAAACGGCGGCTCGCCCGGTTCGTCCGCTTCCGCGGGTTGCGGCTGGAAAACCATTCTGTCCGGAAATCCGGCGGATGACGAACCAATATTTCGCCCACCGGGACCGGTTGAGGCGGTATTGAAATACCTGCTTGCCAAAATACTCCACTATGGACTTTTCAAACCGCTGTTGCGACTCGAAATCAACGGTTTTGAAAATCTACCCGAAAAAGGTCCGTATCTGATTTGTCCAAATCATCAGAGCTACATTGATCCTTTTGTTATTATTGGAACGATGCCTTTTAGAATCTTCCGCAGGATGTTCTTTGTCGGATACAGCGTTATTTTCACGGGACCGGTTATGAAACTCGTGGCAAGGGCACTGAATATTATTCCGATTGATCCAGACGCGCATCTGCTTGGCGCGATGAAAGCCGGAGCCGACGGATTGCGGCGCGGGGGAATACTCTGTATCTTTCCGGAAGGCGGGCGTTCCTTTGACGGCGAATTGGCGGAGTTCAAAAACGGAACGGCGATCCTGGCGCGCGAACTTTCCGCGCCCATGATTCCGACGGCAATCTACGGCGCGTACGAAGTGTGGCGGCGCGACAGCAATCGTATCCGTCCGCACAAAGTACGCATTGTCTACGGAAAAGCCTTGATGACGGCGGAAAGTTTCGCAAAAGATCCATATCAGGAGGATACAGACCGTCTTCACAGGGAAGTCTGTCGCCTGTTCGACAACTTACGATCTTCATAGGCATTTTGAAATTTGTAATTACTCAGAGTATATTGAATGAAAAACGAGGGAACAGCAATGCGAATTAGATCAATCTGGAAATTATTTTTTGCCATATGTCCGTTTGCTTTATATCTGATTGTCGCCGTACCCGCAACCGCGTTGCAAATCGATGAAAACCGGATTCTGAAAGCCCTGGACGAACTGACGGAAACCACGGCGCGATTGCGCGGACTTGAGCCTGAAAGCCCTATTCAAAGAGGAATCAAAAACCGCGAGGAAATTACGAATTATATAACCCTGAAAATTAATGAAGACTACCAGACGGAGCGGATTCTGCAGGAGGAAAAGATGCTGAAAAAGATCGGCCTTTTGCCTGTGGGGCTAAACTATAGGCAATTGGTGGTCGATCTGCTGACCGAACAGGTGCAGGGATTTTATGATCCCGAGGAAAGAATGCTGTTTATCGCCTCATGGCTTCCAATATCCGACCAGGACTCCGTCATGGTACATGAGATCACTCATGCGCTGCAGGATCAGCATTTTGACCTGCAGGCAAGATTTCGCGCCAACCGCGACTCGACCAACGACGACTATCTGCTGGCGCAGCAGGCGCTGTTTGAGGGTGACGCTACGGTGGTGACGTTGCAATTTACCATCGAGCGGTTCAATCGGCATTTTTCTGAACTGCCGGACCTTGCCTTTATCATGGAAACGCAGATGGAAGCCGAGATGGCAAAGTCTCCAGTTCTTTCAGCCGTTCTGCCGTTTTTGAGAGAAACGCTGATTTTCCCTTACGGGTACGGCTCCGCGTTTTTTCAGGCGATGTGGAGACAAAATCCGTCATGGGAAGCCATCAACAAACTATATTCGGACCCGCCGGCCTCCACGGAACAGATAATGCATCCAGAAAAATATTTTGGAAAGCGAGACAATCCAAAACCGGTGGACGCCGCGGCGAAGGCTGTCAGACTCGGCGCGGAATGGAAAATTCCCTACAAAAGCGTATTTGGCGAATTTATGCTTGGACGGTTTCTGGAACTTAATCTGGGTAAAGAACGTGCCAGGCACGCGGCAACGGGGTGGGGAGGAGACGAGGTACTGCTTCTGGAAAACGGCGCGGGACAAAATGCCGTATGGATTGAAACGGAATGGGATACGGTGGACGACGCCGAGAAGTTTTTTGCGGCCACGGACGAATGGTTCCGACTTCATTTTCCGAGATCGTCCCGTCGCGCGACACCGGAAGGATTTTCGCTGATTAATAACGGGGAATTCAGCGCGCTTTTCCGGGAAGGAACAACCGGCGTCCGCATTATCCTGGGACTTCCCGAAAGTAGTGGACAGTATGTTTTTTGAATGGTTGTGGACACCCTGGCTGATCGGCGCGACGGCGCTAATTTTCCTGCTTGTTGCCATATTTGTTTTATTTCGAAAAACATGCATCGCGGGAAAACAGCTTGAAAATTTAGTAAACGACCGTACTTCCGAACTGAAGGACGCAATCACAAAGCTGAAAGCCGTAATCAGCAACTATAAAGGCATTATCTGGAGCATCGATAAAGAAGGCGTAATCACTACATTCAACGGACAATACCTTAAAATCATCGGGTTGAAATCATCGTTTATCGAAGGAAAAAGCCTTGAGGCCGCGCGGCTTAAAAGCGGGCATCTTGAGATTGTCGAAAACGTGGAAAAAACATTCCGCGAAAATTCCGCGCATGACTGGATAAACGAAATCAACGGCGACATATTCCACTCGCGTACGGCGCCTATTTACGACGGCAACGGCAATATGATCGGCGTTGTCGGCAGCACGGACGATGTAACCGAGGCTGTGAGACTCCAGCAGGAACTGGAAGCAGCGATTATAGCCGTACAGGCTGCCAGTCACGCCAAATCAGCTTTTATTGCCAATATGAGCCATGAAATACGGACGCCAATGAACAGTATCATAGGATTTTCCGAACTGGCGATGGACGACGACATCCCGCAAAAGACCAGGGATTATTTGAGTAAAATCAAGGAAAATTCAAGCTGGCTCCTGCAGATCATAAACGACATTCTGGACATTTCAAAAATAGAATCCGGCAAAATGGAGCTTGAAACGGTTCCGTTCAAACTGAACGATGTATTGACCCGCTGCCAGGCGATTATTTCCCCAAAAGCGCTGGAAAAGGGCATTTATTTGCATTTTTACGCGGAACCCGTGCTCGGCGGAATGTTGCTCGGAGATCCTGTAAGGCTTGGGCAAGTGCTGATTAACATACTTGGAAACGCAGTAAAGTTCACGAACGTGGGTACCATCAAGCTTTCATCGACCGTCAATCATACGGATGAAAACAGTAACACCATACATTTCGAGATACGCGACAGTGGTATCGGCATGACGTCCGAGCAAATGAGCAGGATATTCGAACCGTTTACGCAGGCGGATTCCAGCACGACGCGCAAGTATGGCGGTACGGGGCTCGGACTTGCCATAACTAAAAATATTATTGAATTGATGGGTGGCAAACTGAAGGTGGAAAGCACCCATGGCATAGGAAGTAAATTCAGTTTTGATTTGACCTTCGATACGATTGATACGTCCGATGACGCGCCCGTCGCCGAAAACGACAACGATACGATTGAAAAACCCGTCTTTAGCGGGACAATCCTGGTTTGCGAAGACAACCGCATGAATCAAATGGTCATAAGCGAACACCTGGCAAAAGTGGGACTTAAAGCCATCATAGCGGAAAACGGTCAAATCGGCGTTGATATGATCAGGCATCGCATGGAAAGCGGCGAGCCGCCCTTCGATCTGGTTTTCATGGACATGCATATGCCCGTAATGGACGGGTTTGAGGCTGCGCAAAAGATCATGGAACTGGACACGGGAACGCCTGTTGTGGCGATGACGGCAAACATTATGCCTGAAGACAAAAAGCTCTACAAAGCCACCGGCATGAATGATTACGTAGGTAAACCCTTTACCTCACAGGAATTATGGCACTGCCTGCTTAAATATCTGAAACCCGTAAGCCCGGGCGTTGCCGCGGACGTCGGTTCAAGCGCGGACACTTCCACAGGTGACGCTCCCCACTTATCGTCGAAACAACACTGGCATCCGCAGGATGACGACGATCTGATGTTGAAGTTGAAAGTCTTGTTCTTTAATGAAAATCGGGAGAAGTTCAAAGAGATTGCCGCAGCGATTGATGCGGGCGACATAAAACTGGCATACAGACTGGCGCATACCTTGAAAAGCAACGCCGGGCAACTGGGCAAAACCGCACTGCAAAAGGCAGCCGGTGATATCGAAGTACTGCTCAGGGATGGCAAGGATCTGACAACTAAACTGCACATGGACATTTTCGCCGCCGAACTCTCCGCGGTTTTGAAGGAATTGGCGCCTTTTGCGGAAGCAGAGTCCGTTACCCGGATCGAAGCCGGTGTCGAGTCTTTCGACATTGAAAAAGCGCGGGAACTGTTCAGCGTATTGGAGCCTCTGCTAAAAAGCGGCAATCCTGAATGTCTGAATCTTATCGGCACTCTTTACGCGATACCTGAGAGCGGGGACTTGATACGGCAGATAGAAGATTTTGATTTTGAGCCCGCGGTTTCCACCCTTGCCGAATTAAAAAGAAAGATGGGGACGTGAAATAATGGATGAAAAGAACAGCGTACTCATTGTTGATGATGAAAAAACGAATTTAATATTTTTGGCGCACATATTAAGCATGGAATACACCATCTATACGGCAAAGGATGGGCAGGATGCTATTAATAAAGCCAGGAATCTTTTACCGGATCTCATTTTACTCGATATTGTCATGCCGGGAATGGATGGATACGAAGTGCTTGTCACGCTCAAAAACATGGAAGAAACACGGAATATTCCCGTTATTTTCATTACCGGTTTAGACAGCAGCGAAGACGAGGAAAAGGGATTGGCCTTAAAGGCCGCGGATTACATAAGCAAACCCTTTCGCTCCGCTATCGTAAAACTCCGGATTGGAAACCAGATGCAGATTGTAAATCAACTGCGCACCATAGAACGTCTGAGCATGGTAGATCAGTTGACAAATATTCCCAACAGGCGCAGTTTTGACAATCGGCTTAATATGGAATGGAACCGGGCGATAAGAGAAAAGACGCCTATCAGCCTTTTAATGATGGATGTGGACAGATTCAAGTTATACAACGATACGTATGGTCACCAGCAGGGCGACACCGTACTGTGCGCAGTGGCGAGAGTTTTCACAAGGACGCTCAAGCGTCCGGGTGATTTCGCGGCTCGCTGGGGCGGTGAGGAATTTGCCGCGTTGCTGCCTGTTTCGGATAAGGACGGCGCTCTGGTGGTTGCGGAACAGATACGCGCGAATGTCGAGAACGAGACCATACCCTGTCCCGACGGCACGTCCACAAATGTGACAATCAGTATCGGCGTAAATACGGATTTTCCGGATCAGGACAGCTCGCTTGACAGCTTTATTTCCGGCGCCGACAGCGCGCTTTATATCGCAAAGGAAAAAGGCAGAAACATGGTACGCCTGTATGGGATTTTCTCGTAACTCCTATTTGGAAGACCTCGTAATCCGCGTTGGCAGAGTTTTGTATGAGCGTTGATGGTCTGAAGACCTAAACTACAGTTCCGGCGTGAGCGCATCAAAATTCAAACAAAGGTGTCGGATTCTTGGCGCGAGTTATAATGGAATTGGCGCCCAGATGGCATGTTTTCCAAAATTTAGCGTCGTCGCTTCCAGCTTATTTGTAAAAAATCTTAAAAAAACAGTAGTGGTTCTACCGAAATCTTGTGCTTGCCGCCGATGGCATCATGTAGAAATTAAAGGAGAAGAGGCCATTATCAGCCCCGAGCGCGCGTGTCTCCGAAATCGGTATTATTTACCGGTTTGTTAAGAATTTCTTCGGAACGTGAAAGTGGAACACAAGTTGCTTATCACAGAGGCGGGTATAAACTAGGAGATTTCAGTACATGAACGTCGCGGCAAGAAGATCCGGTATCACGAGTCTGCTGGGCGGAGCGCACATGATCGTTCCCATTGCGGTCATGTGTTTTCTGTTGATCATGATTCTGCCCATGCCTACCGTGATCATAGACCTCCTTGTAACCCTTAGTATCACTATAGCGATAGTTGTACTGCTGGTTTCCATGTACATCTTACAGCCGGTCAATTTTTCGGTGTTCCCGTCGCTGCTGCTGATTATAACGCTATTCCGCCTGGCATTGAATATCGCCACCACGCGTCTGATTCTGCTTAACGGCGCGCGCGGCGACGACGCCGCCGGAGAGGTCATACGGGGGTTCGGACAGTTCGTTGTCGGCGGCAACTACATTGTCGGTATCATCGTTTTCCTGGTGCTGATAGTCATTCAGTACGTGGTTATCAATCACGGATCGGTTCGCGTCTCGGAAGTCACGGCAAGATTTACGCTTGACGCCATGCCAGGCAAACAGATGAGTATTGACGCCGATCTGAACGCGGGGCTTATAAATGAAGCCGAGGCCAAGGCGCGCCGGGAAAAGATAACCAGAGAAGCCGAGTTTTATGGATCAATGGACGGTGCGATCAGATTTACTTCGCGCGACGCCATAGCCAGCATGGTTATTATGGCCATAAATGTTATCGGCGGCTTTTTAATAGGCGTTCTGCAGTTCGACATGGAACTGGGAGAAGCGGCGCGGCGTTTCACAATTCTGACCATCGGCGACGGTTTGGTGACAGCTATCCCGTCTCTTTTGATTTCCGTGTCGGGCGGCATCATTACGACCCGCGCGGCCTCGGAATCGACCCTGGGCGACGATGTAACGCGGCAGCTTTCAGTTAATCCGATTCCACTTGCCATAGCAGCGTGTTTCCTTGTCGTTTTCGGACTTATTCCAGGCCTGCCGTTTCTGCCGTTTTTCGTACTGGGTTGCATTGTAGCTTCTGTCGCCTGGTACCGTCGCCGTTCATATAATGACGAACAGCAGATGGCGCTGGAAATTGCGCAGGCTGAAAAAGCCGAAGCGGAAAGACCGCGGGATAAGATTGAAGGTCTTTTGAAGGTCGATATGCTGGCGATTGAAATGGGCTACGGGCTTATCCGCTATGTAGATGCGAGCCAGGGTGGTGATTTTCTCGAAAGAATCAAGTCGATACGCCGCCAGATGGCGCTGGAGATGGGGTTGATCGTACCGCCGGTGCATATCACAGACAACCTTCAGCTTAACCCAAGACAGTATTCGATTCTACTGAAGGGAATACAGATCGCGCGCGGTGAGTTGGTGCAGGATCATCTGCTGGCGATCAATCCGGGTACGGCGAAAGACGATGTTTCGGGGCTTCCGACGGTGGAACCGGCGTTTGGTCTTGAGGCGCGCTGGATCAAGGCTCAGGATCGCGAAAAAGCGCAGATAGCGGGATACACCCTGGTAGATCCCGCTACGGTGCTTGCGACGCATCTTACCGAGATCATCAAAACACACGCCTATGAACTGCTGGGCCGCCAGGAGACCAAGGCGCTGATCGACAACGTTTCGGAAACGCATCCCAAGATTGTTGAAGATCTTATTCCGAAAATCCTTTCGATCGGCGAAGTTCAAAAGGTTCTTCAAAATCTCCTGCGCGAGCGGGTCAGTATCCGGGATGCCGTTACAATACTTGAATCGCTGGCGGATTACGGTTCATATACAAAAAACACTGTCATGCTGACAGAGTACTGCCGCCAGGCCTTGGGTCGCTCAATTTGCAAACCCTATCAGAACGCTGAAGGGGAGCTGCCCGTGTTTACCATAAGCCCTGATATTGAGAAAAATATCTCAGACGGCGTCGTGCACGCCGAGCAGGGCGCGTATCTTGCGCTGGAACCGCGCCAGGTCAAAGACATAATAAATCGTTTCCGTCAGACGCTGGAAAACGCCGGAATCGCCGGCAGCCCCGTTGTTCTCTGTTCGGCAAACGTGCGAATGTATGTGCGGCAGCTTCTGGAGCGCTTTATGCCGTCGGCGGCCATTTTGTCGCATAACGAGATTCCTTCAAATGTACGGGTTCTTTCACTAGGGATGGTGGTTTAGTATGAAAATCAAAACTTTTTACGCAAAAAACATGTCAGACGCTATGCGAGATATCAAGAATGTTCTAGGTTCTGAGGCTATCCTGCTTAGCACAAAGGAATTGCCGCGCCGGGCCGGAACGTGGGGACGCACAGGCGGGGTTGAGGTCGTCGCGGCGATTGACGCAGTCGATGATTTAAGCTGCGAAGCCGTGGACATTGTTTCTTCCGGAATGAGCCAGGTTTCTGAAGAACGACTCCGCGAACTGCGTACAAGAAGCGAAGAAAGATCTTTTTTGACCGGCGAGTCGTTGACTTATACCCCGGCGTCGCTTTTGCGGCAGGTCGAGACAAGCGAGAACGAGGAATTTATTCCACCGGCATTGCATGATGTTGAATGTGTGAATGTCGATGCCTCCGAGTTTGCGATAAGAGGGCGCGTGGCTGAAGGGGTGTACCGCGACCTAGTGACCAGCGGCGTTGATCCGACGCTTGCGGGACGTCTGGTTTCAGAGGCGGTGGCCGGACTTTCAATTGGAAGACGGCGCAGCCGCACTGCACTCATAAATGCCGTTGCGCAGACGCTTCCCGGCCTGGCGCCGGATGCTTCCGCCGAAAACGATCTGCCGGGCAAGAGGGTCGTGGCTTTCGTCGGACCGACGGGGGTCGGCAAAACCACATCCCTCGCCAAACTGGCGGCGCATCTTACTCTCGGCAAAAAAAAGAAAGTCACTCTTTTTTCGCTGGATGGATATCGCATAGGCGCGGTTGAACAGTTGCGCACATACGCCGGCCTTATGGGCATTCCGTTTCGTTTTGTCAGTAACGTGTCGGAGCTGCCGCGCCAGATTGCGGACCACGCCCGACGGGATTACATTCTGATCGACACGGCAGGACGCGGCCGGAAAGATATGCAAGCCATGGAGCAGTTGGCGAGTTTCCTGAGTAATTCGGATTATATCGAACGACATCTGGTACTTAGCGCCTCCATGAAGCCTTCCGATATGCGGCGTATACAGGATCAGTTCGAGATCTGCCGTCCCGAAAACCTGCTTTTTACCAAGCTGGACGAGACAGCTACTCCCGGCCCGATACTGAACGAACTCGCGCGCACAAAGAAAAACTTCTCATATTACACAGACGGACAACGCGTTCCCGACGACCTGCATATCGCGGCGCGGGGACGAATTATGGATTTGGTTATCAACAGAACCGGGATGTAGCACAGGAATAAATATGTCTTCTTTTGATAGTATAGTGGAAAGTCAGGATACTGCGACCGAAGTCATAGCGACCGACGGGGTGCTGGCTTTGGGAAAAGAACAGAGTACACGCTTTATAGCCGTAACAAGTGGAAAAGGCGGTGTAGGCAAAACCAATATTGTCGCCAATCTGTCCGTCTGTCTTTCCGAGTTGGGAAAAAAAGTCGTAGTGCTCGACGCCGATTTCGGTCTTGCGAATCTTGACGTGTTACTGGGATTAACCCCACGCTATCACCTGGGGCATGTGCTTTATGGCGATAAAGAGCTCGACGAAATCATGGTGCAGGGACCGCAGGGAATACAGATTATCCCCGCCAGTTCGGGTTTGCAGCAGATGTCAGAATTAACGTTGCTGCAACGCAATCGCATAGTCGACGGCTTTAGGCGCCTCGACACGGAAATCGACTATTTCATCATAGATACGGCCGCGGGAGTTTCGCGCAACGTCGTACATTTTCTGATTTCCGCCGGTGAGGTTCTTGTTGTCAGCGCTCCGGAACCGACGGCGATTGTAGACGCCTACGCGATCATTAAAATCATTCTTGCGGAAGACAGCAGCAAGCCTATACGGGTGATTGTAAATTCCGTTAAAAAATCCGAAGACGCGTACGAGGTATTCTGTCAGATCAATTCCGTTGTGAAGCGGTTTTTAAACCGTGAAATCGACTATCTGGGATATGTAGAACGTGACAGTCATGTCCAGCGGGCGGTGAAGAGCCAGATGCTGGTGACGAACCGCTTTCCCAATGCTCCCGCAAGCCTCTGTTTCCGCAATCTGGCACGCCAGATCGTAAGAGGTGAAGAACGGGCGTTCGGAGGGCTGATATTGGAAAAACTCCTCAATGAC
>Ga0099364_10013175_pt1 | contig 11116 bp, 8 predicted proteins | sample TergutTh196P3_FD_73070 | JGI IMG/M metagenome (GOLD analysis project Ga0099364, IMG submission 73070) | Microcerotermes parvus P3 segment gut microbial communities from Pointe-Noire, Republic of the Congo - Th196 P3 | ecosystem: Host-associated > Arthropoda: Insects > Digestive system > Gut ... | reverse complement strand
CTTGCAGTTGTGCCACTGGGGGAATAAGGGAATAAACGCTCTAAAGGGTGTAGAATTTAAAGTATATGTATTGTAAAACAAATCCAGAGCCGTTTCATTTTTTCTGGATCGCTGCCCAGACTCCCCTAACGGGGTTGTCCGGGGTCCCGTCCCGCGCCACGCTGCCGCTCGCGGCTAAAGGCTTTCCGCTCCTCGCTAAGACATACTATTATTGCCTCCTTTTGAAAGGCATAGCGTGTAGGGGCTGGCTCAGCCAGCCCTGAATTCAGGAGGATTGTTCCACACGTCATTGCGGTATAGAAGAAATTACTAATGCAAGATTAAAAGCAAAGGAGAACATAAAAGAATGAAAAAAGAACTATTAAAAATAGGGTCTATTATTTGTTTAGCTATTGGAGCAATCACTGTATTTTCTGGTTGGTATACAGTTAATCAGGGTGATAGGGGTATACTGCTTAGATTAGGTAGAGTGGTAGAAGTGTCAAATCCTGGTTTTCATTTTAAGATACCCTGGATAGATACCGTATATGATATGAGTGTCAGAACAATTAAAATTACTAATACTATGCCTGTATACAGTAAAGATATACAATCTGCTGATATGGTAACTTCTATTAACTACTCTCTTAATCCTGCATTTGTAGCAGATATCTATACTAAGTATAACAGGGATTATCAGACTAGAGTAATTATACCGCAGATAATGGCTAAGACTAAGGATGTCTTTGGTCAGTATAATGCAGTAGAAGTTGTTCGTTCTAGGGAAAAAATAGCTAAACAGATGTTAGAAAGTTTACAACAGCATTTTGAAAATACAGGCATTCATATGGAATCACTTCAAATAGAGAATATAGATTTTAGTAATGCTTATGAACAATCAGTAGAAGAACGTATGAAAGCCGAGGTAGAAGTTGAAAGAGTACGGCAAAATTTAGAAAGAGAAAAACTTAATGCAGATATGGTTCGTACTAAAGCTCAGGGTGAAGCAGATGCTAAAATAATGGCTGCTACAGCAGAAGCAGAAGCTATTAAACTGAGAGGTGATGCAGAAGCTAGCGCTATTAAAGCTAAAGCAGATGCATTGGCCAGAAATGAAAACTTAGTAACTCTTATTCAAGCTGAAAGATGGAATGGTATATTGCCTACTACTGTACTGCCTAATACTACTATACCCATTATAGGAGCTAAATAGCGGAAAAGATGAATTAGGCATTATAGGAGACTAACTCATATAAACACTAGAATCGGGCAAAAAACCATTAACTTTAATGAGCCCAGAGCCTAGATTAACATCATATATAGTTATTTAGGACAGCCCTTTAATTTTTTCATGCCTTGTTCAACAGAAATGATTGAACAGCATCTCGGCGCGTGATACAATAATCATTATGAAAAAGCAAGATACTAGAAAATTAGGAGAAGTTATTATGCAAAAAATTAAAAAAACTTTTTATATCGCCTGTTTTCTTATTATAGCATGTTTTACAGCATGCGTTACCATAAATATCTATTTCCCTGCCGAAAAAGTAGAATCCATAGCTGCTGATATAGTTCAAGACGTAAAAGGGTTATCTGAAGACAGTGGAGCTCGAAAAGATGAATCATCTTTGCGTGTTATAGGCATAATGGTGGCAAGTCTTTTTTCGTCTGAAGCGTATGCAGCAGAAGAAACTCAGGTCTCCAGCCCGGCAATCAGAACGATTAAACAACGCATGAAAGATAGTGAGGCAAGGCTTAAACCGTTTTATGCACAAGGCGTCCTTAATGAACTGGATAATGGTTATCTTGAAATAAAAGAACCCAATAATTTGTCTCTCAAAGATAAAAGAGACCTTAAAGTTCTTGTTGATGCTAAAAATAAGGATAGAAAAGCTCTGTATGAAGCTGTTGCAGCAGAGCTTAACATTGACAAAAGCCAGATAAACAAGGTAGCTGAAATTTTTGCCAAAGAATGGGCAAAGGCACAATAATTAGTTGGTCTTGAAAAATGTTTTAACCTATTGAAATATCCTTACAATAGCAACAAGATTCTGTATTATTTTTAACAGGAAATGCAGCAATATCTGCAATAACCCAGTTGAAATGGAACAAGTATTGGGTCTATCCTGAATTTTGCGTATTGCCCTAACCTGTCAGAATAGAGCAGAGCAGTATATTTTTGTGGCTGATAAGGCATAATATGGCTTATCAGCCTTAATAGTATGTCAGCTATAAATTAAATTTATTTCAATGGTTAAAAGAACAGCATGTTAAGCTCACACCTTAAACGTCTAGAAGCGGAAAGTATTTTTATTTTACGCGAATTAGCGGCGGAATTTGAAAATCCTGTCATGCTTTATTCAATAGGAAAAGATTCTTCCGCTATGCTTCATCTGGCAATGAAAGCATTTTATCCTTCAAAACCTCCTTTTCCGCTTATGCATATAGACACCACATGGAAATTTAAGGAGATGATATCTTTTAGGGATAAATTAGTAAATGATCTGGAGTTGAAATTAATTGTTCATACTAATGAACGGGGGATAAAAGAAGGGGTTACCCCCTTTACGCATGGTTCAGCTATTTATACGGATATTATGAAAACAGAAGCATTAAGACATGCCCTGGACAAGTATAAATTTGACGCGGCAATAGGTGGGGCAAGGCGCGACGAGGAGCGCTCAAGGGCAAAAGAGCGGGTTTTTTCCCATAGGCTTCCGGGGCACCGATGGGATCCTAAAATGCAGCGTCCTGAACTTTGGAATCTTTATAACGCAAAACTCCTACCCGGAGAAACTATCCGCGTATTTCCTCTTTCCAACTGGACTGAAATTGATGTTTGGCATTATATCCGTTCCGAAAACATTTCTGTTGTTCCCCTTTATTTTGCAAAAATCCGTTCCGTTGTAATGCGTCAGGGAACCATGATTATGGTTGATGATGACAGAATGGCCCTTGAATGCAATGAACTGCCAGAGATGAGAGAAGTTCGCTTCAGAACCCTCGGATGCTATCCGTTGACAGGGGCTATTGATTCCTCTGCACATACCCTTGATGATATCATAGAGGAACTTGAGAATGCGCCTGTTTCGGAACGTCAGGGACGCCTGATTGACAGCGATCAGGATGGCTCTATGGAAAGGAAAAAGCATGAAGGATATTTTTGATGACAGGACGCAGCTCCGATTCTTGACCTGCGGGAGCGTGGACGACGGAAAAAGCACGCTGATAGGCAGATTGCTGTATGATACCGGGAATATATTGTCGGATCAGATGGAAGCGCTTGAAAATGACAGCCGGAAAAAGGGAGAACTGCATGGAGACGAAGGCCTTGATTTTTCTTTGCTGCTTGACGGTTTGCTGGCGGAAAGAGAACAGGGGATTACCATTGATGTTGCCTATCGTTATTTTTCATCGGATAAGCGGAAATTCATTGTTGCGGATACTCCGGGGCACAGCCAATATACGCGCAATATGGCTACGGGGGCGTCTAATTCCGAACTTGCCGTTATTCTTATTGATGCCAGAAATGGAATCCTTCAGCAGACAAAACGCCACACATATATAGTGTCGCTTATGGGAATAGCACATATTATTTTATGTGTTAATAAAATGGATCTGGTAGAATGGTCCAAAGATGTTTTTAACAGCATTGCCGATGATTATATGGATTTCTGCGGCAAAATTTCCGGCAGCCTCAATATTTATTGCGTGCCTGTATCCGCTAAGAAAGGAGATAATGTTTTTTCAAAAAGCCTAGATATGCCCTGGTATGACAGGCCCACCCTCATGGAGCTTTTAGATTCGATAAGCCCGCTCTCAGGCACAGAAAAGAAGCCGCTGCGTTTTCCAGTACAATGGGTTAACAGGCCGAATCTTGATTTCAGGGGTTACGGCGGTACCGTGACGTCGGGAAGTATTTCAAAAGAGGATATGATTACCGTTTTACCTTCAGGCATAACAAGTACGGTCAAATCAATTGTAACGTACGATGGGGAAAAAGAAAAGGCTTCCGCTGGAGACTCGGTTACCATCACTATCAAGGATGATATAGATATAAGCAGAGGAGATATCATCGCTCACTATAATGATCAGCCGGAAATGGCGGATCAATTCAGAGTGACTTTAGTTTGGATGGAAGCAGCGCCGCTTATGGCCGGAAGGGTCTATTTCATAAAAATAGGAACTAAAACAATATCAGGCCGCATTACGAATATCCGTTACAAAGTTAATATTGATACTATGGAACATGAGGCATGCGACCGGCTCGAAATGAATGATATAGGCGTTTGCAACATAGCATTGGATACTTGCATTCCTTTTGATCCGTATGAGCAATGCCGCGCAACCGGAGGATTTATTATTATAGATAAGATGACATGCATGACGGTGGGCATAGGCATAATTCATTTTGCGCTCAGAAGAAGCGAAAATGTGTCCTGGCATGAGTTTGATATGAATAAAACATTACGGGGAGAACAGAAAAATCAAAAACCTTGTGTTTTATGGTTTACCGGCTTGTCAGGTTCGGGAAAATCCACGGTTGCCAATCTTGTGGATAAAAAATTATTTTCTATGGGATTTCATTCATATATTCTGGACGGTGATAATATCAGAATGGGCTTGAATAAAGACCTTGGCTTTACACCTGAAGCCAGAGTCGAAAATATCAGACGGGTTTCTGAAGTAGCCAAATTGTTTACGGATGCCGGTCTGATTGTAATGGTTTCCTTTATATCTCCTTATAGAAACGAGAGAGATCATGCTCGCAGTATGTTTGCTTCAGGAGAGTTTATTGAAATTTATATGGACACTCCATTGGAGGATTGTGAACAAAGAGATACTAAAAGCTTATACAAAAAAGCCAGGCTTGGGCTTATTCCTAATTTGACAGGTGTAAATGCTCCGTATGAATCGCCGGAAAAACCGGAAATACATCTGGATGGCACTGGGCAGCCGGAAGGTCTTGCAGATACCATTATTGATTTTCTTTTGAAAACAAAAACAATATGTAGTGGTTCAGGTTTGATCTGACGGAAGTCTGTTAAAATTTCGGACATGTTGTTAAGATATAACGTATAAAAAAGAAATTTTATCTTACACCGCTTTTTAATATTAACATTTATTGCGTTATATTTTGCTATTTTAACCCATTTTTCTAATTAGGTCCAATGTCATACCATAGCATAAGCATAGAAAAATTATTATATTCAAAAAGATTGAATATAATAATTTTTCTATGCTTACAATAAGTTAGTTAGAATAAAAATTCATATAAAATCACAACATCTGATTTGTGGTCTAATGGTCTGACAATGTCAAATTAAGTTCTTGACTTGAAGCATTAATTTAAATTAAGTTGTAACGGTTATTGTTTATGCTTTTTTGAGTTGTAAAAATGAATGGCATATATCTTATCATATGATTCTAATTCACACATGGTATGCATTAAAGCTTTCTAATAAGGAGACAATTGACAAATATTGTCAATACATCTCTGTTTTTATTTGGTAGCTATTTGATTTCATTGATAACAATATTGTCGTTTTTATTTGATATTAACTGTCCTAGTCATTGGTCATAAAATAATAACTGGTGATATTGCCAGTAGTTTAATTACAATTAGGTTTAGTTTAAAGGTAGTTTGCTACCATACAACACTCAGGAGGGATTAATGCATGGATCGAGAAGAGCTTTTGAAAGATTTTTCATCCGAGCAAGTTGACAAACTGGATGAAATAATCAAAGCCCGACAAGGGCACCCAGGCAGTCTCATCCCGACTTTGGAAGAAGCGCAAGTAGCCCTTGGGTATCTTCCAGTTTCGGTGCTGAAACGTATTTCCGACGGACTGAATATTCCATTAAGCCACGTATATGGAGTCGTCACTTTCTATTCATTCTTTAATTTGGAGCCAAAAGGTCGCCATATTATTAAAATCTGCATGGGTACAGCCTGTTATGTAAAAGGTGGGCAGCAGCTTGTAGATGTCATTGAACAAGAATTCAAGGTTCCACCGGGAGGAACTACTGAAGACAGACGTTTCACTCTTGAAACGGTACGATGTATTGGTGCATGTGGCTTGGCTCCTGCCATGCTGGTGGATGAGGATGTATATGGCGGTCTTGAAGCCGGTATGGTTAAAGATATTTTGGCTAATTATGTTTAAGGCTAAGCCAAATTTTATTTCAACAGACAAAAATATCATCCAGAATCCGGATTTTTCCGGTAAACAAGAAATTTAAGTTACGGAGAGCTTAATTATGCCGAGAGTGACAATTGATGATCTAAAGAAGATCAAGGATCGGGTGATTGCTGATAATAGCATGACCCCGGATGACAGGCAGGTACGAGTCACCGTACATATGGGAACATGCGGTATTGCCTGCGGAGCCGAAAAGGTTCATAGCCGCTTAATGGAAGAAATTAAATCAGCCGACGCTAAAGGTATTATGGTTGCCAAATCGGGATGCATGGGATTATGCGTTGCTGAGCCTTTAATTACGGTAGAAAAATACGGAGAAGAAGCTGTAATTTATAAAACTGTTAATGCTGATAAAATGAGCGAAATCTTTAAAAGCCATGTTATAGGCTCTTCTGTTCTGCCAAAATATGCTTTGGCAAGGGGCCGCGAACAGCAGCTAAAAGAGGAATTTCCGCCCAATTATATAGGCAAAGTTCCTGAAAAAGGCGAAAAGGATGGAATACCATCAATTTTTGATATCCCATTTTTTGCTAATCAGGAACTAAGAATTCTCAAGAACCGTGGTATTATTAATCCTGAAAGCATTGATGAGTACATTGCCAGAGACGGCTATGTCGCTCTTGTTAAGGCTCTTACCAAGATGACCCAGGAGCAAATCATAGCTGAAGTCCTTAACTCCGGTCTGCGCGGAAGAGGCGGTGCCGGCTTTCCTACAGGGCTTAAATGGAAATTTGCCGCTGACTCCAAAGGAGATACAAAATATGTTCTATGTAATGCTGATGAAGGCGACCCTGGAGCATATATGGATCGCTCCCTTCTGGAAGGCGATCCCCATGCTGTAATTGAGGGTATGGCTATCGCGGCAAAGGCTATTGGCGCCAACAAAGGCTATGTGTACTGCAGAGCAGAATATCCTGTTGCCATTAAAACTCTTGGCCTGGCTCTTCAAAAGGCCCGTGAATATGGTCTTCTTGGTGAGAATATTCTCGGAACCGGTTTTAACTTTGATCTTGAAATATATCAAGGCGCCGGGGCTTTCGTATGCGGCGAGGAAACCGCTCTTATGAAGTCTATTGAAGGCAGGCGCGGAGAACCCCGCCCGAGGCCGCCGTTTCCAGCAGCTTCAGGCCTTTGGCAGAAGCCCACTATCCTTAATAATGTTGAAACACTAGCCAGTATTGCGCAAATTATTTATAAAGGCGCTGATTGGTTTAGTAATGTCGGAACGGAAAAAAGCAAAGGAACCAAAATTTTTGCTCTTACTGGTGATGTTTTAAATATCGGCTTGGTTGAAGTTCCCATGGGTATTCCGCTGAGCAAGATTATTTACGATATCGGAGGCGGTATTTCCAAAAAGAAAAAATTCAAAGCCGCACAGCTCGGAGGCCCGTCCGGCGGATGTATCCCCGCAAAGCATATTGATGCTGCTGTAGATTTTGAAACACTTGCCCAGTTGGGAGCTATCATGGGATCCGGCGGACTCATAGTCATGAATGAGAATAACTGCGCTGTTGACATTGCTCGCTTCTTCATGGATTTTTGTCAGGAAGAATCATGCGGAAAATGTACGCCCTGCCGCGAAGGCACAAAACGCATGCTGGAGATTTTAAATAATATATGTACAAAAAAAGGAAAACCCGGAGATGTAGAGTTTCTGGAAGAAATGAGCTACAATATTAAATACTCCGCTCTTTGCGGTTTGGGACAGACAGCTCCTAACCCTGTTCTTTCCACTATCAGATATTTTAAAGATGAATATGATGCTCACGTTAATGAGTTTGTATGTCCAGCTAAAATATGTAAAGACCTAATGCAATTTGAGGTAGACGAGGTTAAATGTATAAAATGTGGTCGTTGCGCAAAGGCATGCCCGGTGGATGCCGTTGAGTGGCAAAAGAAAGAAGTGGCCAAAATAGTTAAGGGCAAATGTATAAGGTGTATGACTTGTATTTCAAGCTGCCCGTCAGATGCCATTTTCTAATGAGTTATAGGAGGAAAACCAAATGTCGTTGGTAACATTGACCATAGATAATCAAAAAGTCCAGGTTGAAGAAGGCGCAACTATACTCGAAGCCGCAAAAACCATGGGCATCACAATTCCTACTTTGTGCGCTATGCACGAAATAAATCATAAACCAGGCGCATGCCGTGTTTGCGTTGTGGCAGTAGAAGGAATGCCTGCCCTTGCAGCCGCATGCGTTTACCCTGTTCGCGATGGAATGGTAGTAAAAACCAATAGTAAGGAGGTTCAGCAAGCACGCCGTTTTGCTGTAGAGATGCTTTTAGCCAATCATCCGCCTGAATGTAATATTTGTATCCGCAATGGCAACTGTGATTTACAGAAAGTTGCTGAAGCATCCGGCGTAAAAGAAATTCGCGTCCCGATGACCCAATTTCCTGAAGGCATGATAGATGAATCAAGCCATTCGATTGTAAGAGATCCGCGCAAGTGTATAAATTGCTGCCGTTGCGTTACAGTATGCGACAATGTTCAGACTGTATCGGTTCTTTCTTCGGCATTTAGAGGGGATCACGTAAAGGTAATTCCTGCTTTAAACCTGCCTATTGCAACTACAAACTGTATAAACTGCGGCCAATGTGTAGCGGTATGTCCTGTTGCAGCTTTATATGAAAAAGATGACACGGATAAGGTATGGAAAGCATTACAGGATCCTACAAAGCATGTGGTGGTTCAGGAGGCTCCGGCCGTACGCGTTGGTCTCGGCGAAGAATTTGGGTTGCCTCTGGGGTCTCTCGTAACTGGTAAAATGATCAGCGCGTTAAAAAGACTCGGTTTTGATAAAGTATTTGATACAAATTTCACCGCTGACCTCACAATTATAGAAGAAGGAAACGAACTGCTGAAACGCGTGAAAGAAGGCGGAAAATTGCCGATGATAACATCCTGTTCTCCTGGCTGGATTAAATTCTGCGAGCATTTCTTTCCTGACCTTCTTGATAATCTGTCAACATGCAAATCTCCTCAACAGATGCTCGGCGCTCTTATAAAGACATATTATGCCGAAGTATCAGGCATTGACCCTAAAAACATTGTTTCTGTTTCAATAATGCCATGCACTGCTAAAAAATATGAGGCCGCCAGGCCAGAAATGAACAGCAGCGGCTATCAAGATGTTGATTACGTCCTTACAACCCGCGAGCTTGCCAGAATGATCAAAGAAGCAGGCATTGATTTTGTTTCCCTGCCAGAGGGCGAATATGACAACCCAATGGGAGAATACACCGGAGCTGGTACGATTTTTGGATGCACAGGCGGTGTAATGGAGGCTGCTTTGAGAACTGTTTATGCCGTTGTCACCGGCAGCAGTATGCCGGATATCAATGTAACTCCGGTTCGCGGTCTTAACGGTGTAAAAGAAGCTACCCTTAATATCGGGCCGCTTGGCGACGTAAAAGTGGCTGTCGCCCATGGACTTGCAAACGCCCGTAAACTTATGGATAAAATCCGGGCCGGAGAAGCAAATTATGCCTTCATTGAAGTCATGGCCTGTCCTGGCGGTTGCGTTAGCGGCGGCGGACAGCCTCAGCCTGCTTGCGATGAAAAGCGTCTTATAAGAGCTGCTAATCTATATAAAGATGACAGTGGTGTTCAGGTAAAACGCCAATCCCACGAAAATGAGTCCGTTAAATTATTGTATGAAAAGTTTCTGAAAGAACCTTTGGGACACAAATCCCATGATCTCCTTCATACACATTATACCAAACGCGGAACAGAGCTTCCTCATAAAGTGTAGTATAGAGGAAGTTAGGTAGGTAAAAAAGCATCTCCCTGCCCTCTTAATTGAGGGCAGGTTTTTTATTGTTATGTACACTTGTTTATTCTTAAGTATCACTATTTCCTTAGATTTTATCCAAAAACTATACGATATCTTATGCCATCGGAGCATATTATGACAGTACTGGATGAATATATTAACCGTAATAGAATAGTCGAATTTCTGGAAGGTATTGCGGATACAGAACCCTTAATAGCCGAAGCAGATAAGATAAGAAGGCTGCATTTCGGAAATTTCATTCATCTTCGCGGTATTATTGAGTTTTCAAATAATTGCTGTAGAAATTGTTTTTATTGCGGGCTGCGTAAAGATAACCATACAATATTGCGATTTCGTATGACTCCGGACGAAATATTTGATGCAGCATCAGCAATAAAAGCCCAGGGAGTAAACACCGTAGTTCTTCAATCCGGGGATGATTTTACATACACATGTAAAATACTATGCGATATCATAAAAAAAATAAAGGAAAATCTCGGTTTAGCCGTAACCGTAAGCCTTGGAGAACGCCCCCATGACGAATATAGGGCTTTTCTCAATGTCGGCGCTGACCGTTGCCTCATAAAGTTTGAAACATCCAATCAGGAATTGTATTCATGGCTTCATCCCGGGATGACCCTTGGTCAGCGCCTTAATCTTATTGATGCCCTCAAAAATATGGGCTATCAGGTTGGAACCGGTAATATTGTAGGTTTGCCAAGACAGACTTTTGAAGATTTGGCTGATGATGTTTTCTTATTTAAAAGACTTGATCCTGATATGTCATCTGTAGCCCCTTTTGTTCCTCAGAAAAAAACTCCGCTGGGAGATTTTAAAGAAGGTAGCCTTACCCACACAATAATTATCCTTGCTCTTACAAGAATTGCCACTTTAAATTCTCACATGCCAGTTACAACAGCCATTGGCACTATCGCTGGAGATTCAGGACGAATAGCCGCCCTGAATGCCGGAGCCAACGTAATAATGGCTGACTTCACTCCATATAACTATCGTAAAGATTATGTTATATATGATAATAAGGTTGCAGTAACAATAGATGAGGCCATAAGAATACTCAATCTCCTGAATCGTAAAACAGCGGCCGGCCAAGGTGATAGCATCAAAGAGTTCTGGCGTGTAAACCGCCTGTAACTGATA
>Ga0099364_10013174_pt1 | contig 11116 bp, 9 predicted proteins | sample TergutTh196P3_FD_73070 | JGI IMG/M metagenome (GOLD analysis project Ga0099364, IMG submission 73070) | Microcerotermes parvus P3 segment gut microbial communities from Pointe-Noire, Republic of the Congo - Th196 P3 | ecosystem: Host-associated > Arthropoda: Insects > Digestive system > Gut ... | reverse complement strand
AAGGGTAAACGTGAAGCTGGCGGAGGACTCCTTAAGGGTGACGTCTGCGCTGCTTGCCCAGGGCATGGCAAGACAGATCGACGAGCAGGACGACCGAATCAACCTTGAGAACGCAAAAATCACGTTAGAAACAGCGATAAACGACTACATGCGCATGGCTGAAGACTTCCAGTCCAGCTTGAAATAGGCCCTTCAGAAGCATGGGGACAGACATTATGCCGTATTCCGACAGTGAATACGGCATTCTCTTTTGTGCTTTTTACATTCAAATCGGCTCTTCCACTTTCGATTTTTCTCTACATTGAGATTACTCTACATTGAGGTTACTCTACATTGAGTCTAACTCGCGAGCCATGCGATTTTCGAATATACTCGCCAATTGTCTTTACAAGCTCTTCCATATCAGGCGGATAAACATCTCCGATATTTCCTAACCTAAATGTAGGCATAGACGTGAGTTTTCCGGGATATATAACGAAACCCTTTACCTTTAAAGTTTTGTACATCTTAACAAAATCGAAGCTGCCAAGGTCAAACGTGGTGATTATATAGGATTGGTGTTCTGGCTCAACAATGGAATATATGCCGAGTTTTTCAAGCCCGTTTACAAGAACCTCATGATTTTTCATGTAACGCGCCTTGCGGGCGGGCAACCCGCCTTCTTTTTTGTACTCATCGATGGCTTGCCTCAAAGCAAGAAGCACATTTGTTGGCGATGTAAAACGGAACTTGCCTCCGCCGGAATATAAACCTTGATACTGATCGTATAAGTCAAGGCTATGCGAATATGAACGGCCTTCGCTTTCTTTAATAAGGCTTTTCTTCGCTATTACAAACCCAATTCCCGGCAATCCCTCAAGACATTTATTGGAACTTGCCGCAATCGCGTCAATGTCAAGTCCAGGCATATCAATGTCGTAAGCGGCAAAGCTGGACATGGTATCAACTAATACTTTTTTATCGTATGATTTGGCGAGCATTACAATTTCCTCAAGAGGATTCAAAACTCCGGTGGTGGTTTCGCAATGGACAAACACAACAGTTTTGATATCGGCATCATTTTTAAGCCTTTTTTCAAAAGCTTCAACATTAATCGGCTTGGTCACATCAAAACTAATAAAATCATAATTTCTATACGAGTTATCCGCAATGGTCAACATACGCTTGCCGTATTCCCCGTTGATCAAAAACAGGATTTTATCACTCTCCTTGCTCAGGCAGTTTATCATAGCCTCTACTGAATAGGTGCCGCTTCCCTGCATAAGCACAGTGGCATAATCATCGTTTGCGGATATTTGCGTGATATCGTTCATCACAGTGGTTGTTATCTCCTTATACTCATCATCCCATGTGCAATGGTCGGTAAGCATGGCGTATTTGACGGAGTGCCGCGTCGTCAAAGGGCCCGGCGTCAACAGTTTTCGGACAGCATTCCGGCTGAGTTTTCGGTTTATGTCCGTAATCACTTCCAAAAGATCGCACATATCGTCAATAATATAATCCGCTCCGCCTCTATAATATGCCGCCCTGACAACAGCTTTACGCTCTTCTAATTCACCCTCAGATAAAGCAGCGACTTCCTCTTGGGTAAGCCCTAATTCTGACGAACCCATGATTACGCCAACAGTCCAGCAATCGGCGTTCTTTCCCTCCTCTATGTCAACGGCGGTGTCCCCGACCTTAACGGCTTCTCTCGGATCGGAAATTCCAAATTGCATCAGATTGTTCCATATCATGAACGGATGCGGCCTGCCTTTGACGGTCTGATCTGGCGTTATACAAAAATCAGGAGAATATCCCTGTTCAGCGGCTTTTGGTATGACCCGATCCATCATCGCTGAGGTATAGCCCGTCGTGGAGCCGATTTTTATTCCCTGTTCCCGAAGCGCAGCAACCGTTTCCACAACATGATCCTTAATATTGCAATTCTGCTCAATGTTGGCAAACAGTGTCTCTTCGAACACGTCGTAAGCCCTCATTATTTGCTCTTCCGAGATAGGATCTGGAAGCATGGCCGCAATAGCCCTCGTATGGTCGATTTTCATAAGGCCCATTGGCCCTCTTGCCATTTCGTTGGTTATTTCAACGCCAATGCTCTTGAATCCATCAATGAACCCCTTCACTGGGGCAAAACAACCATAGTCGATTGTGGTTCCCGCCCAATCAAAAATGACTGCCTTAATCTTGTTTGCCATTTTCCGTCCCTCTTTATTCTTCAAATAGTTCTGTTTTACTATATAAGGGCATGTGTAAAATCTGATATCGCTATTGGGTAAAATGTTTGTAAACCAAGCAAGCAAGCAATAACCTACCACATAATACGAAACGCCCCTTTAACAAAGCATTTAATAATTGTTAAATTATTCCAATCAAATCTTGTGCCATACATATTGCATGTAACAAAGAAATATGCTAACATACGAGTTGCGCCAAAATTTTTCCGCTTTAGACGCGCAACGTGCCAAGCAGCAAGGCTTGCAAACGCGTTATTTTGTTTGGACACGCCTTTCCAAGCATCAGGTTGCAAGCGCGTATTTCAAATGTCCGCCGCGCACATGTAATGTCCCTTGCCCCGTGCGACGTTTCGGGGCCAATAGGCCGGGAGGAGGTGAATAGTGTTATGATTATGAATAAATATGAGACCATATTTATTATCAATTCCGAACTTGACGAAGAATCTATAGCTGCAAATGTCGAAAGATTCAAAACAATGATCGAGTCTAATGGCGAGCTTGAGTCGATTGAAGAATGGGGGAACCGGAAGCTTTCTTATCTGATAAAAGATAAGGGTGAAGGCTATTACGTGCTTGTCAATTACAGTGCGCCCCCGGATTTTCCGCGCGAGTTGGAGCGCGTATTTAGAATAACGGATAGTATACTTAAGTTTATCATTATTAGAAAGGACGCCCCATAAAGCAGGGCGTAAATCAATAAAAGGAGGCGGCGTTATGAACAAGGCAATTCTTATGGGGCGGCTCACAAGAGACCCCGAGGTCAGGTACAGCCAGAACAATTTGCCGGTATGCAATTACACGCTTGCGATAAACAGGCGGTTTACAAGACAGGAAGAGGAAAGGCAAGCTGATTTCATACCAATAGTTACATTTGGGAAAACGGCGGAATTTTGCGAGAAGTATTTTAGGAAAGGCCAACAAGTTGCTGTTGTTGGCAGGATACAAACTAGAACATGGGATGACAATGACGGCAAGAAAAGGTATTTCACCGAAGTAATCGCGGAAGAATGCTTTTTTGCCGACAGCAAGCGGGCAGACAGCGGAGACTATGGGGTCCGCCCTGAGGATTATGGTTATTACCCACAGATAAGCTCAAACAGCCCGCCGCAGGCCCCTGGGTATTCAGGCGCCCCCGACTCCGAAGCGAGGCATGGCGGATCCACAGGGGTTAAGCGGGAAGCGGGAAGCCCAGACATGGACGACAGTTTTGTCCCACTCGAAAACGAGAATGACCTTCCATTTTAGTATGGCATTGTATAGTTGCAGCATAGCGCAACTGTAGCGTTGCGCAGCTGTAGCGTTACACAGTAGTATATTTACACAGCAGTAGCATTACACAGTAGTAGCATTACACAGCAGTAGCATTACACAACAGTAGCATTACACAGTAACATTACAGTCGTATGACTTTTTGCATTATATGAACGGAGGAGGTGTTAAAATGCCTAAACAAGGCGGAAGCAAAAGAGACAACAAGAGCGGCGGCTACAGGGAGCAGTTCGACAGGGGCGACAGTAAGGGCAGCCTACGGGGCCGACGCGTAAAAAGAAAGATATGTACGTTTTGTGTTGATAAAGTGGAAGACATAGATTATAAAGACACAACCAAGCTTAGAAAGTTCGTGTCAGAGAGGGCAAAAATCCTACCTAGGAGAATGTCCGGCTGCTGTGCAAAGCACCAAAGACAGTTGACAATGGCAATAAAACGCGCAAGACATATTGCGCTCTTGCCATACACATCTGAGTAGCGCAACCAGACCCGAGTAACAATTCACTACGACAGACTCCGTCCGCAATCTAATCTAAACGGGAAATGCGTACGGAGTTGTTGCTGGTTGTACCCCGCCGCCCCAAGCGGCTAGGGCGCAACCAGCAACACGGGATCTGCGCCACGGTGTTATTATGGCAGAATGTACAGCGTTATTATAGCAGGCTGTACAGCGTTATTGTGGCAGGCTGTACAGCGTTATTATGGCAGGCTGTACAGCGTTATTATTGCAGACTGCTGTACAGTGTTATAATGGCAGACTGTACAGCGTTATTATGGCAGACTGCTGTACAGTGTTATAATGGCAAACTGTACAGCGTTATTATGGCAGACTGCTGTACAGTGTTATTATTGGGTTGCAATTCAGAAGGTATCGATAAATTTCAATCTCAAATAAAATTTTGTTTGTGGGCGGATTCCATATCCGCCCGTATGCGTAAAACCGATGTTCATGCATAAGAGTAGGGAGTTATTATGGCAGGATACAGAGTTATTACGGTGGATTTAGTTGTTATTAAGACATGCATTTGGTATTATTAATGCAGGCTTTTGTTGTTATGCAAACGGACCAATGAAATATAGCTTTGGGAGGCGCACAATATGAAGGTTATACTCAAAGAAGATGTCCAAAACCTTGGCAAAAAAGAAGACCTGGTAAACGTCAGCAACGGGTACGCCCGCAACTACTTGCTCCCAAGGGGTATGGCAGTTGAAGTGTCGTCGGCAAACTTGAACATCATGAAGTCAAGAAAAGACGCGGAAATGTCAAAAAAAGACCGTGAGCACTCGCGCGCGTCCGACATTGTTGAGAGACTCAAGGAAACTACCGTCGTCATAAAAAGTAAGGCAGGCGAAAACCTTAGGTTGTTTGGCTCGGTAACTAGCAAGGACATATCCGATGAACTAAAAAAGAGCTTCAGGATAGACATCGACAAAAAAAAGATTGTCTTGGAGGAGCCGATACGAAACGTTGGGGAGTACGAGGTAGAATTAAAGCTGTTTCCAGGGGTTGCAACCAAACTGAATGTTAAGGTGGAAGCCGAGTAGCATTCGCGGAAGCAGTATTCGAGAAAAGGCATGGTCATAAAATGTCACAAACGCAGAGTTTGAGAGTGCCACCGCAGAATACCGAAGCTGAAATGTCAGTTCTCGGTTGCATTCTGCTTGATCACGAAAAAATTGCATCCGTATACGAACTGATTAAACCAGAAGATTTTTATAGCGAAGGCGCCAAAGAGGTGTTTAATGCGGTTCTTGACCTCTTTAACGAGTCAAAGCCGATTGACATCCTCACTGTTGGTGACAAGCTAAAAATGCGCGGAAGCCTGTCAAAAGTGGGGGGCATGGACTATCTGGGGTCACTAGCGTATAATGTCCCGACGCCCGAAAACGCAAGGTACTACGCAAAAATTGTTGCGGAGAAATCTATGCTTCGCAGACTGATAAAAGCCTGCTCCCAAGTGGTGGAGGAAAGCTTTTCGGCTAGGAAAGAAGCGGACGAAATAGTGGAACAGGCAGAAGACGCTATCTTTAGCATAATGGAGGACAGAAACAGGGCTGGCGTCGTTCATGTCAGGGACATTATTGTAAATGTCTACGACAGGCTCAATGAGCTATACAATAAGAAAGGCGGCCTGTCCGGGGTTTCGACCGGGTTCCCCGATTTGGACAACATGACTTCGGGGCTACACAACTCAGACCTCATCCTGCTTGCGGCAAGGCCATCCATGGGGAAAAGCGCCCTTGCCCTGAACTTCGCACACAACATAGCAGTCAAATCTGAACTGCCAGTATTGATCTTCAGCCTTGAAATGTCAAAAGAACAACTGGTAAACAGGCTGATTTGCGCAGACGAGATGATTGACGCAAGCAGAATGAGGAGCGGAAAGCTGCTGGACGAAGACTGGCAAAAAATTGCTCTTGCGACAGGAAGGCTAATGAACGCCCCCCTTTACATCGATGACACGTCGGCAATATCCGTTACGGAGATAAAAGCAAAATGCCGAAGGCTAAAGCTTGAAAAAGGGGCCCTTGGCCTAGTTGTGATCGACTACCTCCAGCTTATGCAGGGAAAGGGGCGGAACGAAAACAGGCAACAGGAGATTTCTGAAATATCGAGATCCCTTAAACTTATCGCACGGGAGATAAACGTACCAGTTTTAGCCCTGTCTCAGCTTTCAAGGGAGCCCGAGAAAAGGGCAAACCACAGGCCGATGCTCAGCGACTTAAGGGAGTCGGGAGCTATTGAGCAAGACGCTGACATTGTCATGTTCCTTTATAGAGACGAGGTATACAACCCTGATACAGAAGCCCGCGGCATGGCCGAGCTTGAAATAGCGAAGCATAGGAATGGCGAAACCGGCACCATTGACTTGAAATGGATGAGCAGCTACACAAAATTCGGCAGCGCAAGCAGGAACTATTATGACGGGTGAATCAATACAATAACACAAACGGATAATAACCAGCAAACGGATGAATCCTATTAACAAAACGATATCCGAAATATATAACCGTGTTCTATCGAACCTATCCCAAAACTGCCATTTGCGCCCTGGGGACAAAGTTGTTATCGGCGTTTCCGGCGGTGCCGATTCTATGTGCTTGTTGGACATGCTGGCAAAGGCGTCAGCAACCCTGCGCATTGAGATAGTTGCCGTACATGTAAACCATAGGCTAAGGGGCCACGAGGCAGATAGGGACCAGGAACATGTGAGGAATTATTGCAACAGCAAAAACATCCACCTTATATGCAAGTCAACCGACATCAAGCAAATATCAAAGGAACAGAAAATCTCAGAGGAAGAAGCCGGAAGAAACGAACGGTACAGAATATTTCGGGAAGCCGCGCAAGGGCTCGCTACAAGCTCGCCTAGCCAATTGAGCACTCCGCCGCCAACCTTTGCGGTCAGGGGGGGAGCGGCACGGCAGGGGGCAGGGGCCTGTGTGCCTGGAGCGTGGGCCGATGCGCCTGGCGCGGAGGTATTTTTGCATGGGGCAGGGGCTGGTGCGCCTGGGGTAGAAGCCGATACGCCTGGCACAGAAGTATTTGCGCCTGGGGCGGGAGCCGATGCTCCTGGGGCGGGAGCCGATGCGCCTGGGGCAGGGGCTGGTGCGTCTGAGGCGGAAGGCCCCTTAACCGAGTGCGCCCGGGTCTGGATTGCTGTCGCCCACAATAAAAACGACTTGGCCGAAACAGTAATGCTAAACATTCTGCGAGGCACGGGGGTCGACGGCCTGTCCGCTATGGAGATGCTTTCGGGCGATCTAATCAGGCCGATGCTAAACATTTACAGAAGCGAAATTGAAGCATACCTTCACCACAATGGGATCCACGCAATTTACGACAGCTCCAACAAAGACTGTAAATACACGCGAAACAGAATACGCGCAAGGCTGCTCCCGGATATCAGAATGGAATTCAACCCCAACATTGAAAACAGCCTGGCCGCCCTTGCGGAGACGGCTTCATGGGACAGCAATTTTCTTAGGGCGGCTGCCTGGGATGCATATTTGCGTTGCAGGGTTGAGCTTGATCCGGGGCTACATGCCAAAACCCCCAGAATACATAGCCAACAGGAACAAAATGGAGAGGCAGTCCGTCTAAACCTTGAAAGGCTAAAAGAGCTCCATATGTCGATTTTGGCGAGGGTAGTTAGGATAGCCGCGTCCGACGCCAGAAAGAGCGAAAAAGATTTTGGCGCTGCTCATACTATAAAGATTATAGACCTCATTCTTGGCGGCAGCACCGGAAAGGAGCTTCACCTGCCGGGCGGGATCAGAGCTCGAAAGACTTACGACTGCATTGTATTCTATGTTAACAGCCCTATAATAAGCAGTGAGCCGCCCCAACATGCAATAGGCAGGGTAAGCAAATCTTTTTATGCAAAAACCCGTGAAATCATTGAGGAATGCAACAATATAAGATATAATTCTCAGGTACAGTATTTTGACGCAGCATTGGCCAACCCTGAAAGGCTAATCCTGCGGGCCCGGCAAGAGGGCGACAGGTTCTTTCCACTGGGTTCGCCGGGCACAAAAAAACTAAAAAAATACTTCATAGACAGGAAGATCCCCAGGGAAACCAGGGATAGCATTCCTGTGTTGGTATGCGATAATGACGTCTTGTGGGTAGTTGGCTACGGAATTAGCGGAAAGTATAAAGTGACAGATCGAACCGAAACAGTGATGAAAGTCGAGTATTCAAGTGCGTCTAAAAAAGGCATTGTGTAGCGGCTGTTCACTCAATGACCCAAGCGAATATAAGACAATGTATATGAAATTGCATGATTTTTGGAGGGGAGAAGGAATGTACCAGGTTGGGGATGTGCTTGTTGACAAGGAAAAGATTAAAAAAATGCTCACTGACATATCGGACAAAATAAACAAAGAGTATTCGGGGCGCGAGATAATAATGATTGGGGTCCTGAGAGGAGCAATGGTCTTTATGGCCGACCTTATGAGGCTCATAAATGTGCCTGTCATTATGGACTTTTTGGTTGTTTCAAGCTATGGGGTTGATACAGAAACTTCAGGGGTGGTCATGATGATAAAAGACGTCGATATAGATATTAAGGGTAAGCATGTTATACTGGTCGAAGACCTGGTCGACACAGGGTTCACCCTAAAGTACCTCAGGAACCTTCTTGATAGCAGGGATCCTGCGTCATTGAAGGTTTGTGCCGCGTTTGACAAGCCTGAACGGCGAAAAGTCGATATAAATGCCGATTATGTCGGCATTCAGATACCAGACGAATTCGTCGTTGGGTATGGACTGGACTATGCAGGCAAGTACAGAAACCTCCCAGAACTATTTGTTTTGGTGAAAAAAGATTAGCCATACGGCAGGCAACGCCCGCAACATAACTATTAAGCGTAAGGCACGCTACATCAACCATAGATGCACGAGGCTCGTGGCAGGCATTCAGTGGCAAGAGACGGGCGGTTAGTAGCTAGTAGTCAATGGCAAGAAACAAGCGGTTAGTGGCTAGTAGTCAGTGGCAAGAGGCGAGCTGTTAGTAGCTAGTAGTCAATGACAAGAGGCGAGCGGTTAGTAGCTAGTAGCCAATGGCAAGAGGCAAGCGGTTAGTGGTTAGTAGCTTGAAGGAAGAACTTGTTATATATTTATGTGTTTTGAGCGTGATAGCATAGACACTCCCAAGGAGGGTAGAGACTTTGAAACACTTCCGGCAGTTTAGTTTTTTTATAATCCTATTTGTAGTCCTTTTGTTTATGGTAATGTTCTATTCGCGCACCCCTGCCCCCAGCACGGACTTCAATTACAGCGGGATGCTTTCGGCTATTAACGATAACCGGGTCAAGTCGATAACAATAGACGGCAACAACGCGGAGGTCGAGATTAAGGGCGACACTACGAAGTATCAGGTGTTTATACCCGATATGGGGACTTTTATGGTTGACATATCCGAAGCCCTGAAAGCAGATATGCTCACCCTAACCACCAAGCCCCCACCGTCAACGCCATGGTTGATAACATGGCTCCCGTCGATTATTTTGATTGTGCTGGTAATCTTCTTTTGGGTATTCTTTCTTCAGCAGAGCCAAGGCGGCGGCAGCGGCAGCAGGGTTATGTCGTTCGGAAAGAGCAGGGCTAGACTTAGCACGGACGATAAAAACAAAGTTGTGTTCGGCGACGTTGCCGGAGCAGATGAAGAAAAAGAGGAATTAAAAGAAATAGTGGACTTTTTAAAAGCCCCAAAAAAGTTTATCGATTTAGGCGCCCGGATCCCCAAAGGGGTTCTACTTGTGGGGCCACCTGGAACGGGCAAAACGTTGCTTGCGAAAGCTGTGTCAGGCGAAGCTGGTGTCCCTTTTTTTAGTATAAGCGGCTCCGATTTTGTTGAGATGTTCGTTGGCGTCGGCGCATCGAGGGTCAGGGACCTTTTTGACCAGGCAAAGAAGAACTCCCCCTGTATTGTCTTCATAGACGAGATAGACGCTGTTGGAAGGCATAGGGGCGCGGGACTCGGCGGCGGACACGACGAGCGCGAGCAAACGCTAAACCAGCTCTTGGTTGAAATGGACGGGTTCGGAATCAATGAAGGCGTCATCATTCTGGCGGCGACAAACAGGCCGGACATACTCGACCCGGCACTATTAAGGCCAGGCAGGTTTGATCGGCGCGTGCATGTCGGGCTGCCGGACATTAAGGGAAGAGGCGAAATATTAAAAGTGCACTCTAAAGGGAAGCCGCTGTCAGACACCGTACTGCTTGACGACCTCGCGAAAAGCACGCCGGGGTTTACTGGCGCGGATCTTGAAAACCTCCTGAACGAAGCCGCGCTTCTTGCCGCACGCAAGGACAAGTCAAAAATCGAAATGGACGATATAAAAGAGGCTACTTTTAAGGTCGTAATGGGGCCCGAAAAGAAGAGCCGCGTAATGAACGAAAAAGAAAAGAAGTTGACCGCATACCACGAGGCAGGCCACGCGATAGCGGTCAGAGTCGCTTCAAGCACCGACAAAGTTGACAGGGTTTCGATAATCCCCGCTGGCAGGGCAGGCGGGTACACGGCGTTCAAGCCGGATGAGGATATTACTTACAAGACAAAAGGCCAGCTAATCGAAATGATTGTTATCGATCTCGGCGGGCGGGCGGCTGAGGATATTGTACTCGGCGAAATAAGCACTGGCGCCTCTAGCGACCTGAAGCACGCCAACACAGTTGCAAGGCATATGATAATGCGCTATGGCATGAGCGACAATATGGGGAACCTTTTTTTCGGGGACGAGAACGACGAAGTGTTCATAGGCAGGGATTTTGGCCACACGCGGACGTACAGCGAAGAAGTTGCCGCTCAGATTGACAGGGAAATAAAAACTATTATAGATTTGGCATATAACAAGGCGAAAACAATATTGAGCGATAATCTGAACAAACTTCATTTGATTGCGAATTCGCTTCTTGAGAGGGAACGGCTCGAAGGGCCGGAATTCGAAGAACTCTTCAGTTCTGCGGAACCGGCAGCGGCATTTTAAAGTCCAACAAATATAACCTACGGCTCCAGAAGCAGCGTGCGGCGAAATATGGCTATGGCGGCAGAAGCTGTAGCAACAGCAGTAGCAACAGGAGCAGCCGTAACGGCAGCCGTAGC
>Ga0099364_10013173_pt1 | contig 11116 bp, 9 predicted proteins | sample TergutTh196P3_FD_73070 | JGI IMG/M metagenome (GOLD analysis project Ga0099364, IMG submission 73070) | Microcerotermes parvus P3 segment gut microbial communities from Pointe-Noire, Republic of the Congo - Th196 P3 | ecosystem: Host-associated > Arthropoda: Insects > Digestive system > Gut ... | reverse complement strand
ATCCGCATAAGAACCAAACAAATATATATACCTCGCAGGTACAAATTTAAGGATAGATTCTTTTATATTATCTATATTATCTATTAAATTTTCCATACTATTATCCTTTGATTATTTTTTATAATGTTCACCTGATAATATATTTTTCCAATCTCTTCAGCTATATAAAATTGGTCTAATTATTGGCATAAAATCCTCCAAAAATAATCATATCTTATCATTTTCTTCATCTTTTATTATTTCATTTCTTAAATTTATTATTGGTTCAATGTTTCTTATCTTTTCAACATACTTTATTGAAGCATTAACATCCTCTAAATTTATTTCTAATTTATTCGGATACCTTATTTCATTTACAAATCTATTTAAAAAACCGCATTCTGCTTTTATTGTTTCAAATCTTTTATCTTTTTCGATACAAACAGTATGTAAGTAATATAAATTATGAGTCCTTTGAGGTACAATGTCATTATAAATCAAATACCCTTTTAAATATTTCTCAACTGCTTGAGCGCAATGATAGCATATAATCTCATAAGGCTTACGAACTGATTCATTTAATATTTGGGCGGAATAAAAATCATCATCAGCAAATTGCAGCCACTCTTTTACATCTTTAATGTTCATATATTATCTTGCCTTTTTGGTAGATTGTCTTTTCAAGTATATTTTCATTTTTTCTTTTATTAAAAACACTCTCTCTGCATAATAATAAATCGATGAAAAAAATCTTTTTATCACCCAAATCAACAATAATCTTCCCATATAGTTCGGAAAAATTTTTTATATCATCCGGAGTTACAATATATATATCTATATCACTTCTTTCTGATGGATCTCCATACGCGTAAGAACCGAATAAATATATATATTTTGCAGGTACAAATTTCAGAATAGATTCTTTTATATTATCTATTACATTTTCCATATTATTATCCTTTGATTATTTTTTATGATGTTTACCTGATAATATATTTTTCCAATCTCTTCTGCTATATCCGTAATATTTAAAAAGTACATTATTTCTTTATTTGCGCTCTTATTGATTTTATGGTTTTTTTCATAGGTTTAATTTTTTTTCTGTTTAATTTGATTTAATCCTTCATCAATTAAAGAGTACAATTCCAAATTATATCATTATTTTTCATGTCTTTTTGTTGGACTATGTTGACAACCGCTCCCGTATGAGGAAGAACCGCAAAATTCACATTTTGTCTCATCGTTAATATGCTCATGCTTTTTTGTTGGGCTATTCTGACAAGTACTCCCATAAGAGCTTGAACCACAATATCTGCATTTCCCCATAAAATCCTCCTTGGTTTATTATTATGACCTATTAAATTTTTTTGTTAACTATTTCTTTCAAGAAATTTCTACCTGTCAACTGTCCGGCATTTATGGCGCTTGTTTAATTATCTTTGAAAATACTTCCCTGAATTTTATTGTTTTTTCTATCATCCAATCAACGGCTTCATCTATTTTTTCTGAATTATCAAAATTGGTTGAGTGCCAAAGTCCAACAATTTTCTCTTTATTTTCAGGATTTGGATTCCAAGAGAGAGTCTCCCCCAAAGATTTTTCTATTTCATCCTTCCTGCTCTCTAAGTACGGCAACATAGTGTCCGCAATCTTATGGCCAATAATAATTCTTGCTCCGACAAAATTCTTATTTGTATTGCAAATGTTAGATATATAAATATCTGTTTTCCCCAATACAACGTTAAACCAATATTGAGGTCTTGGAGTGTGTAGAGAAGGTATTTTTTTCGTTTGTGCCAATTTGTCTCTAAATTTTACCCAAAAATCATATTGAAATTTCTTGGCGGGAGACAATTCTTCAGCAAGCTTGGTTGGCTGTTTGTCTAACGCATCTAAGTTTGTAACCGACGACAGCGAAATAATATCTTTGATAATAACTTCTACGATTTGATCTTGTTCTTCAATGAGTTTTTTTAGCCGATGGAGTATCTTTGATATATTGGGGAACTGTTTTTTCAGATAATAGTCACTCTCGCACAATTGAAACAATACTTTTTCCCATTCTTCAGCTTGCGTATTTTGTTGGTCAATAGGCGGCAAATTCATTTGAGCCAGTATCTCTTCGTTCCACTTATCAAAACCGGGATTTGAAGATAATAACTTGTAAATAACGGGAAAGGCAATCTGTATGCTGACCAATGCAAAATTGACCAATAATTCCAATTCAGAATCCGCTTCTTCTTCATCATCTTGCTGGTTATTCATACATTGAATAAGCAACAGCGCGTTTAACAATCTTTTTAAAGCTCTTGGATTTGTGCCGACGGACAAGTTAGATATTTCTGAAATGGCTGCAATCAAATCCTTATTATTCGATTGGTTTTCATTTAAATAATCTACGGACAGCAAACTTTCTTTCAAAAATTCATCAATCTGATAATGACTGACAGGCATAGAAAACGGCACTTGAATGATTTTATCAAAAAAGGAACGAAATTCCCGCTCATTCTGTGCCGACAGTTTTCCAAATTTAGGCTCCAGACCTTTTATAACTACGTCATAATCAATTGCCAGCACAAAAATACAATGCTCGATTGTGAACATGTTTTTCAGCAATTCCAAGAGTTGAACGGCAACAGGCGGGTCTAAGCGGTCTAAATCGTCGATAAAAAAGATAAATCCCTGTTTGTTTTGTTTTTTCACGCAATCGTTGATTTGCTTTCTCAAATCTTCGCGAATTTCGCTGATAGACGGCTTCTCAGTCCATATTTCTTTTACGGCATCGTGGCCCCGGTTAAAGAATGCGGCAGCCCCGATTGTGCAGGCTTTTAGTACTTTTATTCCAATTTCATTGTTTGATTTTCCCGCGGCTTCTGAAATCTTTTTTGCCAAATCACTGATAATATCCAGCAAAGCCGTTGTGGCATCTTTCATCAACGCATATTCCCATGTATTTATCCATACTCCCAGAAACTGGGCGTCATTGCCTTCGCAGAGATTATGCTCCAATGTATTCATCAACGAAGTTTTGCCGCTGCCCCATTCGCCTTGCAGGGCTATGGTTATCGGAGTATTGGCGTGTTCGATAAATTGGATCAAACCGTTTTCATATTGTTCGATTCCCAATTTGTCATCTTCTCCGGTCGCTATATCGCGCGGAATATCCGTTAAACTGTATTTATTTGTAGTATCCATATCTCACCTTGCATTATTAAGCAAAAGTTTTTATTTTTTTATAAGAGTATATGTATTAAACCCGCCTTCAGGGGCATCATTAAAATAGGTGGTTTTATTTAATTCATAATGTACGGCATAAGTGATCCCGCCGCCTCCATCTCTGACGCCTTTGATTTGTATCTTAGCTGCAGCAGGGACGGTTATTTCTACAGGTTTATGCTTAATCATGAAAGCGTCGCCAAGCGGCGTTCCGTTCACAAAAACCTGAACATAATCTCCGTCTTCAGCGGCATAATCCCAGATCAATATTTTTGTGTCTTTTTGGCTATGATTATGAACAATCGTATAATCTTGCTGCCTGGCATTTTCATCAACGGACAAAAGTCTTGTTCCGATTGGCAGCGATGTGGAAACCCTGTCAACAAGAGCTTTTTTTGCTTCATCTGATGTGTCAACACTACTGTCGAAAAGTGATAAAATAAGCCCTGTAATAAATACTGCGATAAAAATTCCTCCGAATATTTTCAGCAGGCTCTCACGTATTCTTTTTGCATTTTTTCCTGTTGAATTATCTGCCGAATTGTCAATTCCCGATTCGGCAGATAATTCATCTGTAAACGCTGTAGAATCAAAAGTCTGCGTTTTGTTTTTTTTCATGGCATCTTGTAATTTTTCATTCAAATTCTTACTCATATTCACTACCTCCAATATGTTCAGCATTTTTCCAATTAAAATAAATACTCATCAAAACTCTCCCCACCACAATTTCAAGCAGCATAAGTATATAAAATACCGTATGCCTGGTTTCATTTTGCACTTCATACCCGTAATTCAAAATTATCAATGCAATAGCCATAATGACAAGATTCAAATAATAAATTTTAACATAAGGGTACATCCATGGCAATCTATAGTACATTTTTCTAAATGCCGGAATCCGCAAAGAAAGCGCTATGGGTATACCTAAAATCCAAATGAAATTTACGGTGTCAGCTATTCCCGAAAATCCTCTCGAAAATCCGACGGCACGAACTAAACCTATATCAGTGAGAATAATTTTTAATGGTATTATTGGCAGTAAAAATATGACCCAGCCCATAAGCGCTAAAAACCCGATAGCGCTTAAAATTGAACCGACAATGCTAAAAAATTTTTTCACAATTTATATCTCCTCAATATCGTCAGCTATAATCGAAGTCAGTTTTTCGCGCGTTAAGTCCGTACCTGAACTCAATCTGAGGGCTTGTTTATTTACAGAACGTTCAAACAAATTACGAACATAACGTCCGTTGCCAAAAGATTCTTCTGTCAGAGCATTTTTCAAAATGCCGCTCAATTTCTTTTTAGCCTTAGCATCTAACGCATATTCTTTAGAATGATACAGGTTGTCGGCAATTAAAAGTAATTCAGCTAACGAATAATCAGGAAATTCTATGATATTCGGGAATCTTGATTTTAACCCCGGATTTGTTTTCAAAAATCCATCCATATTACTGCTATAGCCTGCGAGTATAACCACCAGCCGCTCGCGGTTGTCATCCATCAGTTTTACGAGCGTATCTATGGCTTCGCGACCGAAATCGTTTGAACCGCCTTGTGAAAGCCCGTAAGCCTCATCTATAAACAGAATACCGTCCATAGCTTCCATGATCTTTTCGGTTGTTTTAATGGCTGTTTGTCCGACATACCCTGCTACTAACCCGGAGCGATCCGTTTCTATAAGTTTGTTTGTTTTTATAATTCCCAGGTTATGTAGTACATCCGCAATTGTCCGTGCAATCATAGTCTTACCGGTACCCGGATTGCCTTTAAAAATCATGTGCAATGATTGAGCATTATCGACAGGCAAACCCATTTTTTTGCGTTTGCTCTGTATCTTAAGACGAGCCTCAAGGCTTCTGACATAACCCTTAACTTCGCTCAGCCCTACAATTTTTTCAAAAGTCTGTTCAAGGTTAAATCCTGCCTTTGCCTTTTGTTCTATTTTAATATCCTGGGCTAAAATTTCAGTCAATTCATGCTTTGAAACATTTTCAATCGATGCAATGCGCGCAGACTGATTTCGCATAACTTTTTCGACGATATTTCTAACCATGCGCCCATTGCCTGACGCTGTGTTTGAACTCTTATGTGCAGCTATTACTTTTTCCCTGAAAACAGGCTTCGCCTCATCTGTAAGCAGAAATCCTTTGGCATCTATCAGTCTTTCAGCAATAGCATATAACTCATCGACGTTATAATCGGGAAAGTCAATTACAAGCGGAAACCGTGACTCAAGCCCGGAATTGGTTTTGAGGAAATCGCTCATTTCTTTTTTGTAGCCGGCGAGTATTACAACGATTTCTCCTCTATAATCTTCCACCAATTTGACCAATGTATCAATGGCTTCTTTGCCGAAACCGCTGCCACTGTCAGATAAAGCATACGCCTCATCTATAAACAACACGCCGCCTAAAGCGTCACGGAATATTTCTTCCGTTTTTTTGGATGTTTGTCCAACGTACCCTGCAACCAATCCGCTGCGATCGGTTTCTATCAAGTGGCCTTTTTTCAACATTCCCATATCTTTGAACATCGAAGCAACTACGCGCGCAATGGTTGTTTTACCGGTACCAGGATTGCCGGTAAAAATCATATTGAGCGATTGAGTGGCATCTATGCTTATACCTGCTTTACGGCGTTTTTCATTGGCAACAAGGAGGGTGTACTGTGTACGTACAAAATCTTTGACATTATTAAGGCCTATAATCCCGGCGAAGCGCTTTTCCAAATCAAATGTTTCAAAGTTTTCAAAATTAAAATCAGCGCTCAAAAGAAGGTTCATGTCATCTTTGGGAGTATCTTTTGTAATTCTTTTTGATTGTTCTAAAATAGCAGCTTCAATAATATTGCGGACAAGCCTGCCATTGCCGCCATCGTTTCTGCCTTTTATCTGGCTTTTCTCAAACAGGCGTATTAAACCGTCAGTACAGTTCTCAGATATGACATACCCCTTAAATTTAGCTGTAATATGCGCAATCTGCACCATTTCGTCGGTAGTATAATCCTCAAAATCAATTATATGAGGGAAACGCGATTTAAGGCCGGAATTGTTTTTTAAAAAATCCTGCATTTCGTCGTGATAACCGGCCAATATCACAATAAGATCATCGCGATAATCTTCAATTGCTTTGACCAAGGCGTCAACCGCTTCAAGTCCGAATGTGTCATTTTTATCACGGCATAGCGAATATGCCTCATCGATAAATAAGACGCCGCCAAGAGCGCTTTGTATTACTTCGTTCGTCTGTTTTGCAGTATGCCCCACATATTGGCCCACAAGATCGGAGCGGGTTGTTTCACGCAAATGTCCTGTCGTAAGTAGTCCGATTGCTTTGAAATACTTGGCTACAACCCGGGCAATGGTGGTTTTTCCCGTACCCGGGTTGCCTGTGAATATCATATGCCTTGACAAAGATGCTACTTTGTTCCCCGCCTCTTCCCGTAGTTGCTGGATTTTTAAATTATTTTCCAAGTTAAATACAAATTCTTTTACCTTTGTAAGACCAATTACATTAGCAAGTTCAGCTTTTATTTCATCAATGCTTCCGGTTTTGCGTTTCGGCATAAAAGGTGTCAGCGAGACAGCGTTTTTTCTTCCTTGCTTTTCAAATGAGATGGAAATTTCTCCATCTGATGAGTTGCAATCTAAAAGTCCGATAATGTCTGCATTAACATTATCGCTGCGTAGTTTATATTCAGCCAAGGCCTTGTATATATCGTTCATTATAAAGCCATGTAGCGATTTAAATCCTTCGGATTTTTTATATTTTGAAACACAGTAACCGGCAAACGCTGCCGACAACTGTATAGAGAATCCAAGATTTGATTTTACCTGCTGGAATAGATTCCAAAGAATTTTTTTTGTCACTTCGGCAATTTCATCTTGTGAGTATTTGTCCATGATAATTATGTCGGCAACCTTATCCATGAATTTTGATCCGAAAGTATCGGCTATTTTATTTTCCGAAGAACTTGTAATAAACACAAAATACTTTCCATTTGAAGACATTTCGCTTATGGATGACTGCATTAATATTCCGGTAGCCTGAATTAAATTTTCTCCTTGCGCCGTATACCTTTCGCTGAACTGATATTTCCCCTGTGTCACAAGACTGATTATAACGCTTAGTATATCGGGGTGGCAGTTTTCAAAATTTTCAAAAAGCGCTATTTCCGAATTTTCATACAGGACTTTATATATGTCCGATAAAAATAAACTTTTTTCCGATGCGGTTGGATACAGCGCAAGATTAAGGCGTGAAATTCCGGCATAGTTTAGCAATCCTTCACGCTTTGCCGCGTTAACGGCATTTATCAAAAGCGTATGTCTTCCCGAGCTGTTTCTTCCGATGATGAAAAATGTATTTCTGGGCATATCTTTATTAAAGCCGGTTACAAGCGGTCGTTTTAAGGCAATCATCAAATTTTCTACAGCCTCAGTCTGTCCCACTATGTTAGATAAAACATTCTTTTTTGCTGCTGCAATCTTTGAGTTAACCTGTCCGGCTGAAATCTTAGCGCCTGTTTTACCGTCGTAAGAAACAGGCGGAGTCGATTTGTTATTATATTTCGGAGAACCGGCCGGATGAGACTGCGCAGCCATTTGCATGGTATTGTTTCTTTTTACAGGAATACTGCCAGATGCGCCCTGAGTTTCCATACCCTTGTTTTTTGAGGCAGTAAAGCCGTATTTATTTATAGATTTGATAATCTGATATTCAGGGAAAATAAATTCTAATATTTTTCTTATGCGTTCGTTCATATATCTCTACATATATCATTTAATAAGTTATTATTCTATCAACCGCTTTAAAACCGGCGGTCTTTAAAAATTTCATGTTATGTTTAAAATTGCTCATTGCATCGGACGGGTCAATATTTTGCATATTAAGCCTGTTTACAATATCACGTTCAAAAACAGCAGAGAGTATTGTAACATCTTCATGGTCTCCGGTTACTCCGTTAAGCATGTTATCTACGGCGTGAACAACAACTTTATCGAGCGGGAGTAAGGCAAACACATCCCGCGCAATTCTAAGCGAACAACTGCATACATAATCTTGCACGAGATCAAAATAAGCTGTTTTAGTCAAATTCCTGTTAGAGAGTTTCCCCGTTTGTGTGAGCTGCAAGGAGTAATTCGGAACAATTTCTTCGGATTTTACGCGAAACTCTACCTCCATAGCTGTCCCGTCATTTGCTCCAAACTCAAAATCACTGCCATATTCCAGCAGATCGTCCAACGGATTCATTTCGTTTATGACCTCAAAATAAGCATCAATATCTCCGCTTAAAATACGCCTCGACAGTTCGTTTAGTTTCTGCCATTCGTCATATTCTGCTTTGTCTTCTAATGCGGCTTCCTCAATTTTTTGGGAAAGCATATTCTTTTTACGCTGCGCTAAAGATTTAAAAATAGACTCAAATATGTTTGGTTTATAATTTTCATAATCTTCAATAGCGTGCGCTTGCCGCTTGCCGATACCTGACGGATTGTACGGTTCGTTCAGCGAATTAATATAGTCCCAATCAATATTATCATCACAATGAATATGGATAGTCTTTAAATTATTTACAAAATCGTTATATTCTTGAACTTTAGCAACATTTCCCTGCTGTCCGACTTGTTTTCGCTGCCGGTCTTGTACTAATGCCGGATTATATGAAGAAAAACCGGGCTGACGTTTTTTACCGCCGCCGGAAGTTTTTACATAAGATATTCCCGTTCCAGGTATTCCAATAGAAGTAGTGCGCTTGCCGTTTAAATTTATAGTTTGCCTGAGTCCTCTTACTCCAAAACTAAGGCTTGCGCCCGTTTTGCCCAAATTAACACGAACTCCCTTGGCAAGCCTTATGCTTTTCCTAACTCTAAGCCCCATGCTTATTCAATCCCCTTTTTGTGTGAATGTTTTGTTGTTTTATTATACTATAGATTTAAACCTATTGAAAGCAGCTACAAACTCATTTCCAATATCAGGTCTTGAAAACATTAAGGTTTCATTTAAAGATGCAGATCTTAAATTTATTACGCTATATAAGCAAATGGGATAACTTTCATTATCTTTAAACCTTCGATCTCTTCCCCCATCATTTCTTGCATGTTTCCATGCATAATCAACTATTTGAGCATCCGATGGTACTTTAGATTCGCTTGATTCGGTAAATCTAACATGCCCATGTTCAATCTTTAGTTGCCCATACTTGACAGTTTCCATTTTCCCCCATTTAATAATAAATAATCTGTCAGGGAAGAAGTATAATTTTCCACCACGGACTGGTATCTTGGGAACTATTATATTTGTTTTGAGATATCTCGGATTAGAGTAAGACATTGTTATCTTCTTTCTGCCATCATAATTATTATCTGTGCTCCATTTACGACGGCAGTCTCTTATTTTATCAAATGCGCTATAAAATCTTTGTATTCTTCCTTCATTTTTTTCATCCACATCATAAAATAGATAAATAGTTTCCTTTCGATACATTATAAACATCATGAAAGACAGAACTGCAATAATTGAAAAACTAATTATGGTAGCAGGGACAACAGGAACATCAAACATGGTCAAAAAAGGAACATCTGACATTGGCAAAGAAGAAACACTATGAACCATTAAAATAAAAACCATTAAAATAATAATTATAGCAACGAATCCACCCACCAATGAAGCTTTTTCTGAATATTTTTTTTGTATATCTTGTATTATATCTTCATGTTGAGTTTCCGTCAGGTAATTGGTATTTACAATTATGCCATTGAAATTATATTCTTTATTTTCGGACTGTAAATTTTCCGGAGGATTATTGTTTTCCTCTATTTCTTCATCAGATGAGGTTCTACTGTAATAGATGCTGCCCCCTCTTAGATGCACTAAATTTACATGCGGCCTGGGAACTTTTTTTGTTTTTTCATTTGTTGTAGAAATATCCGTACCGGATTCAGCTAATTCTAATTCAAGTTCTTTTTCAGTAGTTTCGGGTTTTATTTCTTCGTCAACATGTCTTGAATGTACTACATTTACGTGCGGCTTGAAACTCTCTTTTGCTTCTTCGTTTGCTGCAGAAATACTTGCATCAGATTCAGAAAGTTCTGACTCAGATTCTTTTTGTACATCGACATGTCTTATGTCTTCTACATCTTTTCTTATTAAATTATCTATAGTTATTGAATTATTTGTAGATTCTTTTTTATCATCTTTTCTTATTAAATTATTTATGGATTTTTTTTCTTTGTCAATATTTCTTGAAGCGTCACCACTACGAGTTGTTTTCCAAAATAGCAGTACCCCGCAAATAATTGGGGCAATGCCCAAAATAATAATCAGTATAATTCCAACAACAACTTCACCACTGTCCACCGAATATGCAATTCCGCCCAGAGACATCAAAACGCCAAATATAATTAATAACACTGCAAAAATTTTAAGTAAGACTTTCAAAAAACTTTTCATTTAATACTCCATGTAATCGTTTTAGTTTGTAAAAATTCCATCCGGAAAAATATGTAAAAATTATTGATTCGGCAAATACTATCAAAACTGATATTTCATATTACGCTGCTCAGGCAATGCCTGTGCTTTCATCTCATTTGAAAAAGAAAGTAAAGACAAAGACCGCAAAGAAACTTATTACTCCATTTTGTATGATTGATTATATGACAAATTTATACATCCTATTAATATTTAAAGGTGTGAATATATAAAAAACCTGCCGTGCAGGTTTTTTTCTAATTTTTGCATAAGGTTTTACAGGCGCATTATTGCCGGCAAGAGTACCAATGAAGGGGAGAAAAGGGATAAGTAAATTAATTATACGATAGATAGATAGATAGATAGATAGATAGATAGATAGATAGATAGATAGATAGATAGATAGATAGATAGATAGATAGATAGATAGATAGATGGGCTCTCAATCT
>Ga0099364_10013172_pt1 | contig 11117 bp, 6 predicted proteins | sample TergutTh196P3_FD_73070 | JGI IMG/M metagenome (GOLD analysis project Ga0099364, IMG submission 73070) | Microcerotermes parvus P3 segment gut microbial communities from Pointe-Noire, Republic of the Congo - Th196 P3 | ecosystem: Host-associated > Arthropoda: Insects > Digestive system > Gut ... | reverse complement strand
CCTGCAACATGCGGTCTTCGTACTTGTATATCAGAAGCGACATGCGATACATTTCTATTTCGTCGTTCACGTTCAGCTCTTCTGCCGTCAAGTTCAATTCCGCACGCTTGAGCAACAATCTGGTTTTAACCCAATTGTCAATATACATACGGGCAAGTGTCAAACTGTCTTCTTGTGAGCTTCCTTTCGGAAAAATGCCGCTCATATCGCTAAAATACAGTCGCTTATCGCCAACGGATGCAACTAACACATCGTCTTTCCTGCCCATCGTTCCGCAAGAGGTCACGCTCACGCCAAAGGACACAATGACGCACCACAGTACAGACCTCAATGCTCCCTTTTTTATCTTTACAATCATGCCGCAAAGGTATAAAAAAAAATTATTAATGCAAAATTTTTAACATTTATTTTTTATTTATTTGACTTTTCCAAACAAATCAAATTCTGTAGCGTCATATATTTCCACGTCGTAAAAACTGCCGACTTGCACCCCTGCGTTTTCGCTGTCGCGGGCTACTAACGTTTCGTTATCTACTTCGGGCGAATCGTGTTGTGTTCGCCCAATATAGTGTTCGCCCTCTATGCGGTCAATGATGATTTTAAATGTTTTACCGATTTTTTTTCGGTTGTTTTCTTCCGAAATGCGCCTCTGTATTTCCATTATATGGTCAGCACGTTGCTGTTTGACTTTTTTGGGCGTACTGTCGCGATAATGCAGCGCAGCGTAGGTGTTCTCCTCGTGCGAGTAGGTAAAAACTCCTAACCTGTCGAAGCGTATTTGTTGCACAAAATCAACCAACTGCATAAAATCTTTTTCTGTTTCGCCCGGATGCCCGACTAAAAGCGTCGTGCGAAGCGCTATTTCGGGAACTTTGTCGCGTATTTTTTCTATCAGCGTTATTGTTTCTTTTCCGGTAATGTTGCGCCGCATTTTTTTCAGTGTCCGGTCTGAAATATGCTGAACCGGAATATCCAAATACCTGCATATCTTGTGCCGGCGCGTCATCAGGTCTAATATTTCCATCGGGAAACGGTTTGGGTAGGCGTAATGCAGTCGCAACCATTCGATACCCTCTATGTCGCAAAGGCGGGTTATCAGTTCGGGCAACGTCTGTTTTCGATACAAGTCTAATCCATAATAACTTATGTCTTGCGAAATAATTTGCAACTCTTTTACGCCCTTTTCCACAAGAAATTTTGCTTCGTCAAGCAGGTCTTCTATTGGGGTGGAGACGTGTGCTCCGCGTATTTGCGGAATAGAGCAAAAGGCGCAGGCGCTGTTGCAACCTTCCGCTATTTTCAGATAGGCGTAGTGTGCAGGAGTAGATACAACGCGCTCATTGCGAAGGTCGTGGCGATACTTGCCCACGTTGTCTGCAATTTTGCAAACTATCTCTTCCATGTCGTGCACGCCAAAATATTGGTCTACTTCCGGCATCTCACGCTTCAGCTCTGTTTTGTGGAGTTGCGACAGGCATCCCATCACAAACAATTTATCAATCACGCCCTCGCTTTTAGCTTTAGCGCACTGCAAAATCATATCGACCGATTCCTGTCGCGCATCGTTAATAAAACCGCAGGTGTTCACCACCACAATCGAAGCCCGGTCCAAGCGAGCATCGTGCACGACCTCAACACCGGCAGCCTCCAACTGCCGCATCAGGCGTTCCGAATCAACCAAGTTTTTGGAACAGCCCATAGTAATTATGTTCACGCGATTTTTGATTTTCGATTTTTTAGCATTCTTCACTCTTCATTCTTCATTTCTACAGCCCTACCACAGTTAGCGTTTTCCCGTCTACTATTTCTTTTTTTATATACAGTTTTTTATCCCATGCCGTTCTTTTTCTTTGGTCGAACACAGCGAGCCATCCTTCTTTGCAGCCAAAACTATCCATGTAATTGATTGTTTGCTCTATGCCTTTTTCTATGCATTTGTTGCCTCTTCTTATTTTGAGTTCGACGGGATATTTATTTTTTCCGTACACTACGCAGAGGTCTGTACGTCCTGTTCCGGCGCCCATTTCGCGAATAATATATCCGCCGCCATTGATGATGCGTTGCAAAAAAGCCATCAGGATAAGGTGGGGCGCAGCTTCCTTATATTGAAATTTTTCGACCCATATAGCGCTGTTCTCGCGCCAAAACTGCTGGAAATCCTTCATCAAGAAATTCATATCAATCTTGCCGTCTTTCAGATAGTGAGGAAGTGTAGATTCGGGCTTCTTGAGTTCAAAACTTTTTTGCGCGTCCTGGCTCAAGGTGCGGGCAATTACCTCTCCATAAATCGGATTGGCAGGCTGGATTTTCCCAGCAATATCCTTTATCAATCCCAAATCCGTAACATATTGATAATCGTCCGACAGACGCTCAAAAAATATATCGCCCACAATCATTGGCTCGATGACTCTACGCACTCTGTCTTCCTTAAGCCGTTCGAGCAAACTGTCGATATGCGTATCGCGTCGCAGGATGATTGTTTGGATAGCCTCATTCACTAATGGAGCAGTAACCGGACGGGTGTAGTCCATTTGCAGCATTTTTACAATTACTTCGCGAGCAATGGCATTGACCAACCAGGGTTGACCTTGCGTTTGCTCATAGACCAAGTCAATGGCTTCATCTTCAAATATTTGCCCACAGGATTGAGCATGTTGCCGGTAGAGTGAGGCGATTTCGTCTATGTTGAAGTTCTTAAGCGTCATCGATTCGGTAACAATATTGAACGGACTTGCACTGCCTAACGTTTCACTGTCGGGACGAACCTTTGCCTTGTAGTCGCGTATGTTGCGCATCCCCACTAATGCAATAGAATGGACAAAGGGAATTGTTGCACGACTATTGTAACCTTCGCGTAGCTGTCGCAAAAAACTTATCAGCGTATCTTCGCTTAAACAGTCGGCTTCATCGAAAAGAATAATCAGAGGTTTGTCTAACTCCATGCAAAAAACTGTCAGTTCGGTATTTAATACGCCTGTAAAATTATCATATTCAGCATTTGCGGCAAATTTGTCACTATTGGGGATACCCGAAAAACGAAGTTTACTTTTTATTTGTTTTACAATTTCCGGTATACCTTCTCGTGCATCGTCAATTTTTTGCAACCTCTCCAAAGAGCAATACAACGCATAATATTTTCCCTCTGCGTTGATGCGTTGCGCCAAATCGTTCAGATAAGTCGTCTTACCGCTTTGACGGGCAGCATGAATAACAAAATACTGCTTCGTGTCAATCAGGTACTCTACGCCCCGCAAACGCGAGGAGGCTTCTATCATATAATGGTCTACCTTGTTGCAGGGACCGGATACATTAAAATAGCGTGTCATATTATTTTCGATTTTTGATTTTTTAGCATTCTTCACTCTTCATTCTTCACTCTTCACTCTTATTTCCCTTTTCCCATTTTCCAACTCTTTTATACTTACCTTACAAATATCGTCGGGCAATGCTATTTCGGCTTTTTCTGGCCACTCGACAAAGCAGTAGCAGCCCGAAGCAAAATATTCTTCGCATCCGAAATCGAAAACCTCCCGGGGGTTGTTTATCCGGTAAAAGTCAAAATGACAAACCTTTTCATTATTGCTGTTTTTATACTCGTTTACCAGCGCAAAAGTGGGACTTGTAACTATTCCGGGCACTCCCAGCGCCTTGCACAGAGCCTTAATGAAGGTTGTTTTGCCAACGCCCATTGGTCCGTAGAACGCAAAATGTCTGCAATTGCCCATCTTCTGAAGAAATTCAACGGCTGCACTGTCAATATCTTCTAATTTATCAACGGTCATATATTACGCGCGTGGTTCTGGAGCCTTGCTGAACTATATACATGCCCGACGATACAGGCAAGGAGATATGTACTTCTTCGCCTGAGGCGACACCGCTGTATACCAAGGCGCCGGTTATGCTGTAGATATTAAACATTTCGCCTGAGGAAAGTCCTCCAATGTGGAACATGCCGTCGCGTATCCATGCGCGGAGAGGCGTTTCAACCACATACGGCAACTCAACGCTTGTGTGAATAGTAAAGTAGACCTCTACTTCTATATCTTCATCATCAATTTCAAAGACTAATACATTAGGATTGAAATCCTCATCTTCTCCTTCCTCTTCGTCAAAATCGTAGGGATCAACAACTTCTCCGTTTATCGTCCAGTAATCTACGCGCATACCCGCATTTGGCGTAACGGTGAAAACAATTTCCGAGCCGGTTTCAACGGCAGCATTGTTGGAAATAGCAACGTTGTCAACTTTTGCTTCTATAGAGCCTTGTCCATCGGGCACAGAGAAGCTTACGAGATAAAAACCGTCGATTAATTCAAAGTTGGCGCGCAAAGATATATCACCTTCTACATCAAACTCGTATTCAGCGTCATCCGACAATACTTGCCATTCGTCTTCCTCTTCATTATAGGAATCCCAATATTCGAATGTCCAGCCGGGGTTGGCAGTTGCTTTAACCGTGACAGTCTCGCCCGGCTGGTATTCGCCGCCGCCGGTAACAACGCCGCTTTCGAAATACGGATAAGAAAATACTTCGACAAGGAAGGTCGGTTCATAGTCATCCGCTTCGACAACTACCGTGGCAACTTCAGAGAGCACAGGAGTAGCGCCTTCAGCGCTTACCTCGCAGAAATAGTAATATGTTCCCACTGTGAGTGTCTCTGGTATTGTGAAGCTTGCTTCTGTTGCGCCCTCAATCTCTGTGCCACCCTCAGAGCTTTCCGTTTCGTTACTAAACCACTGATATGTAAGCGAAACATTGGGCGTTGCGCTTGCTTCAACCGACAGACTGCCGGTTATGCTACCCTCAGTAACGGTAGTCGTTGGCTCGGGCTGAACACTAATAGTTATGACCGGCTCATCATCATCATCGTCGTCATCTTCCTTAAAATGCGCGGTAATAAAGATTTCGGTAACTCGTCCATAATCAAATTTCGACAACCCAAAACTAAATTCGTCTGTAAATCTATCCCAATTGTCCGGTTCTTCGTGATAGAGGGTCTCAATAGCCCATCTGACAAATGTCCAGCCTTCGTTGGGCGTTGCCGTCAATAAATAATCGTCTCCGTATTCAAGCGGGTAACAGTTATCAATTGTTGGGTCAAAAGCACCCTTATCGTCAGAAATTTCAAATGTGCCGCCATCCGCTGGTTCCACATTTATTGTCACAAAATATGGCGGGAACTCATGGGTCTCATCAATTTCAAAGATTGCCTCCAAATGTATAGGACCTTCAAAGGTGAATGTATGCTCTTTGCCAGGTATTTGTTCCGAAGTTCCGTCAATTGTATTTGTTATTTCCCAATGCAAGAATATGAAGCCCGGTTTTTCCACCGCCTGAACTGTTATTGATTCGCCTATTTCGAAGAACTCGAAATAAGGTTTCAAACTTTCTTCTGAGTCGTTGATGGTGAAGAAGCCGCCCGAAGTCTCAATCCAAACTTTCATTTCGAAAAATTTTGCTACAATAGTTATATCGCTGGTAACAGGGAACGAGTGTTCGTTCTCATACGATATTAACTCCCCCTCCTCGTCATACCATCCTGCAAACATCCATCCGGAGTAGGCATCGGCTATTACTATAGCAGTTTCGTCCGGTTCGTATTCGTCTTCTCCGGTAACTGAGCCGCCTTCAGGAGGAAAAACTTCTATAGTTACAAAGAAGGGTGTTACCGGCTCATCTTCCTCATCTTCATCAAAAATTGCTGTGATTGTTACATTGCTTGCCGGCATGTTAAAAGAAGCGCTGGGAGAGGTTGGATTGTTGATATTCAATGAAGCGGGTTCTACAACCTCCCATCTTACAAACTTACTTTCACCAGACGGGGTTGCAGTGAGATTAACCGTCCCGCCGGCGGCAGATGAAGCAGGTGAAGCATTTGCCTCGCCGCTGCCACTTCCGCCCGTCACTATTGTCACATCGTAGAACATCTGTATATTAATGTGTACCGTCACTTCTCCAAACTTATCCGAGCCGTCGTTAGCAGTCGCCCTGACCACTACCTGTCCTATGACTGGAGATCCGGCTGCTGGCGTAAGCACGCCGGTTGGATTGATACTTGCATACTCATCGCCTGATGTTATCGACCAGGTTACTGCCGGGTTTGCATCCTGTGGCTCTACCGTTGCCTGCATTTGCAAAGTGGCGTTGGCTTCCGTGATGCTGCTCACGCCGCCGGCGCCCGAAACTGTGATAGAAGACACAAGTATAGGCTCAAATGTTGCCGTCACCGTCACATCGTTGTCAGGCATTGTGAAGTTCGCTTTTTCGTTGGTCGCCTGAGCGCCTAAATTAACTCCGTCGCTCGTGGAAGTCCATTCCTTAAATTGCTGCCCTGCCTGGGGCGCGTTAGCAGTGATGCGTACTTCATCGCCGGGAGCAAAGTATTCGTCGCCGCCATCCACCGTGCCGCCATTAACGGTGACACGATAAGCCGGCGGTATATTAATGGTAACCGTCATTCTGTCCGTTATTTCCGGGTCGTTTGCCGACGTAGCAATAACCGTTACTTCGCCATCAAATATGCCGGCATTTACTGTTAACAAGCCGGAACTTGAAATGGTAGCTATTCCTGTGGGCTCTACCGACCAGTTTATTGTCTTGTCTAAAGCATCTTCGGGCATCACGGTAGCCATTATTTGCAACGGGCTATTGATGGCTGTGATGCTGGCTTCGTCGTCAGCGCCTGCTAACGAGATTGATTCAACGGGTATAGGCACAATATTGGCATACACAAAGACATTAGCGGGTGGCATTGTGAAAGACGCTGTTTCGCTGTTTGCATCATTTATAGTTAGATTGGATGCTGTTGTTTCCCAGTTGGAAAATCTACTACCTGGCGACACTTGATCCGCTTCGATGTTTACTGTAGAACCTGCAGAGAAATATCTATCGCTGCCAACCAACTCTCCGCCTACTGCTTCACCACCAAGAACATCTACCTTATAGAAGACTGGCGTTATGGCAATGGTTATAATCCTATCACCGACTACTCCCGAGCCATCGTTAGCTGTCGCCCTGACCGTTACTGAGCCGGTGAATCGATCAGGGTTTATTGTTAATATACCATCAGAAGATAAAGTTGCATTGCCGCCTGGCTGCAACGACCATGTAACGGTTTTGTCTAAAGCATTTTCGGGCAATACTGTTGCCATCATTAGCAACGGGGTATTGAATTTGGTAATTTCGGTTACTCCGCCGGAGCCTGTAACTGTAATTGTTTCTACAAGTATGGGCACAAAATTTGCTGTCACCGTTACCGGATGGGCAGGGGTAGGCATTTTGAAGGTTGTGTTTTGGTCGTTTGCATTACCAAAATTAACGTCGTCATCTGTAGTCCAGCTTCCAAACCGGTGAAATTCCGGGGGCGTTCCAGCTGTGATTGTTACGGTTTGTCCGGCATAGAATAACTCGCCGTCTGCTGTGCCGCCGGTAACTGTCACCTCGTAGGTCTTTCTGACCTGAACGGTAATTTCGTCAAATATATGCGGATATTCTGTCATTTCTACCCTGACAGTGACTTGACCATCGGCTAAAGGAGTAAGCATGCCGGTTTGGTCGATACTTGCATTGCCGTCGCCCGGGGTTATAGACCATGTAAACTCCTTATTTGTTGAGTTATCCGGGGTTACCGTTGCTACCAACTGTGTTGGTTCAGTTATCAAGTCCGAAACAGGAGTTATTTCAATTTTTTCAACTGCAATATAGCCATGCGGTTTTACTTCGAGGGTAAATACATTGGAAGTTATGTCCAAGTTAGGCATGACACCAACGCTCAAATAATAGGTGCCTTCCTGCGCCGAGGGTAATACATCTATTGTAATTGTTGTTGCATCGGGTTCTAAGAGATAGTTTGGATGATTAATTGTAATGCCGGTTGGAGGAATGATAGTGGTAAACCAAATTTCAATTTGCGAGTCGAAACCCGTAAGAATAACATCATACGTGACGCTGCTATTTTCGCCGGCTATTGCAATATCCTGCTGTGTGCCAACGGTAATAGACGGTCCCAAATCAATTGTAACGTCAATAGTACCAGATATATCAGTATCTTCAACTGAAGTTGCAACAACGGTGACCGTCCCGTTTGCTATGGGGGTTAACCGGCCGGTTGTTGGGTCTATTCTTGCAAATTCGTTGCCATTTGTAATCTCCCATGTAACTCCTTGATTTGCACCTTGCGGCAACACTGTTGCACGCAATTGTACACCGTCTCTGTCCGTAATTACTCCCACAAGCTCTATTTCAACAGATTCAACCGGAACATCTACTTGTTCCACCACAAGCGTAAATATATCGGAGGTGACTCCGCCTATTGTCAGGGTTAATGGATATTCGTCGGCAGGGACAGTAGCATCTACATCAATCCATATTAGCATCTCAATACCCGTTAGTGTAGATGTTCTTAATACCATTCCTGTTGGCGGATTGTTCAGAGTTATAGGTACGGGTCTAAGGATATTGGTTGTAGTAATAAAAAAGCTTGCAGCGCCTCCAACACCTGATATTACATCAACGCCTTGCTGTTGTTCAACTGTTATACTTCCAAAAATAGCTATTACAGTCACATCTTTGTCGGGCATTATAAAGCTTGTAGTTGGATTTCCTGGATTTTCAAAAATAACCTCAACGTCATCGCTTTCCCATCTTGCAAACATTTGACCTGTTATTTGCGGCGTACCCGCATAAATATTTACAATTTCGCCTACAACATATTCGCCGCTGTCGGTTGCGTCATCGCCTCCTACAACTGTTACCCAATAGTAAGTCAAATTGGCTGGTTTTACTACAAGGGTAAAAGCTTCGTATACGCCGTCGATTGTGAGGGTTAGTCCATAATCTCCATCAGCGACACTATTAGCGACACGGATTACAATATCTGTCTCTGTACCTGTATCCGATGTATATTCCGTAATTAATTCCATTCCCGCTGGCGGATTGTCCAGAGTTATTAGTGTGAGTGCATCAATATTTGTCGTCGTAACGGTAAATATTGCCCTACCGCCGACACCTGCTATGATTTCACCTTGCTGTTGTCCGACAGTGATTGTCTTTTCGTCAGAATTAGCTTTCGCCGTTGCCATCAGGCACAAAGCTGCTATCACGCAGATTGTTGTCGCCTTAATGGACTTCAATATTGTACAAAATATGTTCTTCATTTATATAAAATTTAAGATTAAAAATTAAAAACGCTGCAAAGGTAATTAAAATTTTTTAAGTTACAAATTTTTTTGCGAAAAAAAGTTTATCTTTGCATTTTTTTAATTGAAAAATTAGAAATGAGTATCTAATTTAGTTTGCACTATATAATCTAAGTATGGATAATAATATAAATGTAGTATCACCAGCCACGTTTGACGAAATTAGAGCAATTTTGCGAGATGTGGCTGTAAGTCAAGCGACATCACACGCTGAGTTTGAGCGGCGTAGCGCTGAGTTTGAGCGGCGTAGCGCTGAGTTTGAGCGGCGTAACGCTGAGTTTGACCGTCGTAGCGCCGAGTTTGACCGTCGTAACGCTGAGTTTGAGCAATGGCGTAAAGAATCAATCGCTGAATATGAGCGGCAAAGGCAAGAATCGAATGCTGATTTTGACCGTCGCATTAACAAGTTGGAAGCATCCATCGGCTCAATAAGTAATAACATCGGCATGGTTACTGAATATTTCTTTGTAACCTCGTTTGAGCAGGATAAACGTAATTTTTTTGGCGAGGAGTTCTACGAACTCAGAAAGAACGTTGGCGGCATGAAAATAGCAGCCGAATATGATATTGTACTGATAAATGGAAGTTCGATAGCTATCATAGAGGTAAAATATAAAGCTCACATAAACGATATCCTTAAGGTATTGAAAAAAGCTGATACCATCAGGGTTAACTTCCCTGAATATCAAAATCATAAAGTATATCTTGGCTTGGCTTCGATGGCTTTTTATCCCGAGTTAGAGCGGGCTTGCATCGACCATGGCATAGCTATAGTGAAGCAGGTAGGCGACACGATGGTGTTGAACTATGAAAATTTGAAAACGTATTAGAGATAAGAGTGAAGAATGATGAATGAAGAATCTGCGTCAATCTGTTAAATCTGCGTTACCCGGCGTGCTAAAAAATTAAAAATCGAAAATCAAAAATCAGCTACATCGAACTCGTTAGTTTTTCTGACGAGTTCGATGCGGCTGATGTTCAGGGTTTAGTGGATTTCAATTCTGTTTCAGTTTCTCAAATTGAAAAAGAACGGGAATTGGTATCTAACCTTCACCGGACGTCCACCTTGTCGTCCGGGCGTCCACGGGGGTGAGGCTCTCAACACTCTCAATGCTTCTGCGTCGAGCAACGGGTCGGCTCCGCGAAGAATTTTTATGTCGATAATTTTACCGTCCCTGTCGATGGTAAATTCGGCAATAACTCTTCCGGTAATGCTATTTTCTATTGCCAACTGGGGATAAACAATAATGGTGTTTACCCACTCACGAAACCCTGTTTCAGCATCTTTCCCGCTGAACATGGGTTTGTCTTCTAAAAAGTGGACAAAAAATATCTCTTCCTCTTCTTCTTTCAACACTGTTTGCGAGAAGTCAGAGAACAAGATTGGCGTTGCCAGGTCTACTTCGATGTCGATGTGAAAATTTGCATCAACCAAAATATCATCTGCAACAATTTCCAGAATATCTGTCACCTTTGGTGGTTCCGGAGGCGGTGGTGGCGGCTCTTCGGGACGTGTTGCAAGCACTAAATCTTCTATTAGCGTGCCATAGCCTACATCGTCCGCTTGAATAACCTCTTTCGGTGCAACTTGCATCTCGAAAGCTAAGAGAACAAATCCTAACGCTATCAATAACCCTATCTCAAAAAAATGACTGCGTCTGTGTTCTAAATTCGCTTTTAAACTTTTCTTCAGTTCCATAACGATTTTAAATTAAATGGTTTAACTACTTTTTATAAATTTAAATATGTTAATTATACACATTAATAAATAAGGCAAATAGCGTGCCAAACTAATTAAATTTGAAAAAAAATTTGCTTTAAAACAAAAAAAGTTGTAATTTTGTAACCGGATTTAAAAATAAAAAAAGTAAATTTTTTAAAAATATATTGTAAAATGAAATACATACATAGTTTTATCT
>Ga0099364_10013171_pt1 | contig 11117 bp, 5 predicted proteins | sample TergutTh196P3_FD_73070 | JGI IMG/M metagenome (GOLD analysis project Ga0099364, IMG submission 73070) | Microcerotermes parvus P3 segment gut microbial communities from Pointe-Noire, Republic of the Congo - Th196 P3 | ecosystem: Host-associated > Arthropoda: Insects > Digestive system > Gut ... | reverse complement strand
CAGATGCGGTTTTTATCAGAACACTTGCCACGACTCTTGCACACAGCGCTATATGCGTGCCTGTCGAACTTGACAAGCTGAGCATAGATAGAACATGGGAGGTGCTTTCCAAGGCGCAAAGGCCGAGGTTAAACGTTGTTGTACCTACGTCGACAGTACAGATGGAGTATAGGCGCCAGATGAAAGCAGAAGCGGTGTTGCCGCTTGTCGCAGAGATTACGGAGTATTGCGCGCAGTTGTGCCCGGAGGTTGAGTTCACAGCCGTAGATTCCACACGCAGCGATCTTGAGTTTCTGGCTGTTGTTTTAAAAGCAGCTATAAATGCCGGCGCGAAATATATAACATTATGCGATTCCGTTGGAGAACTATTGCCGGACGAGCTTTCCGGATTCGTTGCATCCGTTTATGAAGCCGTGCCGGAGCTGAGCGGCGTAGTGCTTTCGCTGCATCTCAGGGACAATCTAGGTCTTGCTTCAGCCGCCGCACTGACCGGCGTAAGGTCAGGGGCGCGGCAAATAAAAGTCTCGTCAAGCGGCAAGTCCGGCACGCTCGCGCTTGAGCAATTCCTAAACGTGGTAAAAATCCGCGGTGAAACATTAGGCATTTCTTATAACATTAACGATACAACGCTTCAGCGGACATGCGCGAGGCTTGCAGCGCTTTCAGGAACGGGTGGGGCGGCTCGCGCGCCCGGCGGAGCCGATAAGCAAACGGAAGACGCAGCATTGCCCGAGGACGCAAGCGTCGATGCGCTTCGCGATTATATAGGTTCGCTCGGCTACGATTTATCCGAGGACGACCTGGAACGTATTTACACGCAGTTTAAGGAGATAGCCCGCAATAAGAAGGTCGTAAGCCGGGATATCGACGCGCTGATCGCTGAAACTGCAGGACAAGCGGCGCCGACGTATCAACTGCGCAAATACGTAATAAACAGCGGTAGCGTAATCACAGCCACTGCGTTTATCGAGTTGGCGAAAGAAGGTGCGGCAAAAGAAGCGATATCGACTGGTGACGGCCCTATTGATGCCGCGTTCAAAGCTGCAGAACAGATACTTGGCGTCCATTATGAGTTGGAGGATTTCCAGCTCCAGGCTGTTACCGGCGGGCACGAAGCGACCGGCGACGCGCTGATTAAGCTGCGGCACGGCGGAAAACTGTATTCAGGCCGAGGCGTGTCCACAGATATTATCGGCGCCAGCATCCGTGCATATTTAAGTGCGGTAAACAAAATTATTTTTGAGGAGCGGAACCATTAATGAAACTGTCATATAAAACAAACGCTTGGCCGAATCTCACATGGAGCCAGCATTGCGACATGGCTGAAAAAATGGAACTGGACGGGCTTGAGCTGTGCTATTCGCCCGATGAGGCGTCAAACCTGCTTGACAACATGCAAGAAAAGCAACAGTTCCTTCGCCGCCTGAATGAAAAGCTGCTCGATATTGCCTGTGTCACAGTCAATGTGTCAGGCGGCGTGGACGATACCGATTCTGCGCTGAAAGATGCGGCGTCTTGCATAGAACTGGCGAAAACGCTGCGTGCGCGGCATGTGTGCCTCGATATGGACTTTGAGGCGGACTATGATGAAGAACGAATTGTTTCATTTATAGGAATACTGCTGCCGAAAGCTGAGGCGGAGGGCGTTATACTGCTTGTAGAAACCAAGAATATTTACGCCGATACAAACCGTCTTTGCGGCGTCCTCGACCGTTTTGCGAGCGACAACCTTGCAGCGCTCTGGAATCTTCACAATACATATAGGTACGGCGGCGAGTCCGCAGACACATCGATACGCAATCTCGGCGCATACGTCAGGCTCGTCCATGTCTGCGACTCGTTTAGCTCAGGCGGTGAAGCAATACGCTGCTTGACAGGTGACGGCGATGTTCCCTTGAGGGATATGCTGCTCGCGCTGCGTTCAATCGACTACAAAGGGCATCTGACGCTTGATATGACCGGCGACAACTCCGGGCTCCGGGACGATGATGTGATACTTCCTCACTATGTCAACGCTATCGGTCGCCTTGCCGACAACCGGGAAAGAGCCGATAAGTATTTCGATAACATCAGGGAGACCGGAAAGTACATCTGGCCAAAGGATGAACTATTAGACATAACATTCTCGCAAATGCTCGACCGTGTCACGGAGGAGTTCCCAGATCAATATGCTTTCCGCTACACAACGCTCGATTACACGCGGACATATGCGGAGTTCCGCGATGATGCCGATGCTTTTGCCCGCAGCCTTATAGCCCTTGGCGTTAAGCCCGGAGACAAGGTTGCCGTTTGGGCTACGAACGTGCCACAGTGGTTTATCGCGTTTTGGTCCGCTGTCAGGATTGGCGCTGTACTTGTTACGATGAACACAGCATATAAAGTGCGCGAAGCGGAGTATCTGCTGCGACAGGCTGATGTGCATACGCTTGTCATGATAGATGGATACAGGGATTCCGATTATGTATCGATAATCAAATCGCTATGTCCGGAGCTTGAGTACTCGTCTCCGCAAAAACCGCTGCACTGCAAGCGCTTACCGTTCCTGCGCCGTATCATTACCGTCACGTCCAGGCAAAAAGGCTGCCTGACCTGGGATGAGGCGTTGGAAATGGGCACTCGCGTTCCGGTCGAAGAAGTATACCGCCTCTCCGCACAGACGCGCCCCGGCGATGTATGCAACATGCAGTACACCTCAGGTACGACAGGATTCCCAAAAGGAGTCATGCTCACGCATCATAACATTGTCAACAACGGCAAGTGCATAGGCGACCGCATGGATCTATCGACGGCCGACCGTTTTCTCATCCATGTTCCGATGTTCCATTGCTTTGGAATGGTGCTGTCGATGACGGCATCGATGACTCATGGCTCCACGATGTCTCCGCTTCCATACTTTTCGCCTAAAGCAGCGCTTGCATGCGTTAAGCAGGAGCGGATCACCGCCTGCAACGGAGTCCCGACAATGTTTATAGCAATGCTCGAGCATGAAGACTTCAACCCCGCCGATTTTACACATATGAGAACAGGCATTATGGCCGGAAGTCCTTGCCCGATTTCCGTCATGCGGGACGTTATTGAGAAAATGAATATGTCTGAGATAACAATTGTTTTCGGACAGACTGAGAGCGCCCCGGGATGCACGATGAGCTCGATTGACGACTCGGTTGAGGTTCGCGTAGGCACTGTCGGGAGACCGCTTCCCGGCGTAGAGTGCAGGATAGTTGACCCTGAAACCTACGAGGAGCTGCCTGACGAAGTGACCGGAGAATTCGTTGCGCGCGGATACAATCTTATGAAAGGTTACTACAAAATGCCGGAAGCAACCACAGCCGCCATCGACAAAGATGGGTGGCTGCACACGGGCGATTTGGCTTGCCGCACGCCTGACGGCAACTTCCGGATAACAGGCAGGCTGAGGGATATGATAATCAGGGGCGGGGAGAATATCTACCCGAAAGAGATAGAGGAGTTTCTTTACACGCATCAAAAAATCAAGGACGTCCAGGTCATCGGCGTACCATCGGAGCAATACGGCGAGGAAATCATGGCATGCATCGTCCTGAAAGATGGCGAGGATATGGACGAAATTGAAGTAAAGGACTTCGTGCGCGCAAATATGGCAAAACATAAAATCCCTAGCTATGTGGAGTTCGTGTCTGAATTCCCAATGAATGCAGCAGGCAAGATACTTAAATACAAAATGCGTGAGGACGCCGTTGAAAAGCTCGGCCTGCAAAAAGCAGCCGCAATAGAAACAGCATAACCGCCTGCCGGTATATCATAAAAACTATTATTGTCCCGAGCTCTAGTGGTTAGTAAAGTCTGGAATTTTGTGTTGATTTTGCATAAATAAGTTATGCAAACGACCGGAAGGTTAGGCGTTACTGACCACTGGACTTGATAAAACACCTGACGCAACCATTTAAAAGCACCAAAAAAAAGTCAACCATGTCTGCCCGGAATCAATGTGATTACAGTGTTCTTGAGTATCAATGTATTTCTATTATTGTAATTGGTTCTGCTGCGTGGTATTCTCTTAATGGTAGTTTTGAGTAATGCTGAGTCAGCCTATTGACTTTCAAGCGCCTGAATCAGTTGCCAAATGTTTTGGCGAAAGAAGGTGAATGATTGAATAGCGTCGCAAAGGCTATGTTTGATTATATACATGATGTGATATATGATCCGGACAGCGCAAGCTTGAACCTAGAGGATCTGCCTGATGACTTTCTGGATTTTGGTAAAGGTCTCCTGTTTTTCGGAAAATGCGTTATAGAAACCAGAGAGTTGGCCAAAGCTTTGGCCAAAGGAAACCTGACCGGAGAAATACCGCCGCGCTATAATGAAATAGCCTCACCGCTGAAGTCACTGCATGCATCGCTCCGGCATTTGACATGGCAGACGCAGCAAGTTGCGCGTGGCAACTATCAGCAGCATGTTGATTTTTTAGGAGAGTTTGCAGAAGCATTCAATTCTATGACGCAGCAGTTGGAAGAGCGGCGCAGGATTGAGATTTCAGAGAAATCGAAATTGCAGCAGTATATTGACCTGATTCTCTCGAACACACCTGATATCTTTATGTTATTTGATACCAAAGGAAAGGCAATCCTGGCTAACGAAGCTTACATAAGGCGTAATAAAAAAGATTCCGCTGAGGAAATAATGGGACTGTCGTTCGCGGAAATCTTTATAACGATCTCAAATGCGGAATTCATTCAGAGCATGGACAACGCATTCCGTGAAGCGCTCGCTACCGGTAGCACTGTTAAAATTGAGCAGACCATAGATTTTGAACAGGACGGGTATCCGCGTTCATATTTAATCAATGTTACGCCCATGTCGAGTGAAAAAGATGAAGTAATGGGCGTAATGTTTGTTTTTCATGATACTACTGAAATCATACAAGCCAAGCTTGAAGCCGAGAAAGCGCGTGAAATGGCGGAGCAGTCAACCCGTGCCAAGTCGGACTTTCTAGCGCGCATGAGCCATGAGATGCGTACGCCGATGAATGCAATAATAGGGATGTCTACTATCGGAAAAGATGCGTCGGATATCGAAAAAAAAGATTACGCTCTGCGTAAAGTTGCGGATGCATCGAACCATCTGCTTGGTGTAATAAACGATATTCTGGACATGTCCAAAATCGAAGCTGATAAGTTCGAATTATCTGAAAGCGCGTTTTATTTTAAGAGTATGATTAGCAATATCATGAGCATTATCAGTTTCCAGATAGCTGATAAGGAGCAGAATTTTACAGTTGATATAGATAGTAATGTACCTCCAATAATCGTGGCGGACGAGCAGCGGTTAGCGCAGGTTGTTACCAACCTTCTTTCAAATGCCGTAAAATTCACGCCAAAAAAAGGTTCGATTACACTGACCGCAAAAAAAACAGCAGAGGAAGACGGCTGCTGCACAATCCTTTTTATGGTGAAAGATACGGGGATTGGGGTGCCTGAGGAACAAAAGGCGCATTTATTTGCCCCATTTGAGCAGGGCGATGGAAGCATATCACGCAAATTCGGAGGCACGGGACTGGGGCTTGCTATATCGAAACGTATTGTCGAAATGATGGGCGGCAGGATTTGGGTAGAATCAGTGCTAGGCGAAGGTTCATCTTTCATTTTTGATATCAATGCGATCAGAAGCGAAGAAGCGGATCTTGCTGTTAACAATGAAGACACTTTGCAAAACGATAATTTTGCCGGCAGACATATTTTGATTGCGGAAGATGTGGATATTAATCGTGAAATAGTTTCGGCGCTTCTTGAGAGTACCGGTGTGGTTATTAGCTTTGCGTTTGATGGCTTGGAAGCAGTTGAGAAATACCGTTGCGCTCCGGATGCCTATGAATTGATACTTATGGACATACAGATGCCAAAAATGGATGGTTATGAGGCGACAAGGCGCATCCGTTCGTCAGGGATGCCAAATGCAGAAAGAATTCCAATAGTAGCGATGACAGCGAATGTATTTAGTGAAGACGTCCAGCGCTGCCTGGAATCAGGCATGAACGGCCACCTCGGCAAACCCGTCGACGTTAAAGAAGTCATCGCAAAATTCAGGGAGCATTTACGCTAAACAAATAATAGCAGAATAACAAAAAGCAAAAACGGGTAAAAACAGACTTGTAATCTACGGAAATATATACTATAATTTGGCAGTAACGCCGGTGTGATGGAATGGTAGACGTGCTTGACTCAAAATCAAGTGTCCTCTGGACGTGTCGGTTCGAGTCCGACCACCGGCACCAACTTCAGACAGTTGCCCGAAAGGGCAGTTGTCTGTTGTTCCGTCTTTGCAATGCATTTTATGCATGATAAAAGAGCAATTAATCGAGCAAAGGAGGATACTGAATTGGGCAAAATAGTCAAAAAAACCAATTCCACGACGGGCGGCCCGGTATTTGTCGATGTCGATGTCGATGAAAACAAGATAGTACGGGTGTATCCCATGGATCTGACGGAAGACGACCCTGCATCATGGGTAATCGAGGCACGCGGGGAAAAGTTCAGCCCCCCGAGGAAGACGACGTACACCGCCTACACAGCCGGCTACAAAGCGATGGTGCACAGCAAAAAAAGGATACTGTACCCGCTCAAGCGCATCGGATTTGATATTGACGGCGAGCGGAACATCGGCAAGCGCGGGGAAGCGGCAGACGGCGGCGACCCGCTATATCCGGGCTACGAGCGCATCAGCTGGGACGAAGCCCTGGACACGGTCGCAAACGAAATGATGCGCATCAAGCGCGAATACGGGCCGGGCGCCATCGTCGCCGAGCCTTCCTCGCACCACCTCTGGGGGAATGTAGGGTACAGGCACAGCACGCTGTTCCGCTTCATGAACTACGCGGGGATAACCTATGCCGACCATAACCCAGACAGCTGGGAAGGCTGGCACTGGGGCGGGGTCCACTCATGGGGGTTCACGGGCGGGCTTGGCAACCCGGAGCAGTGGGACCTCCTTGAAGACACAATGAAAAACAGCGAAATGATTGTTTTCTGGTCTGCTGACCCGGAAACGAACGGCGGCATCTACAGCGCCTACGAGAGCACCGTCCGCCGCCAGTGGATGAAGAAACTAGGGCTAAAGATGGTATTCATCGACCCCTACTACAACCATTCCGCAGTCCTCTATTCGGACAAATGGCTGGCTCCGAAAATCGGCACCGACGCGGCGCTTGCGGCGGGCATTGCCTATGTATGGGTCACGGAAGGCCTCTATGACAAAGAATATGTCGCTGAAAAGGTCTTTGGGTTCGAGCAGTTCAAGGATTATCTGACCGGCAATGGCGAAGACGGCGTGGCAAAGACGCCCGAATGGGCGGAAGCGGAAACAGGCATACCGGCACACGACATCCGCGCACTTGCCAGGGAGTGGGCAAAGAGCAGGACACAGCTTGCCGCCGGCGGCCTCGGCGGCTGGGGCGGGGCGTGCCGGGGCCCCACGGGGATGGAGTTTGCCCGTATGATGATCGCGCTGGCCGCGCTCCAGGGCTTAGGCAAACCGGGGATCAACATGTATTCGACCACGCAGGGCACGCCGACGGATTACGGCTTTTACTTCCCCGGCTACGCCGAGGGGGGGATCTCCGGAGACTGCGACAACTCTGCGGCAGGCCTCACCTTTGTCAACAGGATGTTCGACGGCGTCACAAGCCGCCCATCGCCCGCAAATCTCAACGTACCCAATGCGGTATTCATCCCGAGGTTCAAAATCCCCGAATGCTTCATGGGCGAGGGCAAGCTGAAATGGCGCGGCAAGGGTTTCGTCGGCGCATCCATAGAGCAGCAGTTCCACGAGTATAAATACCCGGCTGACGGGTTTTCGCGCATACAGATGTACTACAAGTACGGAGGCCCGCACATAGGCACGATGGGCAACACCAACCGCTATGCGAAGATGTACCGGTCGGAGCTGATGCCCATGGTAGTGTCCCAGTCGATCTGGTTTGAAGGGGAGACGCCGTTTGCCGACATCATCCTGCCGGCATGCACGAACTTTGAGCGTTGGGACATCTCCGAGTTTGCAAATTGCGCCGGGTACATACCTGGATCATTTTCGCAATCCAACCACAGGATCATTACGTTTCAGATGAAATGCATCGAACCCTTGGGCGAATCCAGATCAGACTATGAGATATTCCGTGGTTTATCGCAGCGGCTTGGCATCGAAGGCCCGTTCACTGAAGGCAAGGACGATATTGACTGGATCAGGCAGTATTTCCACGCGACCGACCTTCCCAAAATAATCACATGGGAGAAGTTCATCGAAAAAGGATATGTCGTAGTCCCCGACAACCCGGACCGCCCAAGGACGCCCGCATTCCGATGGTTTGCGGAAGGCAGGGAGCAGGACGTCCCGGCGCCGGGGCAGTTCCGCCCCGCTGACACCATCCAGCGAAAGACCCTCCAAACTCAAACAGGGAAGATCGAGCTTTATTCAAATAGCCTCGAGCGTTTCAACCGTTCACTTGTCGAGCAAGGGTTGGAGGAGGACGAGACGCGCCCGCCCCTCACCCAGTACATAAAGCCTTGGGAAGGCTGGCATTACGAAGAAAAGGATAAGTACCCCCTGTCCGTTCTCTCGCCGCACCCGCGTTTCTCGTTCCATACGATGGGGGACGGCAAAGATGCGTTTATGAATGACATAAAGGACCATAGGATCAAGGTAGGGGAACATGAATTCTGGATCATCCGTTTAAACAAAAAAGATGCGGATACCAGAGGTATAAAAGATGGCGATGTGGTAAAGGCATACAATGACCGCGGCGCTGTCATTCTGGCCGCACAGATAACGCAGCGTGTAGCGCCCGGAACATGCCATTCATACGAGTCTTCCGCAGAATACCAACCGGTCGGCAAACCCGGCGAATCCGCCGACCTCGGGGGATGCATAAACATACTCAGCTCCAGCCAATTCATCGGAAGGCACACCTCGGGCATGGCGACTCAGCACTTCCGCATCGAGGTTGAGAAGTGGGAAGGGGGGAACAACTAATGGCTAAGCAAAGATACATGGTAATAGACGTCAGCCTTTGCCATGATTGCAATAACTGCTTTATAGCTTGCAAAGACGAGTTTGTCATGAACGACTGGCTGCCATACTCGAAAGCACAGCCGCGCCACGGGCCGCGGTGGATGAACATAGAGCGCAAGGAGCGCGGGCAGTACCCCCGTATCGATTGCGCGTTTTTGCCAATGCCCTGCCAGCATTGCGGGGAAGCCGCATGCATAAAGGAAAACCCGGATTGCGTAGTAAAACGCGATGACGGAATCGTTCTGATAGACCCCGATAAATCAAATGGCAAAAAAGACATGGTCAATAGCTGCCCATACGGTGCAATCTACTGGAACGAAGAGGAAAGCATACCGCAAAAATGCACCATGTGCGCCCATCTGCTCGACAATGGGTGGGACATGCCGCGCTGCGTGCACAGCTGCCCCACCGGGGCCATGGCATTCCATACGATTGAAAAAGCCGACATGAACGCGATAATAGCCAATGAGGCGCTTGAGCAGTACCGTCCGGAACTGGGTACATATCCAAATATATACTACAAGAACCTTCATAGGTTTACTAAATGCTTCATCGCCGGCGGCGTCATCAAAGACGGCGACTGCCTTGAAAGGGCTGTTGTCAGGCTGAAGGGCGATGCTGATTCCGAACAGGAGACGAATTACTTTGGCGACTTTAAGTTTGACGGCCTGCTGCCGGGTACGTACACTATATCCATAAATGGCAGGGACATGCAGACTGTGACGATCAAAGAATCCCTTAACATGGGAAATATAAATGTATAAGGGGTAGAGATTTCATACAACGATATACCCACTTCGGATAATAGCCTATAACCTTCTTTGCCACTGCGGTCTGAGTGCTCCTGCCTCAGTCTTTGCATAGCGGACTTGTTCAAGCATCCTCTCTTTATCTTGCGGGAGCGTACCTTTTAGTATGAGCCAGTTCGATGCATGATTGCTTCTGAAAACAGTCTCCGTATCACAGTTTGCATGCTCAAGAATGATTTCTAATTCCTCAACTACCTCAAGCGGCTCAAGCTGCTTGAATGCCCCGCTATGCACCTGATCATAAATCGGAGCGGACTGATCAAGCATCAATGTTAGCAGGCCCACATAAGAAGCCCCCATAGCGGAGATCATTTCTCCTGTCTTTGTGGCGTGTTCTTTCATAAGCTCCTTGCCGCCCAAGCCTGATATGAAAGTGACTGAGGCTTTTATCCCGGCTTTCTCCGTTTTTTGGACTGCTTCAATAATCTGGTTTGCCGGTTCGCCCTTGTTCACACGGAGCAAAATCTCGTCTGAACCCGATTCCGCGCCGATATAAACTATGCCGAGGCCATTATCCCGGAGCTTTATGAGCTCCTCTTCATTTTTTCGCAGGATATGCGTTGCGCGGCTGTAAACGCCTACGCGTGTGCATTCTGGAAAAATCTCTCCCGCAGCGTCTAAAAGCTGCATTAGCTTGCCTGTACTCATGCACATAGCGTCGCCATCGGCGAAAAAAATGCGCTCCACATACTTATTGTGGCGACGCGCTTCCCGCAGGTCGGCTAAAACCGTCTCGAAAGGCTTCATTCTGAACTCTTTTTCTTTATACATCGGGCAGAAAGTACACCCATTGTGCGTACACCCGACCGTAACCTGGATAATCAGGCTATATGCCTCACTCGGTGGGCGGTAAATATCACCTATGTATTGCATTTTTGTCCTCTCCTTATCAATCATTCAGTGGGACAGTTCCCACAAATACAACGACGCCACAGAGCCATAAGGCGAATATCGTTTTGCATAACGCAAGAATCTTTCTTTCGGCAGTTCCCTGTGGCCGTATAGCTCCATCATTCCGCGCCTTATAGCTAAATCACCGTAGCTTACCACATCCGGGCGCATTAACGAGAATATCAGCAGCATTTCCGCTGTCCATTCCCCAACACCTTTAAATTGCGTAAGGACTTCGATAATCTCCTTGTCTGTTCTGTCTTTCAATGTGTCAAAATCTACAGCCTTTGTCACTGCGGCATCTGCAATACCCTTTATATACCCCGCTTTACGCATAGAAATACCGCAAACCTGTATTTCTTCTACGGTCATTTTGTG
>Ga0099364_10013170_pt1 | contig 11118 bp, 6 predicted proteins | sample TergutTh196P3_FD_73070 | JGI IMG/M metagenome (GOLD analysis project Ga0099364, IMG submission 73070) | Microcerotermes parvus P3 segment gut microbial communities from Pointe-Noire, Republic of the Congo - Th196 P3 | ecosystem: Host-associated > Arthropoda: Insects > Digestive system > Gut ... | reverse complement strand
CGTTCCTAATCCCCCCCCTCTTTGAGGGGGGCAGGGGGGAGTTTTCTGTACGGAACGCATACATGCGTTCCCTACAATGATACTACCAATACCTCTTTTCCTTTAAAAACAGCGACAAGGTGAACAATATCGCTCACCCCACGTGCTTTTAATTCTTGATCATATTTCTTTTCATCAACTTGTCTTTTAGCATATTCAATAGCTCTGGATATATCTTCATCTATATCTAAATTTTTAAATTCAAATATAATGCCTCTTTTTGTAATATCATTAGGGATTAATATTATATCATATCTTCCAAGCCCTGATTCACGATTGCTTCTTATTTGATAAATAGATTTCAAACATGACACCATGCCAAGCACAAAAGCATGGTAAAAGTTTTCGGATGTTTTTTCTGTTACATCGTGATAAGAAAAACTGGTTAGGCAAAATTCTGTGAACTCTTTAATAAATTCTTCTATATCACCATTGATAAGATGTTCTGTAAGTAATAGGTATTCTTGCTTATATTTATCTTTTTTAAACCAGAATGGAAGAATTTTAGAAAGAAAATAGTGCAATATTTCATCATTTGGTATTGATAATTCTGCATTAGGTTGAATGCCGATAGTCTCTAAGACATAATTATCATATCTTAAATATCCACATAACATTAAGAAGCTCCAAATAGCATTTTTATCTGTTTCTAGTTCTTGGAAAATTGTTTCTTCGGTTATATATTTACTGACTCTACCGCCTTCAAACATGATATTTAAATCATGTTTAACCTCATCATCAGCTTTTTCACACATAGATTTGATTAATTCGTTGCTTGAAGTGTTTAGCCAATAATGCCCTAATTTATTGTTTTTTATGGCATTTAATATTGACCATGGATTATATATATTAATACCTGAGAAATTATATCCATTATATTGTTTTTTTACATCATCAAATGTGAAACTCGGTTCATAATTCTGTAACAAATTTTCAACTTCGTCATCTGTAAATCCAAACTTATCAGCTGAGGTTTCAGAAAGTATAGAATATACACTTATATTATTCAAACCAGTAAAAATGCTTTCTTGAGAAACCCTTAAAATACCTGTTAATACTGCTTTTTCTAAATATTTATTGTCTTTTAAACCACCGCTTAAGAAATCTCGCATAAAAGCAACAATAGGTTTGTAATAATTGTTAGTATACCCTGCATGAATTGGTGTGTCGTATTCATCGATTAAAACAACAGGGTTTATTTTGTGGTATTTATACATAAATTCTGTTAGGTATTTTAATGAATTAACATAATCTGTATAATCTGCATTTGCAGATAATATTCTATTGAAATAAGAAATATTTTCTTTTTCTAATACATCGCTGTTTAAGAGATATTTTTTTTCAACATATAGTTTTGTAATTAATTCGTAAATACCTTTAAAAACTTTTGTCTCTGATTCATCTTTTATATCTTTAAAAGTCAAATAAATCACGGGATACTTACCTTGCTTTTTCATGATGTCTTCTTCTTTAGATATTGCAAGTTCATTAAATAAATCTGAATTATCCTCTGTACAATCGTAAAAATATTTTAACATAGACAGGTTAAGCGTTTTTCCGAAACGACGAGGACGTGGATATAATAACACCTCCATATCATCAACAACATCTTTGATAAATAAAGATTTATCTACAAAATACATGTCGTTAGTGATTAATTTTTTAAAATCACTAACTCCGATGGTTAGTTTTTTCTTTGGTTTTGGTTGCATAATTATCACCTTTTCTTCATTACAAGGGCATTTTATATTTTTGATAAAAATATGTCAACAATTTTTTCTGTTGTGTAGGGAACTCCCCCAAATCCTGTAGGGAACGCATTTATTCGTTCCTAGTTCGGTTGGGTTCAATATCGAATCAGGAACGCCCATGTGTCCTGTACGGAACGCATTTATTCGTTCCTAGTTCGGTTGGGTTCCATATCGAACAAGGAACGCCCATGTGTCCTGTACGGAACGCATTTATTCGTTCCTGTTTCAGTATGCTACACAACAGAACTCGGAACGAATAAATGCGTTCCCTGCAGCAAATGGTAAATTCAAGTTTCATTCTCACTATACTTAGTTAATTCTAATAAGATAGTATGATAACATTGTGCATAATCGGATGATCCACTTTCTTCAGCTTTCTTTCTGAGCTGTTTAATTATCTTTACAACTATTGGACTTATTTCTAATGGAATGTCGTATTTTTTTAAAATGGCTATTGCTTCTGCTGTAGTAGGTTCTGAAAGTTGAATATTTGAAATTTTGGCATGGAACTTTATTACATTTTTCATCTCGGTTAAATTCGGATTTAAGGCTTGTATTCTGTCATCTAAAGCGAGGCAAATAGTATGTTCATTTTTAATCATATAATATAACAACAAGTTTTGGTAACACTTTGCAAGTTGATCATTTGTCATTGCTATATTAAAACATTCTTTATTTAATTCAAAAGCAGTTTTGTTTTCGCCTTTATCTGAATAATATCGCACTAACTGGTTTAAAATATTAAATCCAGTAGGATTTAAGACTCTTGCTTTTTCAAAAGCTATTTTAGCATCATCTTTCCTTTCTACTTCATTAAGTATTATCCCGTATTGATAATACACATCAGCGAAATTCTCGAAATGTTGGTTTATATCTTTATCTATACAAGAGTATTGATATAGTTTATATTCTATAAAATTATAAAAAGAGAAGCATCGCTCTTTAAGTTTAGCATATTCTACAGAACACTCTATTCTTTTTAGCAATGCTTCTATTTTTTTTATCGCTTTATTATAAAACAATTTATCCCTCAAACAAGCAATTTCATGAAGATATTTTTCTGTATAAAAATCTCTTTCAAGTTTTATTATTTCAGTATTCGTTCGTTTGTAAAAATCGTATTCTAATTCAAAATTACGCATAGGATCTTTATCTAAAATGGCTATATCATAAAGCACAAGTTTTCTATATGAAATATCCTTTGTTAAGTCATATAGTATCTTGTGGAAAGATTGTACTTCATTACTATTCTTAGGTGCTTTTATACTTAAAGTATGAATCACATCAATAACTTTTGGGTTTGCGGCAGTTGGTATACTGTTTTCTTCTAGTATCTTTACCATATCTTCTATATCTTTTTGTTTTACATCTTTTTCCATCATAAAAAAGCATCGATCTATCTCGTTCTTAAAAACTTCTTGGGTTGGGTCATACATCAAGCTCATTTTCCAAACTGCACCAGCTATATCATATATTTTATGATGATGATAATAAAAACCAAGTGAGGAATAATATGAGGCTAAATGCAATTTTGTATAGGAAATACGATGTATTTTAGTACACGAATCGAGGAATTTTTCCCAGTCTCTTTTCAGTAAATAAATCAAGGCGAGTTTGTCCCAATTAGGAAAACTTACGGGATTGTATTTAATAGCTTTTTCTATTGATATTTTGGCTTTCTCAATATTTGCTTCTTTTTCTGATTCATTTAAATTCATAAGAATAAAGCTGTGTAGATAATATACTATAGAGTAGTTCTCTGGAATTAAAATGACTTTCTTCTTTGATTTGAATATTTTTTTGTGGATAGCCTTCTCAATCTCATTTTCAAAGTATAGATATTCTTCAGTTTCTGTGTCCTTATAATTCTCTGATGTTTCAATCTTTTCAATTAGAGTTTCGAGTAATGGGAGGGCTTCTTCTCTTTTCATTGTATCAATTAATTTGTAAGATTGTTCTATAATTTTTGCTACTCCGAGTGTGGTGTCTTGGGATGATGCTGATTTTTCTATAGGTTTTGGATATTTTGAAAGATTCTGCAATATTTGGTAATAGTGCTTACGCATTTCTTTATCGCCAACTAAATCGGGCATTATTGAAAAAGCAAGTAGCATGGATTTCAGGTTTTCATCTGGCCCATAATGTATCCCGTATTCTTGTAATAAAGCGACGCATTTTTCTACACTAAATGTACGGAAATCAATTCCGGAATGATTTGAAATGTATTTTATTTCATGTCTTGCTATGTCTGTTATATCAAAATAGAAACTAGTAAAAACAAGAGCTAACGCTATATCATATTTCTTTTGCTCAGTATAATAAAATCCAAGATTTCTATAAACTCTTGCTAATTCCTCTATAGAGTATGCTATTTTATGGCATTGGTTAGTGATTTCTAGAAACTTTTTCCAGTCTTTCTTTGCTTTATATACTTCAGCAAGTTCAAAAAGAGGAACTGTATTGATAGGATTAAAATTTATAGACTTCTCCAGCATAATTATAGCATCTTCATATCTTTGCAGTTCAAATAAGATGAAACCATATATATAATAGACAGATTGAAAGTCTTCATGAAATACTTTAATATCTTTAATTGGGTTGTATATTTGCATATAAAGATTATACTCAAGAAGATTTCTTAAACTACGGTATTCTGTTACTTTATCATCTTGATACCAGGGTGGTAATGAGTTAACTAATTTTTCAGTCATAGAAAGAGCTTTTGTGAAGTTTTTTTGAGAAATCTGAACATGAATTTCTTCCAAAGATTTTTGTATTGATTCTATATGATTTTCTTGGAATTTCACTGCTTTTTTATTGCTTCTTTAGGTAGTCGCTCAGCTATCATTCTACCTATTGCACGGATTATTTCTTTTGAATATTCGTGATCTTTATAATGGTCTAACTCACATTTCAAATAAGATAAATCTTGTATATTATCACCAGTTAAATTTTCTTTGATTTTATTAATTACATAGTTATATGGTGTGCCATCATTTCCTTTTTTATTGCCAAAGAGGCTCAAAAATAATCTTTTCATAATGACTCCTTACTAATTCTGTAGGGAACGCATTTATTCGTTCCTAATTCTCAACTCGATTGAATTAGGAACGCCCATGCGTTCCGTACAGGATAGAGAACTCGGAACGAATAAATGCGTCCCCTACATGATGTGGTCGGAGGCAAGCTCCGCTACTACCACTTCTTTACCTTTAAAAACTGCGACAAGGTGAACAATATCGCTCACTCCACGTGCTTTTAATTCTTGATCATATTTCTTTTCATCAACTTGTCTTTTAGCATATTCAATTGCTCTAGGTATATCTTCATCTATATCTAAATTTTTAAATTCAAATATAATACCTCGTTTTGATATATCATTAGGAATCAAGATTATATCATATCTTCCAAACCCTGATTCACGATTACTTCTTATTTGATAAATAGATTTCAAACATGACACCATACCAAGCACAAAAGCATGATAAAAGTTTTCGGATGTTTTTTCACCAACATCGAAATAAGAAAAACTAGTTAAGCAAAATTCTGTGAACTCTTTTTTAAATATTTCAATATCACCATTGATTAAAAGGTTAGCGAGATTAACATAAATATCTTCTTGGGCTTTTTTAATAAACCAATAAGGAATTATATCGTTATCAAAAATATATGCAATTTCTTCGTTAGGTACAGATAATTCAGCGTTCACTTCATACTGTCTTTTACCAAGAACATAATTATCATACCTTAAATATCCACAAAATATGAAAAAACTCCAAATTGCGTTTTTATCAGTTGTTAGATTCAGAAAAACTGTTTCTTCTTTTATATGTTTGCCTATTCTACCACCAGTTGTTAATACTTGAAGATCATTCTTAACTTCATCATCAGCTTTTTCACACATAGATTTTATTAATTCGTTGCTTGAAGTGTTTAGCCAATAATGCCCTAATTTATTGTTTTTTATAGCATTTAATATTGACCATGGATTATATATATCAATACCTGAGAAATTATATCCATTATATTGTTTTTTTACATCATCAAATGTGAAACTCGGTTCATAATTCTGTAACAATTTTTCAACTTCATCATCTGTAAATCCAAACTTATCAGCTGAAGTTTCAGAAAGTATAGAATATACACTTATATTATTCAATCCCGTAAAAATGCTTTCTTGAGAAACCCTTAAAATACCTGTTAACACAGCCTTTTCTAGATATTTATTGTCTTTTAAACCACCGCTTAAGAAATCTCGCATAAAACCAACAATAGGCTTGTAATAATTGTTAGTATACCCTGCATGAATAGGGGTATCATACTCATCTATTAAAACCACAGGGTTTGTTTTATGGTATTTAAATAAAATTTTACATAAATACTCTAAAGATAATTTATAAGACGTGTGACTTGCAATGCCATGTTGAATGCTATGATAATATTTCTTTTCAATATTTGAGATAAGATCGCTATTAAGCACATAATCCGTTTCGTTATAAAGTTTTGAAATTAAATTATAGATTGATGCAAAAGTTTCTCTTTCCGACTCATCCTTTATATCCTTAAAAGTCAAATAAATCACAGGATACTTACCTTGCTTTTTCATTATATCTTCTTCTTTAGATATGGCGAGATTAATAAATAATTCTGAATTATCCTCTGTACAATCGTAAAAATATTTTAACATTGACAGGTTAAGTGTTTTTCCAAAGCGACGAGGACGAGGATATAATAACACCTCCATATCGTCAACAACATCTTTGATAAATAAAGATTTATCTACAAAATACATGTCGTTAGTGATTAATTTCTTAAAATCGCTAACTCCGATGGTTAGTTTTTTCTTTGGGTTTGGTTGCATAATTATCACCCTTTCTTCATTACAAGGGCATTTTATTTTTTTGATAAAAATATGTCAACAAATTTTTCTGTTGTGTAGGCTACTCCCCCCTGCCCCCCTCAGAGAGGGGGGGTGATCCCCCCTCTCTGAGGGGGGGGCAGGGGGGAGTTGGAACGAATAAATGCGTTCCCTACTTCTTATGCGTTAAATAACTCAAAGTAGGAATCACATACAAAGAAAGGACGGTTGACATCATCAATCCGCCGATACTTACGATTCCTATAGATTGTCTTAGCTCTCTACCGGCGTCTCCCATTCCCAGAGCCATCGGAAGCATCGCCAGCATAATAGCAATATTGGTCATTAAAATCGCTTTAAATTTCACTTTACATGCAATTAATAAAGCATCTTTCATGTTTTTTCCATTTTCTCTAATTTCAAGGTTAGCAAAATCAAGAATCAAAATAGCATTGTTCACAACAATACCTATCAGCATGATAATTGCCATCATAGACATAACATTCATAGTTAATCCGGTAGCATTTTGAACAAAAAATACACCAATTAATGCTAGCGGTATTGTTGACATAATTAGTAGAGGTTGTTTTAGACTTTCTAGAGTTGCTGCAAGTAGCATATATAATAGTAAAATAGCTAACATAAATGCTTTTGTCATCTCATCCATTGCTTCAGACATCATTTCGGCACCGCCTCCCAAACGTATAGCATAACCGTCTGGGAGCTGAAGTCCGGCAATTCTTCTACCAACTTCAGTTGTTATGTCCCCTAGCGGAATACCTATCGCAGGAGCCCCTGAAATCATAATTAACTTTGCTTTATCTCTGCGAATAATTCTATTAACACCTTCTGTAAAATGAATATCTGCAAGTTGCGACATCTGAAATCTGCCTTGTGGTGTCATAATTGATAAATTTCTAAGTCTTTCAGGCGTTCTATATGCGTCTTCATCAAGTGTAACGCGTATATTATATTCGTTTGTTACTTCTTTAAACTGTGAGGAAATCAAACCTTCAACAGCTGCTCTTGCACCTACGCCTATGTCTCTTACATTTACGCCGGTTAACGCAAGTTGGTCGCGTTTTGGTTCTATTACTAATTCCGGTCTGCCGGGTCGGATACTTGTATCAAGATTTATTAAGCCGGGAATCTCTCTAATTCTATCCATAATATCATAAGAAATTTCCACCAATCTATCGGCATCCAGTCCTGTAAGCCTTAAAGTGAAAGAATTTCCACCACCTCCGAACCTCATAGCAGTTTGAGCTTCAACTCTTATTTTCGCATTTGGCACCTCTGCAAGGTCTCTAATAATTTTGTCAACAATTTGTTGTGTACTAGCGGTTCTTTCATCATGTTCAACCAGTTTAATGCTTGTTCTAGCAAGGTGCATACCTCTGTCACCTCTACCAAGATTACCAATATTGGACATTATGTGTTGAACTTCTTTATTTTGAGAAACTATATCTGTAATTTGGTCAATAACTAAGGTCGTTTCTTCAAGATTGTAACCAATCGGAAGTTCTGTGAGAATATCAATATCACCTTCATCCATTAATGGCATAAATTCTAAGCCTATCCTATTATAGATTGTCAGACTGAACAGAAATAATAACACCATCAGAAATGTAAGCAATCCGCATCTGATTTTTGATTTCATAAATATTTCAAGTGAGTGAATATATACCTTTTCAAATAAAGCTTGAATTTTGTTCACAAATGTTGCAATTCTACCATAATATGTTTTTTCAGGAAGTATAAGTGACGCTAACATTGGTGTTAATGTAAAAGCAACAAGTAAAGAAAATAACGTAGCAAAGGCAACTGTTAAACCAAATTCTGTAAATAACGGACCAACCCTACCACCCATATTAGCAATAGGTATAAAAACAACAAGGTTGGTAAGTGTAGAAGCTATAACAGCAACTGCAATTTCAGAAGTTCCTTTTTTTGCTGATTCTTTCTTGGAAAACCCCATTTCTTTGTATCGGAAAATGTTTTCTAACACTATTATTGAGTTTATAACAAGTATACCAACAGAAGTTGCCAGTCCCAGTAAACTCATCATATTTAATGAAAATCCCGCTGCATTCATTAATAAGAAAGTAGAAACAATCGAAATAGGCATTGCAATTGCGACTATAAGCGTAGAGCGTAAATCACCTAAAAACAAGAATAATAATAAACCAGTTAAGATAACTCCTAAAAAGATATTACTCATTGTGTCATTTACAGAGCTTTCTATAAAAATTGAGCGGTCTAAAATAATTGACAGATTCATGCCTGATGGCATAGCAGAGCGAACACCACGCATTTGTCTATGTACTGATCTGGCAATTTGAATAGGATTTCCGTCTGTGTTAGGAATAAGGTCAATCCGAATAACGTTTTCGTCACGTAAACCTGTTCTATTATCGAAAAAGATAGTACGTGTAGTTAGTTCTGCACCTGTATCAATTATGTTTGCAAGATCAGATAAACGTCTGGAACCATTAGGTGTTGGAATTTCAAGGTTGCCCAATTCATGAATATCAACAATTTGACCTACCAATCTGATTGATAGAACTCTATTACCAACAGATAGATTTCCTGCTGGCATATTCAAATTATTGTCTGCTATTATACGACTTATCTGAGATAGTGAAACCATATTTGCATGTGCGTCATGCATATCAAGAATTACATGTATTTCTCTTTCCTGTCCGCCGCTAATATCAACCAAAGCAACACCATTGATTTGAGAAAATCTATCACGCAAAGTTGTATCAGCATATTGAAATAGATCTCGAGAATCATGTTCTCCACTCAAAATTAATCGAATAACAGGTGCAATATTAAAATCGAAAGTACCCACAACGGGAGCACGTGCATCGGTAGGTAAATTGTTTACAATGCCGGCTAATCTATCGCGTACTTGCTGAGCTGCAACGCGTATATCAGTTCCTAACGCAAATGTAACTGTTATCATTGAAGTATTGTCTAACGAATATGATTCTATAGAAGTTATTCCAGATAATGTAGATACGGCATCTTCTATTAAAATTGTTACTTGTTGCTCTACTTCTACAGGACCTGCACCCGGAAATGAAGTTGTGATATTAATGAAAGGTATCTCTCTAGCTGGCATTAAGTTTACGGGTATGTTGTTGTACGCTAAAGCACCAAACACAACAAATACAAGAACTAACATAGCTACTAAAACAGGACGCTTTACTGATAAATCTGATAAAAACATTGATTACATCCTTTCCACTATACTTATTCTCACATTATGTCTAACTAATGAAATTCCCTGAACTATCAATAAATCACCGGGCGAAATTCCTTCAACTATCTCAAAATTTAGCTCAGATTGGTTGCCAATTCTAACATCTTTTCTAACAGCTAAATCATTATCAGCTAAATAAACATAGTATTGTCCAGATGCATCTCTTTGCACTACACTTCGTGGTACTGAGATAGCATTATCATTTCTGTATACTATTATACTTGCTAAACCTGTAACACCACCACGAATTGCAAAATCATAATTTTCTATTTCTACATCAACAGCAAATGCGTTTTGTGCAGGGTTAAGAGTCATACCTATACTTGTGACTCTGCCTTGCTTTTGTATTCCGTCTCTTTTGAAAATAACCCTTGCGTTTTGTGCTACAGAATTAATATCATTTGCGGAAATCCAGATTCTACCATGCAATCTATTAAGTTGTGAAACTGTGAATAAATAGTCACCCGATACAACACGTTGCATAGGTCGAACATCAATATCTGTAATCATGCCATCAAAAGGTGACCTTACATTAACAGCCTGTTGTACAGATAGCCAGTTTGCTTCTGCAACTCTAAATTGAGTCTCATACTCATCAAGTTCATGTTGTGAAACACTTCTAGTTTCATGAAGAGGTTGCATTCTTTCCCATGTAAGTAAAGCCAGATTATATGAGGCTTGAGCTTGATAATAATTGACCTGACCATTCTCTTTGGGGAACTGAACCACTATTTCATCTGTTGTTACCATTTGTCCGATTCTGGCGTTTATTGCTTCTACACGGTCGGATATACCAGAATAAACCCGAGTTTCACGTATTCCATTGACTGTTGTCGGGTATTCTAATTCCACTATAAATTCTGTTAACGCAATCTCTTGAACGCGCACAGGCACACCACGTTCTCGATGAATCTCCTCCATATTTGCAGGACGTTCGTTGTTTTTCTTTCCACACCCTATTAGTAATATTAATAATAATATGAGGGTTGCTATTTGTCGTATCATGAATATCTCCTATTATATAAATACAATCAGTATGGAAAAAACCTGTAATTTTTTTATTCTAATTTCTCTATCCTGTGAGGTGGTATTTATATATTTAAATCCATACCATCCCGAAGGGAAGACCGGTAGAACGAAACGGATACACGTACATTAACCGCATTTTATATATAAATCCACACCATCCCGAAGGGATCGAT
>Ga0099364_10013169_pt1 | contig 11119 bp, 13 predicted proteins | sample TergutTh196P3_FD_73070 | JGI IMG/M metagenome (GOLD analysis project Ga0099364, IMG submission 73070) | Microcerotermes parvus P3 segment gut microbial communities from Pointe-Noire, Republic of the Congo - Th196 P3 | ecosystem: Host-associated > Arthropoda: Insects > Digestive system > Gut ... | reverse complement strand
GTAACATTATCAAGCCGTTTTTAGGGTAAGATATTAAAAACTAAAATATATCTCATCACCTAAAATATAAATTAAACATTTTCTGCCAATTGTTCTTTAATTGCATACTGGATTACTTCCGACGGCGACAATGACATGGCTTTAGCTTTCATATTGACAATACGGGCATAGTCGGGTGGGAGTAACTCCGCCACAAGTGTTCTTTCGCGCATAACAGTAAAAAAGCCCGGTTTACCGGATAGTTCCGGTGGGTTTTGTTCATACTCAAGACTTAATTTTTCATATTCTTCATTTGATAATCTACAGTTTGCGTTCATTTAATCCATCATCCTTTCAATATAATATTTACGGCAAGGCATTGAATGAAAAACTACAATATGCTCGTCAGATACAACATGGAATATTATTTCTAATAATTTCGCGTTTCTGTCATATCCAATAGAAAGCGTTTTATTTGGTTCAGACTCAAGAGTTTCGTCATAAATGCTTTGTTCAAGCGCACAAAGAATATCTTCCTTGTTTTGACCGTGCTTAGTTGCCGAAGAAAGGATTTCAATATTCAGTTCAGAACCGCCGATTGTTAGTTTATAAAACAATTATTATATGCCTACCTTATATTTCGTATATTATATAAATTATCTACGTTTAATTATATCACAGCAGGGGAACATTGTCAAGCCGTTTTAAGGTAAGATGTTAAAAACTAAAACATGAGGGAATAAAAATGTTGATGTTAAAAAATGTATCAGCCGGGTATAACGGCGTTGATGTTGTGAAAAATATATCACTGAATATAAAAAGCAACGAAAATCTGTCGATAATTGGTCCGAACGGGTGCGGAAAGACGACTTTATTAAAAGCCGTCGCAAATCTTTTGCCGTTTAAAGGCAGCATCGAAATCGACGGAAAATCTGTCCGCAAGATGAAACAGAGAGAAATCTCGCTTAAAATAGCCATGTTAAGCCAAACATCGGGAATATATTTTTCATATAACGTGTTCGATACGGTAATGATGGGACGGTATCTGCATATAAAAGACAGGCTCTTGGGTATACCGTCGGAACAGGATAAAAATTGCGTAAATCGCTGCCTTGAAACTGTTAATCTGATTAACGAGAAAGACAGGGAGATAACAAAACTTTCGGGCGGTCAGCTTCAAAGGGTATTCTTGGCGAGAACCCTCGCACAGGAACCCGAAATAATATTGTTGGATGAACCCACGAACCATCTTGACTTAAAATATCAGATTGAGCTTATCGAATATTTGAAAATTTGGACATCAGAGGGCAACCGCACTGTTGTAGGCGTATTGCATGACATCAATCTTGCAATGCGGTTAAGCGAAAATATTATGGTTATGAAAGACGGAGAGATACAAACTCACGGGAAAGCAAGCGAAGTCATTACGGGCAGCCTTTTGGAGCAATTCTATGAGATTGATGTGGCGCGGTATATGAGGGACTCCCTGAAAAAATGGGAAGAATTGAGAACGTAGCTAATTTTCTTTAACAATTCTTTTTCTTCACTTTCTATATACAGGGCAACCGCATAAAAATTTTTGCATTAATATTTTTGTAATTATTGGGCAATTAACCGTAGGGACGACCGAGTACGGTCGTCCCTACAAAATAACCTAAATTGTTGTAAAAGTTTTTCATGCGGTTGCCCTATCCTATATATCCCAAACCTTGATTTTTTATGTAAAATATGATATATTATAAAATATCCTAATTCCACGATTAGTGGAATCACACTCAAACAAACGGTTATTGCACTTATATTCAAACCCTGATATAATAAAATCAGAAACAACGTAGTTTCAAATTTAAAATAAAAATCGATTTATTTAAAGGGGTATTTTATGAATATAAATATAGCGGCTAATTTAAAAAGATTGAGAAAACAACGCGAACTCACACAAGAAGATTTAGCGAATTTTATTGGTGTTTCATTTCAGGCTGTGTCAAAATGGGAATGTGGGGACGGTTATCCTGATATTACGTTTTTACCTGTATTATCAAGTTTTTTTGAAATTACAGTTGATGAGCTTTTGGGTATAGACAAGATACGAGATGATGAAGAAGTGAAAAAAATATTAGAGCTTAATTATTCAATGGCACCTGACGGAAAATCTGAAGAACGCATCGCACTATTGAGGGACGCTGTAAAACGGTATCCCGGAAATTATGAATTGTTAATGGCACTTGCAACTGTTTTAACTTTTATTCAAGGTGCAGATGAAGAAACGAAAGAACAGAACCGCAAAGAATCTATGGAAATCTGTGAACGGATTCTTGCCCGTTGCACAAATAATGTGATACGCAATAATGCTCAGGTTAAGCTATGCTATCTTTACGATGAAATGGGACAAAAAGAAAAGGCGGCGGAGATTGCCGGAGAATTACCGTATATTTGGAATTGCGGTTTGATATATGCCGATTTTTTAACGGGAGATAAACGGATAAAAGCAATCCGCCATAATATATTGCACCTTACAGATGCGTTGGATTGGCAGGTAGAACGCATAAGCAGCGACGATACTATCCCCATTGAGGACGAAATTGAAATATATAAACGAATGATACAGATATTCCGACTTGTTTTCGACGAAGGCGAATTTTACCATTTAGCTGTAAATATGGGTGAACGCTATCGCTATTTAGCTTGTTGTTATATGGTTATAGGCGACAACGAATCGGCACTTGACGCTCTCGAACAAGCTCTCCCTTATGCGATTGCATATGATAATCAACCAGAAGAAGCCGAGTATAAATCGGTCATGTTGCGGGGATTAAAATTTGAACGGGCGGGTTACGGCAAGGATTACACGGAGTCTTGGTGTTATTGGCTGTTAAAAGTTCTTGATGAAGCTAAGTTTGACCCGATACGCAATGACCCTCGGTTTATCGCTGTCGCGAAAAAACTTCGAAGTCATGCAAAACAGTAATAAAAACACAGTCAAAAAGGAGGTAAAATAAATATGGCGGCAACAGATAATAAGAACGACGCAGATAAGTCTTTTTTTACATGGAGCGAGAGCAGACTTGATGATTTTCTGACTACCCCGTCGGAACGTCTTACAGAAGATATGAAAAAAATCGACGGCGATATAATTTTTCTCGGAGCCGGTGGAAAAATGGGACCCACGCTCTGTTTATTGGCAAAGAAAGCAGTAGAAAGAGCAGGGACTAATTCAAAAATTATTGCGGTTTCAAGATTTACAGACCCATTCGCCGTAAAACTCCTGAAAGAGAATGATATTGATATAATAAGCGCGGATTTATTGGAAAACGGCGTTTTAGAACAACTGCCCGACGTTCCCAATATAATTTATATGGCGGGGCGTAAATTCGGCACAAGCGGACAAGAGTATCTGACTTGGGCGATGAACGTGTGGCTTCCCTCTCGCGTTGCGGAACGCTATAAAAACTCAAAAATCGTTGTTTTCTCCACAGGAAATGTGTATCCGCAAGTGTCGGTTATATCGGGAGGGGCTACTGAACAGTCACCTGTTAATCCCGTAGGGGAGTATGCTGTGAGCTGTTTGGGACGTGAGCGTATGTTTGAGTATGCCGCGCACACTTTCGGGACAAACATAGTTATCTATCGCTTAAATTACGCCGTTGACCTCAGATACGGCGTTTTGTTTGATATAGCCGAAAAAATTCAGGCTGGGATTCCCGTTTCGCTGAAAATGCCTGTGTTTAACTGTATTTGGCAGGGCGACGCAAATGAAATTGCCATACGGAGTTTGCTTTATGCCGATTCAGATATATTTTATCTTAACGTCACGGGAGCGGAAACTGTTTCGGTCGAGTTAACCGCAAAAAAATTAGGCAAACTCCTAAACAAAGAAGTTTTATTTTGCGATGAACCGTTCGAATCGGAAACGGCGATTTTAAGCAATAGCAGAAAAATGGCGCAACTGTTCGGCTATCCCTCGGTAGCTTTGGAAACAATGATTAAATGGCAGGCAGAGTGGATTATATCAGGCGGGCGGTCATTGGGGAAATCCACTCATTTTGAAGAAAAAGGGGGAAAATATTAATGATGGAGATGAGAAAGCAAGCGAAAGACATTCTAAATAAAGGAACGGTAATTCCCGCAATTCCTTTGGCTCTTGACGAAAAGAGAAGATTTGACGAAAAAAGACAGCGCACCCTCGTGAAATATTATCTGCACGCAGGAGCGGGCGGCATAGCCGTGGGTGTACATACCACGCAATTTGAAATAAGACTGCCCGAGGTAAATTTATTCCGCGACGTTGTCAGAACAGTTTTAAATGAGATTGAAATATTTGAAAAGCAATATAATAAAGTTATTTTAAAAATAACGGGCGTATGCGGCAAAACTGAACAGGCTGTATCAGAAGCTCGTTTTGCCTGTGAAGCCAACACGGACGCCGTGCTTTTGAGTCCCGGCGGACTATTGGATTTAGATGAATCCGAGATGATTAAACGCACGGAGATTGTTGCGGATATTATGCCTGTAATCGGATTTTATTTGCAACCCGCAGTGGGAGGACGGATTTTATCGGCGGACTATTGGAAGCGGTTATCGGATATCGAGGGCGTTGCAGCAATAAAATGCGCTCCGTTTAACCGTTATCAAACGCTGGAACTTGTACGCGGAGTTGCCATATCTGAAAGGCGTGACGAAATTGCCCTCTATACCGGCAACGACGACAATATTCTTGTTGATTTGCTCACGGAATACGAAATAAATGTCAACGGGGAAAAAATAAAGAAACAGTTTGTCGGGGGATTGCTCGGGCATTGGGCGGTATGGACAAAGACTGTTGTAGATTTATTTAAAAAAATACAAGTATATAAAGATACAAAAGAAAAAAATATTCCGCTCGAACTTCTTACACTGTCTGCGAAAATAACAGACGCAAACGCCGCCTTTTTTGATGCGGTTAATAATTTCGCGGGGTGTATTCCCGGAATACATGAGGTATTGAGACGGCAGGGTCTTTTTGAGGGAATTTGGTGTATAAATCCCGATGAAATACTTTCGGAGGGTCAAGCGGAAGAAATTGACAGGGTTTACGCTGATTATCCCGAACTGAACGACGATGATTTTGTCAAATCCAATATAAATAAATGGCTGTAAAATCAAAAATCACCCAGAATGGGTGATTTTTTGATGACAAATATGATATAATCGCGCCGTTGTTTATTTTCGTTTGGTTTTTTTATTTTGTTCTTTATTCCTCAATGCACGGTACACAGTAGCTTTACTGATTTTTGTTATGTCGCATATTTCGGGCATACTGTATGTTTGACTGCGATACATTTTTACCGCCTGTTCGAGTGTTGACGTATCAGCGCGAGGTCTGCCGCCTTTCCGTCCCCTCGCTTGCGCCGACTTTAAGCCTTCTTTAGTCCTTTGCGCTGTTATATCCCGCTCAAATTGGCATATTGCTGTCAATATAGTCAACAGCAGTTTCCCTGTCGGGGTTGACGTATCTATGTTTTCTTTTAATGACACGAGCTGCACTCCGTCCCGTTCCCATCTGTCTATGAGGGTCAGTAAATCTTTTGTACTTCTTCCCAGACGAGACAAACTCTCAACAACGATTGAATCTCCGGTTTGCACCCGCTTTTTTACTTTTGTCAATTCGATTCGGTCTGCATTTGTTCCGCTCATTTTCTCTGTGTATAACTCCTCCACTCCGTAATTCTGCAAAGCGTCTATCTGCCTTGCCAAGTCCTGTTCCTGCGTCGATACCCTTGCGTATCCGATAATCATAATTATACTCCTTTGTTTTAATATTCCATCTTCTAAATCCGCAAAGCAAATATAATTATGGTTTTAGATAAATTAAAGGACAAATGCTAAGATTTGCCCTTATATTTATTATAACTAATCATACTTTGCGAACCGAAGATATAAACTATCATATATCTTTTTTACAAATTTCGCAAAGTATGATTTTAAATTAAAACTAAAACAGTATATTTCTGTTTTTTGTGAATTCATATAAAATAATAGAAGCGGCGCAGGCAACATTGAGGGAAGATGCCGACGATTTTTCATACATGGGAATTTTTAGCGATATATCGCACAATTCTAAAAAATTTTTACTTAACCCCGATGTTTCATTGCCTATAAGTATTATATTAGGATTATTTGAAAATTCTTCTGAATTTACCGTGTGTACAAATTTTTCAGCTTTGGCACTTGTGCCGATTATCTTTAAGTCAGGAAATTTTTCTCTTTGTTTATCAATCCAGTCTGTAAGTTCGGTAAAAGACGGTATTCTCAAAATCTCCTGATTAAAAAATGAACCCATTGAAGCGCGTATTGTCTCGGGGTCGTATAAATCAACGGCGTGTCCCGCAATCAAAAGTGAATCTATTCCGAAACTGTCGCAAGTCCGTATAATCGTTCCAAGATTCCCCTTGTTTGACGGACGGTCAAAAACTAAAATAATCGAATTATTTGACAGCCGCAGTTTATTTAAATTATCATCTTTCATTTTGACGATAAAAATTATTTCAGAGGTATCGTCTTTATCTTGTTTACTGCTTAATTTTTGCATAAGTTCTTTTTTTAAATTATATAATTCTGCGTTTTTAATAAACGGATTCCGCAGTATATTTTTTGCCCAATCTGATAATTCCGCAGAATAAATTACGCTGCTCACCATCCAGTTATTTTTTATACATTCGTTTATCCCTCGGACTCCTTCGACAAAAAATTCGCCGTGACTGTGGCGTTTATTTCTGTTTCTTTTCAAAGTCTCAAAATATTGAAACTCATTGTTTTCACTGTATATATTAATTTCTTTCACAATCATAAACAAATTCCTCTCTTTTTTCAGTTTATTTTAAGTTTTAATCAAAATATGTATAAATGTTCATATTTAAATGGTATAATAAATATAAGGAAATATAAATAAAATACCATAGAACTTCAAGGGGGTTTTATTATGAAAATTAAAAATATAAGAATAAAAAAATATAGTTGTTTTGTGATTCTTATTTTTACAATACTTATATTACTTGGCATATCCTCGTGTGTTGACTCATCTAATACAGAATTGGACTCTAAATTAATCGGCAAATGGAAATTATTGGAATCTATCCCGGAACCGGTTATGGAAGGCGTCGATGTATATATTAATATTAGTGAAGACGGGAAAGTCATAATAGATTTTGACGTCGCTCCGGAATATCATGATTTTTTTCACGAAATTGATTTCTTATTGGAAAACTTACATATCACAGGGACTTGCGGAACGCGCAACGGCTATATAAGAATAACTGTTGACGGCGATAACGCCATCAACGAACTTACCGACAGCAGATTTTTCAACCGAGAGATAGTATATATAATTGAAGATGATATTTTAACGCTGAATATCGACAATATATACAAAGAAATATACCAAAAAACTGCGAATTAAATAGATTTGTTAGAAAACCCCGAAATAGCGAATAAATAACAGAAGATATAGACAATTTTTTTCTTCTATTCTATCACGCTTTTATTCTCTTGTCAAATGGCATAGCGTAGTTATTATATTATCTGCCCAAGAATTATTTATTTTCGTTGAACTTAAACTATATTATTAAGGGAGAATAACTATGAAAAACGCAAAATTGATATTGCCGTGTGAGGAATATTTGCAAAGCTATCTTGAAGTCTGTAAAGAATATAAAGAACATAGCGTAAAAACTTATAGTTTTCATGACCCTGATAATTTTGACGAGTGGAAAGACACTATCTTTCAAAAGTATGAATACTGGCGGAACGGAGTAGACCTGCCTCACGGGTATGTGTCCGCTACAACTTTTTGGCTTGTTGAAAATGGGGAAGTTATAGGACAGGGCATGATTCGCCATAGATTAACTGAGGCTCTCGAAAAATTCGGCGGGCATATAGGCTACGGCATCAGATGCAGCAGATGGAATAAAGGATATGGGACGCTGCAACTTAAATTGTTGCTTGAAGAAGCGGCAAAACTGGGCATATGCCGCGCACTTATAACTTGTAATGACGATAATTTCGGCTCTATAAATGTAATAGAAAAAAACGGGGGAAAACTTCAGGATATTATTGAAAATGTCATTGACGGGATTCCCCGCCTTTCAAGGCGGTATTGGGTCAATACGCCGTTATCGCGGGAATACATCTGAAAATGAAAAGTTTGACGCTGTTTTATGTATGGGCGCGTTATATCATTTGGACGGTGAGTGCAGAAAAAAGGCTATATTGGAATGTATGGAAGTATTAAAACCCGATGGGATTTTAGTATTGGCATATATAAATAAATTTGCGAGAATGTTGTCACATTCTGTGAAAGGCTTTGAATATTTCAACGAGGGTTTTAATATTTATCGCGGAGAAGGCAATTTATTTACGAATTTGACGCCCCTTGAAATCGAATTGCTCGCAAAATCGTGCGAACTTGAGATTTTATATAACGTGGCAACTGACGGAATGGCTTATATATTTGCGGAGCAGATAAATAATTCAAGTGAAGAAGAATTTGAACAATGGCTGAAATATCATTATGAAACTTGCGAAGAATCAAGTATTCTCGGTTACAGTCTGCATGGTTTGTTGATTTGCAGAAAATAAATAAACACAAAAATTTTACACCCAAGCCCTCTTTCATAAAGAGGGCTTAGAATAAAAATCGGGATTTATTGTAGGGGACGCAGTTCTCTTCGTCCCGTGAATTTGATTTTGCACTGATTTGTGTCTGCGTCGCGCCCTGCAACGGGTTTTTGAAATGGGGATTATTATTGCACGGGTTGTTTTTTCGCCGTTCTTTTTTTTCTCTGTTTAGGTTTGGCAGATTGTTCTTTCTCTTCTTTTTCCAGTTTACATATACCACGCAATTCATTCAGCGCGTCGCCCAAACCGCCGATTTTATCAATAAGCCCGTATTTTATAGCCGTTTCTCCCTCTACAATAGTTCCTACATCTGTTGCAAGTTCCCCCGTATTAAACATAAAATCGCACAGATGCTTTTCAGTTATATTTGAATGGCTTACAATAAATTTATTTATTCTCTCCTGCATTTTTGTAAAATACGAAAAGCTTTGTTCAACTCCCACGACAAGCCCGTTCATTCTTACAGGGTGAATCGTCATTGTCGCGCTCGGCACTATAAAAGATTTTTTAGCGCATACGGCGAGCGGAACGCCTATCGAGTGACCGCCGCCCAACACAAGCGATACCGTAGGTTTTCTCATAGACGCTATCATTTCAGCTATGGCAAGCCCCGCTTCAACATCGCCGCCGACCGTGTTTAAAATTATAATCAGTCCGTCGATTTCGGGACTTTCTTCGATAGATACCAAATGAGGAATTATATGTTCATACTTTGTGGTCTTATTATTCGGCGGGAGCGCGTAATGCCCCTCTATCTGCCCGATAATCGTGATACTACTGACAGTAACGTCATTTTTTTTTGTCACAACCATTCCCATTTGATTTATATTGTTTATCTCTTTTGAATCTGTGTCAGCTTGTCTCGCTTCTTCCTCATCGGCATAATTTTCTTCGTATTCGTAATCCTCGTCGATTAAATCGTTGTTCCCAGTCGCTGCGGACAGCGACATCGTTGTTATATAATTGCCGTAATCTTTTTTTATTTTATTCTCGATTTCGTTTATATCAGTTTTTCGTTGTTTTTTTATCTTAGGCATAAAAATAATCTCCCGTATATTTTTATTTCAGTAATAAATAGTATTAGTTATACGGGGATATTATATACCGAGAAAAATTAACTAAAAAAATAAAGGCGATTATAAACCGCCTTTAAAAATAAATTAAATTTAAAATTTATTATTAGAATATTTACTTAAACTCTTTTGACGCCGCATTTATAGAAGATGAACGGAAAGTAATTTTTTTAATTGGCATCTTGTCTTTAAGTAACGCATGGAAAAGCTCGCAAAGATTTTCACAAGTAGAAACTTTTTTAGTCACCACGATTCTGTATTCCGGGTACGACCAAGCAAGCTCGTGCTCTATTTTTTTAAGAGGAACACAATGCTCGGGGTCGTTGATAATACCTTCTTTTTCGTACACCGCGAGAACTGCGTCAAGAAGCGGGTCGCCTTCTTGAAATAATGTCGCATGGTGGAAATGGTCACACACTTCCCATGCTTTTTTGATTCCGTCTTTACAAGCGTGTGCAAATCCGGTTACCGGGTCTACAGTATCTTCAAGCTCAATCGTTAAAAGACCTGAATGTCCGTGAAGATGTTTTGCTTCTCTCGGCCAATTCATAAATCTGTGTGCGTACTGGAAGTCAAGATTTACGATTGATGTATACTTGTCGTTTGACATGATAATATTCTCCTTTTAGTTTTAGTAATATATATTTTTTACTAATCTTCTTCTACAACGGTTTGTTCTCTGATTGAAGCGAGAAGAGTAGCCAAACCTGCGTCCTCAAACGCGGGGAATACTACATATTGCATATAAGCGTCAACGCGGTCGCTGTACGTTTCAAAGGCAGTTAAATCTAAATCTTCCTCCACGTCCTCAGGTAACACAAGGTCTGCTGGGAAATTAAACTGACCCGAGATAAGCTCGTTATAATATCTTTCGCTTAGAGCGTTCAGAGTTGAAATCTGCGCGTCGCTGAAAGTTGACGTATTAAGATAGAAAGTAAGGAACACAGAATTTGCTATCTGCAAGTTATGCTCCATAGCTATTGCCCATTTGTCAGGGTTTTCGCCTTCCATTATGTCGGCGATGAAATTATTTCCCGTGTGGTGCATATTCATCATATAGTCATTGTTCAAGCGTTCGATTCTTCCGTTGTCGTTATATATATAATGCGTACCTTGAACTCCGTACTGGAATGTATTTTTAAATGCTCTGTTGGTGCTGAGAAGCGTTATGACTTCCATAGCTCTCGCGACGTTTCCGTTGGTTTCGGTCGATACGGAAATCGCGAACATCGCGCTTTGCAACTGTTCTTTTGTCGCTTTCGGAGCATTGTATACTATATATTCATATTCGTATTCATCGGTTTGCAACCAACCGTAATAATCTTCAAGGGTTCCCGTCCTAAGGAAAACAGCTCTTTCCGCGTTTTCAGCCACCGTACCCGATGCAAATAAACCGTCGTCCCTGAACGCTTGAT
>Ga0099364_10013168_pt1 | contig 11119 bp, 10 predicted proteins | sample TergutTh196P3_FD_73070 | JGI IMG/M metagenome (GOLD analysis project Ga0099364, IMG submission 73070) | Microcerotermes parvus P3 segment gut microbial communities from Pointe-Noire, Republic of the Congo - Th196 P3 | ecosystem: Host-associated > Arthropoda: Insects > Digestive system > Gut ... | reverse complement strand
ATCTTCACGCAAAGCGCCCGCTTTATGTACCGCCGCTTTTTCGCCGCCATATTGGCGAAATCGGCGGGGCGCGAAAAGATCATCAATCGGATCGGCCATCTCCACCCCGGCAAGGATAGGGCCGCGATCGCCGCCGACTTTTACATCGAGAAAATCCGCGTATCTTACGCCCTGCTCCTAGCGGGAAACATCCTGGCGCTAGCCGTCAGTTTATATATATCGCAAAATGGCCTCTTTCGCGAGGGGGCGCTGCTGCCCAAAAACACCTGGCAGGGAGGAAGCTACAGCGTCGGCGTGACGGCGACGGTGGGAGGCGCGGCGGAAGGGGCGGAGGGGAGCGGCTGGGAACTGAGCCGCGACATCACCATCGTCGTTGAGCCGGTCAGCCTCGAAGAAGAAGCCGTTGGCGTGCTGGCGCGTGAGGCTTTTGCCCTCTTGCCGGAGGCCATCTTAGCGGAAAACGAAAGCCTCGCCGAGGTGGTATCGTCGCTCACCCTGCCCGCCGCCCTACCCGGCTATCCCTTTGACATCTCCTGGGATAGTGACGATATGTCGCTAGTCAGGAATGACGGCAGGATAGACAATGCCGCCCTGACGGGCGCGGGGGCGGTGGTGGGTCTGACAGCCCATCTGCTCTATCAGGATCAATGGGCGGATTACTCGTTCAGTGAGGTCATCCATGTCCATCTCCTGCCTCCACCGGCGACTGAACGTGACCCATGGGCGGAGGCGATAGCGGCGGCGCTGGAGGCGAGTCAGCGCGAAAACGCCCATGCCGATGCCCTGCATTTGCCGGGTGAAATCGGCGGGGCGGCGGTCGATTGGCAGGAGCGGCGCTCGCCCGACGGTTTCTATCTATGGCTTGCGGCTGTCGCCGCCGCCATCACCGCTTTCATCATGCAGGATAGGGACGTCGAAAAAAAGGCCGCCGCCAGAGATGTCCAGATCGACCGCGATTATCCCGAGCTGGTACGCAAGCTAGCCCTCTATCTGGGGGCGGGGATGACCCTACGCGGGGCGTGGAAGCGGACAGCGCTGGACAACAGGCGGCAGGGCGCCAAAAAGGTCAAGTATCTCTACGAAGAAATGCTCTATTCTGTCCGCGAGATGGAAAACGGCATCGCCGAACGGGAGGTATATGAGCGTTTCGGCAGGCGGGTGGGGCTAGCCAGATACCGCAAACTGGCAGGGCTTTTGTCCAACCACCTGCAAAAAGGCAACCACAATCTATTGCAGGTCTTGCGGGGCGAGGCGGAGGCGGCCCTCGAGGACGCGCGCAAGCAGGCCCGCACCATCGGCGAGGAGATGAGTACAAAGCTGCTGCTGCCGATGATGATGATGCTGGTCATCGTCATGGCCATCATCATGGTTCCGGCCTTTGGGCTTTTTTAGGCGGCGGCCCGCTGTGGCGGCGCGGCCTGCGCACCAAGCAACCAAGAAACAAAACAACCAAGAAGCAAAACAACCAAGAAGCAAAACAAGCAAGTAACCATTTAATCAACCATTCAACCAGAAAGGAAAGCAACATGAAAAATTTTTTCACAACAGCAAAACTGAATAACAAAGGACTGGGGACGATAGAGATCATCCTGATCCTAGTCGTGCTGATCGCCCTGGTCATCATTTTCCGCGAGCAACTCCTGTCATTGATCGAGGCGGTCTTTGCCAAAATCTCCGCCGGCAGCAGGACGATACTACAATGAAGAGATGGGCGAAAGCACCGCAACTAAATGCATATTTGACGGTGTTCCTCTCGCTGTCGCTGTCAGTGCTCCTGGGTGTGTTCCTATTCCTGATTCAGGCGGCGCTGGTAGGCCATAGCAAGATGAAGCTGGAATGTGTCACCGACATCGGCATGAACTCGGTTCTCGGTGAGTTTCATCGCGAACTCCTCGAGCAATACGATCTCTTGTTCGTCGATTTGTCCTATGGTAGCGCCAGCGGGGGGATAGCCCAAGCGCAAAGTCACCTGACGGGCTTCATCGCCGAAAACCTGCAAACCGCCCCCTACACCGTGTCGGCATGGAATAAATTGAAGCTGGATGAGGCCCGTATCACGGCGACGCTGATGGCCCACCACTATGACGGTAAGATACTAAAGCGTCAGGCTTGCGCCTACATCAGCGAAAATGCCAAGGCCGGCGCCGTCAGCGACGTGAAGGATCTGCTGTCGGAGGCCGTGAAGCTCGACGCCAAGGATGAGATAGCCTCGTGGATAGAAACGATGAACACGATAGGTACACTCTTGGCGTCGCTGACCAAGACAGCCAGACAGGAGGCGCTGGAGGCCGACCCCGATGCTGACGTCAGCGGCATCGAGGTTTCGCTAGACAACCCCGCCAGCGGCGACTTCGACGAGGCCATGGCCATGCTGGCTAGCTTTAGCGACGATAGCGGCGGCGGCGCCATCACACTAAGCGATTACTATTCCCACCGTGGCGCCGCCGTAGCCGGCCCCGGAAGGGCCGGCTACGAAGAGGATATCGTCGGCAAAGTTGCCGACGATCACCTCTTCCGCCGCTATCTGTTCGAAAAGATGGGCCGCCATATGAACTTAAAGGAAGGTTCGCGCCTCGATTATCAGATCGAGTACATCATCGCCGGTAAAAACTCCGACAAAAAGAACTTTAATTCGATCAAGTCGCGTATCTTCGCTTGGCGCTTTGCCGACAATGCCCGCCTGTACTTAGAAAGCAAAGAAAAGCAATATGCTGCGGAGGCCATCGCCAAAACGGTAACCGCACTGCTGCTTGTACCGGAATTGGCCGAGTCGGTCAAATATGCTCTCCTCTTTTCCTGGGCCTTCCATGACACGACCAAGGATATCAAGACGATATTTGACGGCGGCAAGATACCGCTAGTAAAGGAATCGATAGGCTCGACGCGAAACGGGATAGACTATCCGCAGTATTTGGAACTCATGCTCCTGCTGCAATGGGAAAAAAACACCATCGCCCGAGCCATGGACATCATCGAGATGGATATCCGCCAGACCCCCGGCAACCGCTATTTCCGTATCGACCAATGTATGGAGGGCTTCAGGGCGACCATAAACTACCACGACAGCTACGAGCAATACACGATAGACCGCCGCTACGGCTACTATTGAGCGGCACGGCCCTTTGGCCGGATGAAGATGTCCTTATTCCCATCTCCTCAAACAGATAAAGTGTGTGATGTAGTATGCAGAAGCAAATGTCCGAAAAAATGAATAAGGCGTTCTCCCAACTCCAAAATACGGCAGTGTCTGGCGAATCCGGGGTAGGGACATCTTCATCCGGCCCAAAGGGCAGCATGACCGTCGAGGCTGCTCTGGCATTACCGATTTTTATCTTTTTCATGCTCAGCGTCCTCTATATTTTTGACATCATCCATCTCCAGACCCAGTCATATCAGGCCATGCACCAGGTCGGCAACCGTATCGCCCACACAGCCTACAAGCATCGCGAGCGCTACGAGGATAGCGGTATCGTTTCCCTGAATTTTATCTATCCGATCAAGCCCTACCTGCTGTGGCAGGACTGGGGGCATTTGGCGGTCGTGCAGATATACCGTGGCCACGCCTGGGTCGGCTACGACCTCGGCGGCGGCGGCGAAGCCGAGGGGCAGGAGGACAAAGAAGAGGTGGTGCATATAACCGAAACCGGCACGGTCTACCACCTGACCCTCGACTGCAGTCACATACGGCTCTCGATCAGTCCCACTAGCGAGGACGCGGTGGAGCTTTTGCGCAACGAGGGCGGGGCGAAATACTACCCCTGCGAGCGCTGTCCGCCGGGGGACGGGGGGACACTCTATGTCACCTCGCAGGGCAACCGCTACCATTCCGACGTAAACTGCTCGGGCCTAAAACGGACAGTAACATCACTACCGCTAAACAAGGCTATCGAACAAGGCTACCGCGCCTGTTCGCGCTGTGGGGTTCGGTAGAGTAGAGGGAGTCACGCAAAACGATAACGTTGAAATAGGAGCGGCAAAACCTATAGTGTCGGAGCGAGCGGAGCTATGGGCTGCTCTTCGCCCCGAAGCGAGCGACGACCAACGATGGTTGTTGCCGCTCCGTACGAATAAAAGGTATGAAATGGAAAAAATAAATCACGTACTGATACTGCTCTTCTTGGCCCTTTGCGCCCGCTATGACGCCAAAAGCCAAAGGATACCCCTCATGCTAATCGTGCCATTTGCCGCCGCCATCCTCGCCATGTGCTTTGCAAACGGCCTTTTTGGCGGCCCCGACATCCTGATCAGGATGATACCGGGCATCTTCCTCATATTGGTCGCCCTCGCCACCGCCCAGGCGATGGGCTATGGCGACGGACTGGTGATCTTGCTGGTCGGCCTGCTGCTCGACATCCGCATTACTATCGCCCTCGTCATGGCGGCACTGGCCCTGAGCGCCGTCGCCTCGCTCATCATCCTGATCACCAAAAAAGGCGACCGCCGAACCAGACTACCCTTCATGCCCTTTTTGCTGGCGGCGTGGGTGGTGGTAGTAGGCAACCTCTGAGGCGGCTCACTAAGCCCAACGATGGTTGTTGCGGCTCCGTATGACAGAAAGGACACAGCGTGAAAAAGAAAACTCCTCACAAATTAAATAACACACGTTATATAAGCGCCTACATGACCATCGAGGCCGCCATCATCATCCCCCTCGTGGTCGGCCTCTACATCTTTTTGATCTTTGCCGCCTTTTTACAATACAACAAATGCGCCCTGACCCAGGACGCCTACCTGAAATGCCTCCGCGCTAGCCTCTTCACATACTGGGAGGACGGCTACGGCGAGGTTTCATACGGGATGTTGTTGGAGCGGAGCATGGGCGTGGCCCGCGAATACATCGAATCGCGGAGCGATTATGGCCGCTACCCTTTCTTTGAGCTGGGCAATGAAAAAATCACGGCCCTGCAACAGGGCGTCCTGACGCCGGAGGTATTTGTGATGTTAAAAATCGACGGCACGGCCCCGTCATTTTTTACTCAGGATTATCAGGTCGCGATCACGACCCTATCATCCATATCTAATCCGGTCGGCAATATCAGAAAAGCGAGGAGGGCAGAAAAAAATGCTGGTGACTAAGTACCAAAAGGACATGAACCACAATTACCTGATCGTCAAATGCCCGCCGGCGGCGAGCGGGGGCTATCAGCTGCGGATGATGTGCGACAATGACATCCCCGGCCTCTTGCCGGCTGACAAAAGACATATTGACGGCGAGGTCTATCTGTATTACGAGGTAAACTCGCTGCAGACCCTGCGCTCGCTGTTTGAGCGCCGCAAAATGGACAGGGACATGGCCGTCGCCCTGCTGGGCGGCCTGCGCCGCAGCCTGCGCGAGCTGAACAATTATCTGCTCGGCGAGGACGGGCTGATACTGCGGCCCGAATACATTTTTCTCGATTGGGAAAGGGCCGAGGCGTATTTCGTCTATTACCCCTTTGAGCGCGAAACGGAGCCGGGGCAATTCCTGCACTTGATGGAATACATGGCGCGGATCATCGACCACCGCGACGCCCAGCTGACCGATGCCGTCTATGGTCTTTTCCAACTGGCTGAGCGGGACACATTCACGGTCGGCGAATTGGATGAATATCTGGCGGCGATTTCGCTTGGCCGGGATGAGGGCAGCGACGTTGCGCCAGCAGAGGAGCGGGAGGCGGTGATAGAAAGCACTGCGCCGGAGCCTGTTTTTGCCATGCCGGAGGAGGACGGCGCCGCCCGCGAAAAAAAGCAAAGGGCGACCTTTTTGATCCTGACCGCTGTCGCGGCGATGGGGGCGGCTTTTACGGCTTTTTACCGCCTTTTCTTTGCCCTGACCATCAGGGAGAGGCTGCTTTCGTGGATACTGCTGATCGTTTTCGTCATCTTTTTCCTGATCAGCGGGGCCATTTTTCTCCTGCTCATGTACCGTGCCGGACGGGCGCAAAAAGGGGCGGCGCCGGAGCTGTTTTGCCCCGAGGCGGGGGAGGCGGGGACGCCGCTGGCCGACGATATGTGCGGCGACACGGTCTTTATTTCTGATGACGATGAAGAAGACGAAAACAGGCTCTACGGCATAAGCGCGGGCAACAAGCAGGTGATAGAGATATCCGTTTTTCCTTTTACGATAGGCAAGAGGGCGGAGAATTGCGATTTTTGCCTGAAAGACGGCTCGATAAGCCGTATCCACGCCCGCCTTTCCCGCAGCGGCGAGGGCGTGTTTTTGACCGACCTGAACTCGACCAACGGGACGTACAAAAACGGCCTGCGTCTGGAGCCGAGCGAAACGGTGCCGCTGGCTGTCGGCGACGAGGTGCGGCTGGGGCGGTTGGAGTTTTGTTGGCGATAACTGTTCACTGATGAGCCTAGATGTGATATAATAAGGCCATCAAACAAGCCATCAATGATGGCGGAAAGAGGATTATGTGGACGCTATGACAAGATTAGAATTATACACACTTTTATTGTCGATACAGGCTTTGCTTGAAAGCGACAATGTAGAAAAAGCCAAAGAAGTAATCGAGAAGGTTATTGCCGAGGCGGAACGGAACTGAGGCATCGGCAGGACGGAAAGGGAAACGGCCTAGAGGGCTTTTTTCCGTGCGGATGTCCGCGCCATGACCAAGGCGGGAGGACGCTGAGATGAAAATAAACATATACTACGGCGGCAGAGGCTTGATCGACGATCCCACCCTCTATGTCATCAACAAAACGCAGGCGATCCTCGATGAGCTGAACGTCACGGTGGAGCGCTTCAACCTCTATGAGCTGAAAAACAGCATTACCACCCTGCCGCAGACTTTGAAGTCAGCCGACGGTATCATCCTCGCCACGACGATAGAGTGGTACGGTATCGGCGGTTTTATGCAGCAGTTCCTCGACGCCTGCTGGCTGTACGGCGACAAAGAAAAAATAGCCGGTATCTATATGTGTCCGATCGTCATGTCCACCACCTACGGCGAGGCGGAGGGAAAGCTGAACCTCACCGTCGCCTGGGAGATATTGGGCGGCCTGCCCTGTAGCGGTTTTTGCGGCTACATAACCGACGCCGCCCTGCTGGAAAACAATGACGACTACCTGCGTATCATCGAAAAAAAGGCCGAAAACCTCTACCGGACGATCAAGCAAAAACTCCCTAGCTTTCCCGCTAGCAATCAGGCCGTAAAGCAGATGGTGTCGATCACCAAAAATACCGACCTGACCCCCCAGGAATCCGAGCAACTCTCGCAGTATGCCTCGGACGACGCCTATGTCCAGAGGCAAAAAGAGGACATTCAAGAGCTGACGCGCCTTTTCCGCAATATGATGTACGACAGCGAACAGGATGAGGACGAAGCGTTTATTGCCGATTTCAAGGGCCGCTTCAAGCCGCAGGCCGGGTTTAGGGCGGTGTACAGGATTAACATCGAAGGCCGCCGAAAACCCCTCTATATCGACATCAGCGGCACGGTTCTCGACATTGCCTACAGCGACAGGACGGGCGATAGGGTCGATGTCGAGATGGGCGTCGATCGGGGGACGCTCGAAGAGATCATTCAGGGGCGGATGACCTTTCAACGCGCCTTTATGACCTCAAAGATGAAGATGAAGGGCGATTTCAAGATTCTGAGGACGATGGACTTGCTCTTTGATTTCACTACTGCAGAACCGGCTCCCTGACCCCGTTGCGAAAGGATTTGGTGCGTAAATGCGGATAGTTCTGATTTATCTGAAACTATTTTTCCAAGTGCCCTATTATCTGTACCGCATATGGCGCTACGGGCTGGACGAGGAGACATTCGTCCGGGCGGGCGAGACATCGGCCGAGACAAAGCCCGCGGCAGAGGAGCAGGGCGGCCACACGCCCGCGTCAGGTATGCGCTTAGCATACTTGAAACACCACGCCGAAGCCTTCGCCTTTATAAAGGAAGCGACCACAAAGGTCAACAAGGCCGGTCTGGTCACGGTCGAAGCCGCCGGGGCCGAAAAGCTCCCTGCCGAAAACGGCTTCGTCATGTACTGCAACCATCAGGGCCTCTTTGACACATTGGTCTTTTTCCAAGCCTGCCCTAAGCCATTCGCCTTTTTGGCCAAAAAAGATGTCAAAAACATCATCCTGCTCAAGCAGATCATCGCGGCGCTAGGGGCCTATACCTTGGACCGCAAAAACCTACGCCAGCAGATGGGAATCATAAACAACGTCGCCGCCGACGTAAAGCGGGGTAAAAACTTCCTCATTTTCCCCGAAGGCACCAGGAGCCGCCAACCCAACGCGATGGGCGAGTTTAAGGGCGGCAGCTTCAAGGCCGCCACCAAGGCCAGATGCCCGATCGTCCCCTGCGCCCTAATCGATTCCCACAAGCCGTTCGACTCAAAACTGATACGCCCGGTCACGGTGAAACTCAGATTCCTAGAGCCTCTCATATACGAAGAGTACAAGGGCATGAAAACGGTCGAGATCGCCGCGATAGTCAAGGCGCGGATCGAGGCGGCGATGGCGGAAATGCTGGAAAGTTGACAAGACAAATCAGTTTTTGTATAATAAATTTTACGTCGCGGATGACGATTTCCGTGACGCACATTCAGACCGGGAGAAGTACTCAAGAGGCTGAAGAGGCGCCCCTGCTAAGGGTGTAGGTCGTTTGCGCGGCGCGAGGGTTCAAATCCCTCCTTCTCCGTTTTTAGAATCAAACACAGCGATTCGGAAAAACCGCACGCAAAAGGCGTGCGGTTTCGACTCTCAACACCCCGGGAGGAGCACCATGATCCTGACGATTGCCTTGGCTCCATGCAAAGTCTGACAAAGGACGGGGACTGCATGGAGCGGTAGTAGATACTGCCGTCCGAATCAGGCTTTGCGTATTCAATCCGCCTAACAATTCAATCGGGAATGCCTAGCGGCATTCCCGGCGCGAGCGGCGCGTCAGCGTAGCTGACATAGTTCATCTGCGCCGCTCTGTGCATCCGCCGGAGGCTCAACTCAGTGGGGGACTCCCCTACTGAGTTGAAGGAGCAGAGCCATGAGTAAATCACATATATTTTCAGGACTTCGGGATTTTTTCATCCTTTGGAGTTCTCAGGCTGTGTCAAGGCTTGGCACGGCCATGACTAGTTTTGCGCTTATCGTTTGGGTTTACACGCAAAAAGGCACGGCGTCAAGCATTACGCTGTTGTCTATTTGCTCGCTTGTCCCATCTATTTTGTTTAGCTTCATCGCCGGAACGCTTGCCGACCGCTGGGACAAAAAACGCATCATGCTGCTCGCCGACCTAGTGGCGGCGGTCGGGACGGCAACCGTGCTAGCCTTGTTCCTCACCGACAAGCTGCAAATCTGGCACCTGTACATCATAAACTTTTTGCTTAGTTTCATGAACGCCTTCCAAGGGCCGGCGTCTTATGTGGCAACGACGCTGCTCGTGCCGAAAAAACACTACGTCCGAGTGAGCGGCTTACAGGCTTTTTCCACCTCTGTTGTGACGATTTTAGCACCGGCGCTAGGCAGCGCGATCCTCGCGTTCGGCGGATTGAAAACGGTTTTGATGGTTGACCTCGCCGCTTTCGCTATTGCGTTTGCGATACTGCTAGTCTTTATAAAAATCCCTAAAATTCACGCCGCCGGAACGGAAATAAAAGAGTCTTTCTCTAAAAGCTGCGCGGCGGGCATAAATTTTCTGCGGGAACACGCCACGCTGCTACGCCTCATTTTGTTCTTTGCCTTCATTAATTTCATAGCAAAGATGGGTAGTTACGGGCTGCTGCCCGCGCTGATACTGGGCCGCACAGACGGCAATCAAGTTTCACTGGGCATTGTCGAAGCGGCAGTCGGTATTGGTACGCTCGTCGGCAGTGTAGTTGTAACCCTCATAAAACCGGCAAAGAGCCGCACAAAAGTCATATTTTTTACTTGCGGGATTTCCTTTTTGCTCGGCGACGTGTTGTTTAGCTTGCAGCGAATACTGCCGCTTTGGGTACTTTTTGCTTTCGCGGGCAATCTGCCCCTACCTTTTTTGGATGCCAACCTGACGGCCATCATGCGCACACAGGTGCCGGTGGAAATGCAGGGGCGCGTGTTTTCAGCGCGGGACACGATTCAGTACAGCACGATCCCGATCGGATTGCTACTCGGCGGTCTGCTGGCCGACCACGTTTTTGAGCCTTTCATGGGAAATGCGTCGCCGGTTCGGCAAGTCCTGGCAGTCGCCTTTGGCAGCGGGAAAGGCGCCGGTATCGCCCTGATGTTTTTTATTGTCGGCGTCGTCGGCTTTATCACCAGCATGGCGTGCCTGAGAAAGCCCATATACCGGGACTTGGACTGAATATCGCCCTAGCACCCGGACAAACCGAAATCTTCCCGAAAATTTCATAAAAATTTTTCCAAATTGGGCCAAAAATTGATTGACAGCGTCCATAGGCAATGCTATAATGAAAATCCGCCGCATAAAATCAACGCTTGCGGCGTTTCATTCCAAGGGTCACGCCCGACGGATTTTGCGGCATTTTGGCGAAATAAAATTTTTTCAAAATCAGCAAAAAATGTCTTGACAGCCCGAAACGCATATGTTATTATGCAAAAGTTGCGTCTTATTTTGAGGCGAAACAATCGTTCCTTGACAACTGAACAGCAATGCAACCCTGAAAAATTCAGAGAGAATTTATTCAGAACTAAATCCAATAAAACGGATACCGGCAGCGCGTCTGCCGGACGCAAGAAAACTAAAACCGGTGCAACCGGTTAACCAGCCAGACTGGCTGGACAAACTTTTTATGAGAGTTTGATCCTGGCTCAGGATGAACGCTGGCGGCGTGCCTAACACATGCAAGTCGAACGGAGTCATACAATGGTCTGCCTTTGATTTATCATCGGCGGATCGTGTGACTTAGTGGCGGACGGGTGAGTAACGCGTGGACAACCTGCCCTATGCTGGGGAATAACGCCCGGAAACGAGCGCTAATACCGCATAAGTCCCTTGTGCCGCATGGCACTGGGGGGAAAGATTTATCGGCATAGGATGGGTCCGCGTCTGATTAGCTAGTTGGTGGGGTAACGGCCCACCAAGGCGACGATCAGTAGCCGGCCTGAGAGGGCGGACGGCCACATTGGGACTGAGACACGGCCCAAACTCCTGCGGGAGGCAGCAGTGGGGGATTTTGCACAATGGGGGAA
>Ga0099364_10013167_pt1 | contig 11120 bp, 8 predicted proteins | sample TergutTh196P3_FD_73070 | JGI IMG/M metagenome (GOLD analysis project Ga0099364, IMG submission 73070) | Microcerotermes parvus P3 segment gut microbial communities from Pointe-Noire, Republic of the Congo - Th196 P3 | ecosystem: Host-associated > Arthropoda: Insects > Digestive system > Gut ... | reverse complement strand
AGGAGGGGATATAACATCCTTCCTCTAGGCCCCCGCCTACGCGGGGGTGACGAGTATTCACAATTTTAGATGCGGTCGAGCACTAGACCAGGGCATAAGCCCTGGGCGCTTGGACGGGCCGACAAAAATCCAAACTAATTTTTAATACGCTCTAGATTCCCGCCTACGCGGGAATGACGGAGATTGTATCCACAATTTTAGCTCAGGCTGGGTATTAGAATCATCGATGATTTTTCATCCACGGATAAACACCGGTCGGGGCTGACAGAGACGGGATCAAGCCTTTGTTCTCTACGGAAAAATCTGCGGACAAAATTCACAACTATCCCTCTATCTTACGTTGCTTCCGAGATAAAGTCAAATCGGGCATCGAAATTCTTGTCGTGGCTCATTCTCAATTCCTCCTAATACCCTCTTGTTTTTGATTGCGAAAGGGGGTAAAATCCAAATGGTTCTTGTTTTTCTCGAAAATACTCACCGTTCCATGCATTTTTCCCTGATTGATCAAATTGAGACCTTGGTGCCCGGCTCCAAGATAGTTGCCACAAAGTCGCTCTCCCTTGCCGAAGAGTATCTCCAAGACCACTTTCCGAATTTTCCCGTTATGCCCGGCGTCCTAATGCTCGAGGCATTAACGCAGTCCTCTGCTTGGCTCATCCGGGTAACTGATGACTTCGCTCACAGTATGGTTTTGCTCCAAGAGGCCCGGAACGTCAAGTATGGTCGCTTCGTCCAACCCGGCCAAACGTTGACGCTCACCGCAACGATTCTTAAGGTCGGAGGCGATCTCGTCACTTTGAAAACCGAAGGGACCGTGGAGGGACAGACTAATCTTAAAGCACAACTTGTTCTGCGGCGTTTCAACCTTGCCGACACTAATCCGAACGAAGCGAAAACCGACAAAAAAATCATTGCCGATCTCCGTGAACGATTGAAATTGTTTTACAGACAAACCTAAGCGCGTCGGTTTCCGACGCAATAAACAGAAACCATGCGAACCTCGACCGTCATCATCCTTTCCAGCGTTTTGGGAGTCCTCGTCGGCTTCGGCACTGCGAAATCCGCTCTGACGATCAATGCTTGGAATCCGCAACTTGAGTTAAAGAAGCACGCTCCCACCCGTACGTATGACGAAAACGCCAAGGCCAAAGTTCCCGAAACACTTCACTACTTTGGAGTCAAGAATATCAAGGAGAAAGGGCAACACATTTTTACGGTTTCGAACATCGGTACCGCCCCGTTAACACTGGAAGTCGATCAATTGTCCTGTTCGTGTACGGGAATCGAGCCGCAGAAACAGACGATTGCACCGGGTGGAACGGGGACTCTGACGCTCAAATGGAACGCTGAACGCGCCACGTCAGACGTTTTTGAACAGGGTGGAACCATCGTCACAAACGATAAGGACTATCCAGAAATCAGATTGGAGGTTCAAGGAGTTTTTGTGGACCCGATTGTGTTTTCGCCGCCGACGATTACGTTTTCGAACGTCGCGCCCGGCGAAACTGTTTCGGCGAACATTCGCATTTATGGTTTCGAAAAGGAGCCGCTCCAAATCTTTTCGGCGGAATGGGACGGTAAGGAGCATTTCGACTTCTCGTTTAATTCGTCAACACTGACTCAAACGGATAACGAACATGGACTCTACAAACATGCCCAATCCGTATTTGAAGGAACCGTGGCCGTTAAATCCGGTCTTCCCATAGGACCGATTTGGGAGAGATTCTCGCTTAAAACAAACTACGGTGCCTTCGATTTTACCGTCCGAGGCGAAGTTCACAGTGATGGAATCGCCGTCACCGGAATGGGATACGGTAGGGAAACCAGCTTTGCCTCTCTTGGAAAAACTTCCTCTATAGAGCGGCGCATCGGGAGAATGTCGATTACCTTTTCCGGCCCTTCGGCTTCGCGGGCCGACCTCAAGGTCAAGGACGTTAAACCAGACTGGCTTCAAACCCAAATCTCGCAGATGCCCGGAGTCGAATCCGCCCGAAAACGAACTTATTTGCTCCACATCGAAATTCCCGTCGGTTCGCCCGTCTGTAACTATGACAAGCCCGATGAGGAAAGCGTCGCTATGATCGTCCTCGACACCGGGCTGACCGAAAGACCAATCCTCAAAATTCCCGTCCGATTCACGGTCGAACAATGATCGACTGCCAAAAAGGTATGAAATCTGTGCTTCTCATCTCCAGTGGGCTTGCTGTTGCCGCCCTGCTTTTTACGGGTTGTCCCGTCGCCTCAACGCAACAGGCGACCAATGATACGGAACCGCTCGCAACTCCGGTAACCGCATCGCCCGTCGACCCCTTCGTTCCACGTAAACAGATCGAAGACCGGCAGGTTGAACTCCCAACGGGCGTCGAGCCGGAAACCGCACCCTTTGCACACGGCTTCCCGGACAGACGCCCCGCTTCGTCGTCCGACACTCCGGTGTCGGCATTTGATTCTCCAGTTGCGACGTCCGATATTCCACTCACGACGTTCGATTCGATTATCCCGAATCCCCCGGTTTCGTCTCCGACGTTTGAACCTTTGGGCGCTGTGTCTGGGCCTCCGGTTTATGCCCCCGAAGAACGAAACGGATTCCCACCCGCCGAGGATGTCCTCCGACACTCCGAAGACATGCCGAACCTTTCCGAGGATGCGTCTCGGACAGTCGAGGCGATGTCGGAATCAGAATCCTCTTGGACCCCTACGATATCGACGTCGTTTGCCGAGGTGCCGGCCACAACGGTTTTTGCCGAACCGGAAACGCCGACGTCGTTTGCCGAGGTGCCGGCCACAACGGTTTTTGCCGAATCGGAAACGCCGACATCGTTTGCCGAGGCGCCGGTCACAACGGTTTTTGCCGAACCGGAAACACCGACATCGTTTGCCGAGGCGCCGGCCACAGCGGTTTTTGCCGAACCGGAAACGCCTCAACTTTTGAACGGCCCCGTTGATGGGGACGTTCCCCACTCTACCGCGTCTAGCCCGGTGGATGACGTGCCCTTCTCAACCATCGATCCCCAAACTCCGAACTCCGTAACCTACGATCCCGTCAAGGCCAACGGCGAATACTTCGTCGGCTGGCCGAAGCCGAAGTTGTTGCTCGTTTTCACCGGATTTATCAATGGGTATGTTGAACCTTGCGGCTGTGCGGGACTCGAACAGATGAAGGGAGGGCTCAGCCGACGCAGTACCTTTCTGAAAGAGCTCGACCAAAAGGGTTGGCCGGTTGTGCCGATCGAAGCCGGTAATCTCAATAAAGGCTTCGGGCGTCAGGAGGAGTGGAAATACAATTTTGTCGTCGATGAGTCGCTCCGGCAAATGAGGTATGAAATCGTCGGGCTCGGCAATCGGGAACTCCAATTTCCGACTGACGTGCTGATCCTCTACTGTGTGGACGTACCCGGCAGTCCGTGCCGCTACACATCGGCAAACGTCATGTTATGGGACAACCCGACTTGTATTGCTCCGTTCCGAACGCAAACAGTGAACGGCGTCAAGGTCGGCGTTATCTCGGTGATGGGGGCGTCGCAGTTCGAAAACATCAACAACCAAGACCTCAAGCGGCTCGACATCGTGGATAGTTTGAAGGAGGTGCTCCCAACATTCGATGAGGAAAAATGCGACCATCGGGTTCTGATCGTTCACGGTTCCAACGCCGAATTTCAAGCGGTACTCAATGCGTTTCCGAACCGTTTTGATTTTGCGCTCTGTTCCGACGGTCCCGCCGAGCCGCCAGCGAGAGCCCAATGGATTGAAAACACGATGAACGTCGAAGTCGGCGAAAAAGGAAAATATGCCATCGCCATAGGTCTGTTTGACGACGTAGATCGTCCCATACGCTATCAACGGGTCGCTCTCGATTCCCGGTTCAAAAACTCGCCCGATGTCATGCAGGCAATGCAATTTTATCAAGACGAACTCAAACGTGCCGGATTGAGCGGACTCGGAATCAAGGCGATACCGAATCGTCGGGCAGCAGAAAGCGGAAAGTATGTCGGATCGAAAGCGTGCGCCGACTGTCACGAACCGTCTCAAAAGGTTTGGCAAAGGTCGAAGCACGCGCAGGCGTGGAAATCACTGGCCGAAACGGCAAAGCCAGCGAGAATCCACGATCCGGAATGTATCGCCTGCCACGTTGTCGGCTGGAGTCCCACCGAATTCCTGCCCTACGCCAGTGGTTTTATGGGCGAAAATGAAACGCCACACCTCGTCGATGTCGGTTGCGAATCGTGCCACGGTCCCGGTGAACGTCATATCGCAGCTGAAATGAGTACCGACGACGCACTCAAACAAAGATTACGCCGGGCGGTTCGATTGCCGTTGGAAGGCAACGTCGCCAGGAAACTCTGCATCGAATGTCACGACGGAGATAACTCGCCCCAATTCGATTTCGATACGTATTGGCCGAAAATTCAACATAAAGAAGAATAATGGATAGGCAACCTATCCTTTTCAACCCCTTTCCCCAGGAGATTTCCATGAGTCGATTGTTTACCGCCGTGCTATTGTTCTTGTCCGTTTCTGTCGTTTCCGCGCAAGAGACGAAAGACTGGAACCAATGGAAAGGTCCCAAATCCGACAACCATTCATTTTGTACCGGCCTGATCGACAGCATTCCGGAAGGCGGCCCGAAACTGCTCTGGCAAGTCGACACGCTCGGTGGAGGATTTTCGAACCTCTGCTTCTCTGGCGACCAGATTTTCACATTGGGTGATTTCGGCGACAAGTGCTTTGTTCTTGCGCTGGACAGGAAAACCGGTAAGGAAAACTGGCGGACACCCATCGGCAGATCCGGTGGTAACGCCGGTCACAATGGCCCCTTTGGAACACCGGCTTGTGATGGTGAGACGGTCTACGTGATGAGTCAGTTTGCCGAATTCGCAGCACTTGACGTGAAGAACGGCAACATTCGCTGGCAGAAAAATACCGAGAGAGAACTCGGCGGCAGGAGAATGGCCGGCTGGAGTTTCTCTATGTCGCCGCTTCTTGACGGTGACAAGATCATCCTTCCGATCGGCGGCGACGGTGGAACTCTGGCTGCTTTCGACAAGTCTGGTAACCTCCTTTGGCGCTCGGAGGAATTGAAGGACGCGGCGGCATACACTTCGGCGGTTCCCGTTGAAATTGGCGGCGTTCGGCAGTACTTATTGCTGACCGGACAGTCGATCGTTGCTATTTCGGCAGCCGACGGCAAAATTTTATGGGGAGCCAACTTCCCTGGTCGAACGGCGGTTTGCTCCGATCCGGTGCTCGTCGGCGATGTTGTGATGGCATCCTGCGGTTACGGTGTCGGTGCCGTTTTTTATCGCATTACAAAGGAAGGCGACACCTTCAAAGCATTTGATTTCAACGGCGATCAGAGTCTTCAAAGTCACCACGGTGGAATCGTCGCGGTCGGCGATCACTGCTACTTCATGTCGAACAGTCGACGAATCATTTGTGTCGAGGCAAAAACCGGTAAGATGGTTTGGGAAAACCAAGGCGTTGGCAAAGGGTCGATGGTGTTCGCAGACGGCAAACTGTTCCTCCGCAGTGAAAGCGGTGACGGAACCGTGGCGATGATCGAAGCGACACCAACCGGTTATAAAGAACTCGGACGATTCGACCAGCCGGATCGTAGTGACAGAAACAGTTGGACATATCCGCTGATCGTCGACGGCAAATTGTTCCTCCGTGATCAGGGGCTGTTGCTCTGTTACGACGTCAAGAAGTAGAAAGCCTCACACGAGTTGGGGGCTGTATTCACATGTCTATGCTCCGGGGCCACAGGCCCCGGCTCTGTTTGCGCGACTCTTGTTTTTTGACACTCAAGGACGTTGGTTTCTGTTAATCTTTATTCGTTCCGGTGATCGCATGCGACGACTTTTTACCTCTTGGTTGTTGGCCTTTTTGATTCTTTTTCTTCCGCCGTCTGTTTTCGCTCAGGATGATGCAACACTCTTCGTCGAAGCGGCGGCACGAATCGAACAATATCGTAAGGAGGACGTGCGAATCAAAGTCATCGACGTCAACGGTAGTCCCGTTGGCGATGCTGTCGTCAACCTCGAACAGAACTCGCACGAATTCCTCTTTGGTTCCAATATATTCAAATGGGGCAATTGTCGTTCCGACGCGGACAACAAGACGTACAACGACCGCTACGCAGCCATGCTTAACTACGCCACGCTGGGATACTACTGGTGGTCCTACGAATCGGAACGCGGCAAGCCAAAGCACGATCATGCCAAACAGGTTGCCGAATGGTGTAAAGCCAACGGAATCGCTACGAAGGGACATCCCCTCGCTTGGAATTACTCCGATGCCGAATGGTACAAGGACGTTGACGCCGACGAACTCTTCCGATTACAGCTCGGACGGATCGACGACTGTGTCAGAACGATGGTCGGGGTGGTCGACCGATGGGACGTCGTCAACGAAGCAACGCATTTCGATCGGGAATTGGAATCGGCCCACCACACCGCGATGTGGAGAAAGATCGGCAATGTCGAATTTGTCAAATCTTGCTTCGTCGAAGCGAGAAAAGCAGGGCCAAACGCAACTCTCCTTATCAATGACTACTGCACCGACGAGGAGTACGTCAAACTCATCGAACAACTCATCGATGCCGATGGCAAGCGGCTCTACGATGTTATCGGCATCCAGTCGCACATGCACAAAGGTGTCTGGAGTAACACGCAACTTTGGGAAACATGCGAACGTTTTGCGCGTTTCGGCGTACCACTACACTTTACGGAGTTGACGATTCTTTCCGGACAAAACGGCTGGGAACTTGCAAAGAGTGGCACGGTCTGGGCTTCCACACCGGAAGGCGAAGCGCAGCAAAAGAACGATGTGATTCGGGTCTACACGATGTTATTTTCACATCCGGCGGTCGAAGCGATAACGTGGTGGGATTTTACCGATCAACATTCCTGGCAGGGAGCGCCGGCGGGATTTCTACGCGACGACATGACGCCGAAACCGGCGTATGAAGCTCTCTTGGAGAGGATCAAGACCCTTTGGACAACGAAAGCCCAGCTTAAAACGGATGAAAGCGGCACGGCAACGACCCGCGCCTTCCGGGGGGAGTATACTGTCCGTGTCGGGGGCACTGTAACGCCGTACACTGTCAAAAAAGGGAATGTCGGCGAACTCGTTATTACGCTTAAATAAGGTGCAGACGTTAGTATATGGTCATCGAATTGACCTTCATAGAAAATGGATAAACCGCCGTCACCCCCGCGAAGGCGGGGGCCTAGAGGAACGACTTGAATACCTTTCGTCTAGAGCGTATTAAAAATCGGTCTGGACAAAATTTCTGTCACCCCCGCGCAGGTGGGGGCCTAGACTCCAGACGAAATTGAGTTTGCTTCATCACCATAAACTAAGAAGATGTGAACATCTGTTCTCTAGGCCCCCGCCTACGCGGGGGTGACGATAAAAAGTCCAAACCCATTTTTAATACGATCTAGACTCCCGCCTACGCGGGAATGACGGAATTTGGAGGGTTATGCAACGGTCTAATGGAAAAAGGTTATGCCGATGAAACAAACTCAACGGCGGCGAATCGTCCCGAAAGATCGGAATTTTGTCAGGACCAATTCCCAAGTTTGCGGCGTGAATTTCGGATTTCCCGAAACAAACGCTGAAGCAACTCGACGACAATGTCCGTCAAGTCGAGTTCTTCGCCGAGAATATCGTAGAGTGTCGTGATCGGCAGATTCCGGTACTCCGGCGGCGCATCGGCAAAGCGATTGTTGACGTTCAAACCGATACCGATGATCAACCGTTGCGGCGTCGGCGATTCGATCAGAATTCCCGCTATTTTTTTGCCGTCGACGTAGACGTCGTTCGGAAGCCGAGCCTCGGTACGACACTCATCGGGAATTCTTGAGGCAACCAGTTCGGCGACGATGCGACCAACCCGCGGCGAAAGATTCGCAAAGTCGGTGCGTTTCAACACCATTTTCGAGAATTCCAGTCCGACCGACGCTGCCAGCGAACCGCGACCGGTCCACCAAGTTTTCGCACCGCGACCCCGCCCCGCCGTCTGTTCGGCTGCGAGGATCAGAAATGGACGCCCCACCGACTGCGCAAACAGCTCCTTCGCCCAATTGTTCGTCGAATCAATGACCGAATGGAACTCGACATGACGAATCGGTGTGGATTCTTTGATTTTGGTGAGATCGAAAAACACGAATTTCCTCTTGACGGCGATGGCAAAATATTGTATTCCCCGTCTTGCGACAATCAACGCCCCCTTTTGATCGACTCCATGACATCCCCTCGAACATCGACGAACGGGAAACTTCGGCAGTATCCTTTGCGAATGATATTCGGAACGGTCGTCGGACTGTGCGCGTTCCTGTCGGCCTCTTACGGAGCGGCCCAATACGGTAGCCTCGGTCTGAGCTTCAACGACGGTTACAGTCCGGACACGATTTACGTTGCCCAAAACACACCGGCAGCGATTACGTCCACCGCACCGTCCGCTACACCGACTGCTCCGTCTGCCGCTTCGCCGAGCTTTCAGCCGATGGACCCTTACGTTGTTCCGAACAATTCCTCGACACTTTCTTCTTGGACTTCGGCCTTGGGAACATCGCCGAGTCCGATCGGTTCCAATCCGAAAGTTTATTCTGGCAATATGGAACAGTTCTTTCCGGAAACCTACCAAGCGATGCGGCGGTTCCGTGAAGTAACCTCCGTCAGTTATACGTACATCCCAACGGGAAACAAAAACGACTGGAATCACTTCGGCATCAACGAGTTTGATATTCGGATGCAACTTGGATTTCCCTGTCGGTTCATTCCGAACAGTGGACCCGGTCGTACGGGACCGGGGTTCTTCTATATCGCACCGGGCGGCAGTTTGCTCTGGTGGGACGGACCGAGTTCTGATGATCCGCCGTTTTCACCAAATGGCTTTAGCGCTACGCTGGATGTCGGGATGACACCGCAATTTAACGACGTGTTTTCACTCGACGCTTGGTTTCGCTTCGGTGTGTTTTCTGATTTCAACACAATAAACTCGAACAGCCTGCGTTATCAGGGCAACCTGACGGGAATGTTCAACGTTTCACAGCAATTTCAAATTGTCGCCGGTGTCCTCTATATGGATCGGGCAAGGCTTAAACTACTCCCAACCGGCGGCGTCATCTGGATACCGCGTGAAGACATCAGGCTTCATCTGACGTTTCCGAATCCGAAACTCTCGATGCGGATTTACAACACTGGTCGTGCCGAGTGGTGGGGATACCTCCAAGGCGACTACGGCGGCGGTAGCTGGACCATCGACGGTGTGAAAACGGACTACAACGACATTCGCATTGGGGCCGGCGTCGAGTTCGAAACCCTCTCGAAAGTCGGCGGCTACTTCGAAGTCGGTGGAGCCTTCAACCGCGAAATCTATTCCCACGGCACTGCCTGGTGCAAACCGCAAAATATGGTGTACCTGAAAACTGGATTCGTCTTTTAACGGTTATTATGCGAAAAAATATTGCCTTCTATCGAGCAAGTGAAAGAGTGGAAAGAGTGGAAAGTGAAAAAGTGAAAGAGAAAAGCGACAATCGCTTGCGTCTCTTTTATTTTCTCACTCTCTCACTTTTTCACTGCCTATTATGCACGGCGACGCTGTTTGCACAACACGATGTCGTTTTCATTGACGGTTATCCCGATTCGTCGGCGGGCGATTTCAACCCGTATCCCGGCATCGGTACGGCACCGAGTGCAACCCACACTGAAATTCCGACGACGATGTTGTACGCCGACAACGGCCACGCGGCAACTTTCGGTCTGCCGCCTTCGCCAACGAAAAAAACATCGGACATCTTTTTCGCAAGTGGACAGACTCCCCGACGTGAAGGGGCGTTCCAAAAGGTTAACTTCGATGTTCTTTGGGCACCGAAGGGCAAAGGCGAAAGAGCATTAGGGCTGACGCAACTCAACCTTTCGGCGACCTTTGGTCTTCCGGCTCCGACGAGGGAGGCACCTCTCCTCGTGAAGCCGTTTTTACAAACGTCGTTTTTCGACAGTCCTACCTTCAGCCCAACGCTTCACACGGCGGGAGTCGATTTCCTTTGGTTCGTACCGCTCGTCAAGAATCAGTATATGCTGGCTCTTGGGGCAACGCCGTCTTATAGCGGCGATTTCAAGACGAAGAATGAGTCGTTCCGGATTCCGGCCCATCTTGTGGGCATTTGGTCCTGCAATCCGCGAACGAAGGTGCTTTTGGGCGTTCTTTATTTGGACCGTAAAACATCGTACAATTGGTTGCCGATGGGCGGTATTATGTGGACGCCGAACGAGGACATCAACTTCGAGTTGACATTTCCGCGAGTTCGCCTTTCGCAACGGCTTAAATGGTGGGGTTCTGCGGCAGGCGACAGCGTGTCCGATTGGCTTTACGGCGGTTTCGAGTTCGGCACCGGTTCTTGGGGCTGGCAAGCCGAATGGGGCGACACTCGATTTGAGTACCGCGACTACCGTTTGCTGCTCGGTTACGAACGCCGTGGCCTGTCGGGACTGACGCTTGCCTTGGAAGCCGGTTGGATGTTCGAACGCGAAGTCGCCGCTCCCGGTATTCCATCCCACCGTCCGGACGACGCCTTTTTCCTGCAACTGAAAACGTCGTACTGAGAAGGCCTACAGAGATTGTTTTTGTTATCGCAACGTTATTCTTCGTACCCCTCGTCATTAAAATCGTTGCGTTGTCGGACCAACTTTCCATACCGTATTCCTTAGCACATGACGATGAAACGAACAGTTCTCTCTTTTGTCCTAGTATTTCTTTTTCTGAATGTTCCGTTCACATTGGCCCAGTTCCAGTTCGAATCAAAGGATGCCAAACTGGCGGTCATTGCGAAGGACGTCAGTGGCCCCAAGCTTGGTGCCGTACCGCAATCGCATATTTGGGTCACCGGCGTCAAGATCGAAGCGGGAAGTTCGGCGGAAAACGTTTATATTGGAATACCCATTCCGATTGACTGGCCGGAACAGAAGGTCGTCGCCGTCCGAGAAGTCAAGCTCGATGCCGCTTTGACGAGAAAAATTGCTTACAGAAAAGTTGATGCCGGAGCTCGGGAGCTTGTCATCCAGGCCGACAAGTTGCGACCAGGACGCCCCTTCGAGGGCATTATCGAGGTCGG
>Ga0099364_10013166_pt1 | contig 11120 bp, 9 predicted proteins | sample TergutTh196P3_FD_73070 | JGI IMG/M metagenome (GOLD analysis project Ga0099364, IMG submission 73070) | Microcerotermes parvus P3 segment gut microbial communities from Pointe-Noire, Republic of the Congo - Th196 P3 | ecosystem: Host-associated > Arthropoda: Insects > Digestive system > Gut ... | reverse complement strand
AGATTAATTATTACAGATTCATAAGAGCCAGGCGCAGTTACAGCCGCGACATCATCAATGGAAACAGTGTCTCTAAAAAATCCATAACGCGGCAGGCGCGTCTGCGCTATAGTACTGACAGGCGGACTTCCTATCATACGAAGCATTTTCATTGATCGCAGTGCGATAGGGCCGGTCGCAATATAAGTACCCCGGCGATCTTCTGTAACCCTTATCTCGCCTGTAAAATCAACTTCACTTCTCTGTATAATTCCAAAAAAATCTGACGATCTTATTAACTGCGGCACAAAACGAATCCCGAACAAAGCGGAAAGCCATTCGGTAAACAAAGCGCTGAATCCGCCAATTTCGCCATTTTCCATCAAAAATGCCTCAGTACTTGGAAGTACCCCATAAGAAAAATACGGATACAATTCCTTGAGCGCTTCTATAGCTTTAATTTCTTCTTCGGTTATACCGGGTACATCTTTATATGACAAGGCTGCAATAGATTGCAGCTGTACTGAAATATCAGGCATCTCCTGTTGTTTTTCACACCCGGGAAAAATAAAAAGAGAAAAAAATACTGTCAGCATTAAAAGTAATGCAGATATGAGTAATTTTTTTATTCGTCCAGCGGGTTTTGTTCCAGCCATGTTTCTATACCTTTAATTGTCTCTTCAACATTCTTAATGAAACTTTCATTTCTGGCCAAAACTCCGTCGAGGTCGCCTGCTTTTGCCATTTTTTCCAGTTCAAGAGCCGCTTCTTGAATTTTAACCGCTCCAACATTCGCGCTTGTACCCTTTATACCGTGTACACTGATAGAATAATTAGATAGAGTTTCAGGCGAAACACTGCGTATCTTGTCTAAAACCGCAGGCGTATTGGCAGCATAAGATTTAAGAACAATAAGATAGATGTCTTCTTCGTCATCATAAAGAGCCAGTCCCTTTTGTACATCTAATCCGGGAATATCAATTGTCATATCTTCCTCCTGTTTCTTTGATACTTCTAACAGTGTAAAATATTATTTTTGGGGCAATGTTAACAATACGTCTGCGTTTTTTTGAATTTCTGCATATTACCTTCCATATTGTATTATTTTACCACATAGAAAGCATTATGTGAAGAATTTAATTGTCAATTCTTCTAAAAATTGTAAGCAATTCCGCACCGCGAATGGACTGTTCCGGCCTGAAATTCCGTCCGTCCGGCAGGGATAAAAATTCTCTTTCTACACAGCCCAAAATCGAATCGAAAAACGGAGAAAGAGGGGGAACATCCGCTATGGGGCTGCGGGGGTTCACTCCTGTTGCAAAGCGCGCCGAATACAAGGTAAGCAGCCTGTGGTCTGCACGCGATTCGGCGTACAGCCGCCATACAAACCATGCAGCGCCTGCCCTTGTAACGATTTCATCTGCCCTTGGCCTTGTACTTGGCCAGTCAAATATATTGACATCTTGTGTATACGGAATAAACCCGCGTTCCAAAAGACGGTTAAATAACTCAGCTTCGCTTAGGGTTCTTCCCCCTGTAATAAAACGTAAAAGCTGGGTTTCATTTTGGGCAATATTAATACAGTCATTCCATGTGATAGTTTCCCGTCCGAGCAAGCTAAGAGTTCCGGTTTCTACACCGCTGGTATTACGCAGCTCCCATGCTCTATTTCGCTCTGCCCTGTAGTTTTCACTGTAGACAGGGTTCAGCCCCGAAGAAAAAGCAGTGTCAAAAGCGCCTGCAGCTTCGGCAAAACGGTTCATTTCAAAAAGGGCGCGTCCTCTTTCTATCTGTAATTCGCCAAAACCAGCGGAAGCCTGACGGCCTGCAATAGCCAGTTCCCTTTCTATAATTTCCAGTCTTCTTACCGGGTCTCCTTCCAGGCGGATACCCAAAATAATGGAAGGAACATTGCCTGGAGAAACTGCCTGCGACTGCCGGTACAGACGCTGGGCTTCGCTGTATCTGCCTTCTATAATGGCAAGCCTGCCCGACCATGCGATAAGTCTGCCTGAATAATCAACATCGGCTGATGCTTCCCGTTCCATGCTGCTAATCATCTGCCGCGCGAATGTAACTTCGCTCTGCCGCCTGCCTATATTTCTGGACGCTTCAAGAGGTACAACCGCTGTTTCAAGCCTTGTAAGATTCCTTTCTGCCTGATCCCTTTGTCCGCTGACCGAGACGTCTCTCGTAGTAGCGCAGCCGAAAAAAACTGCCGCCGTTAAAAATACCAATAAAAACTTCATATTCACCTACCTAAATTGCCAGCGGTAAAGCCGCCTGTCCATTCCCATACCGATAATTTCGGCTTTATTATTCCTCTGCGCTTCGATAAAATACGGCCTTCCCCATACCGGCAAAGGAAAACCTTCCAAAGAACGGAAGTTACGCGTAAACGCATACAGGGCATTGCCTTCGCCCGCAAAAAATATTTCTGGAATTGAATCATCATCTGTATCAAAGACAGTTATATACCCTTCTTCCATTACAGATAATCCGGGAATATTCTGATAAAGAAGTTCACCTTCTAAACTTACCCTAAAAAGGATTCCTTCTGCCGAAATAAGCCACAGATATTCACCGTCAAAAACCGGCTGAAGATAAAACACGCCGTTTAAGTACAGCGGAAACGGTCTTACAACAGAAGCGTCCTCATCATATATAATCAATTCTCCTGTTTGGCATACAAAGGCGACATGCACACGGTTGTTATGCGCAAATAACAGCGGCGAACCAAAACCGATTCCGGTATCTGCGGTAAAATCTTCGTCTGTTCCGCCAAGAGAAACAGGCGCAGGCCAATTTGGGAGAGCCCGTCCATTGGTATCCAAAAGCCAGATTTCTCCAAAAAAGCTTTTGGGATAAACTGCCGAAAAACTGCCTCCCCTATTGCGTCCCCTTGCGGGAATTGTCAGGAAAGAAGGCGGAGAGCGGATTGCCGCGATAAACGTAGTTTCCCAAACGCCGATAGTTCCATTTTCGTCTACAGTGTGTACTCTTCCGTCTTCGTCGCAGAGGTAGAGTATTCCCTCAAATGCCTGAGGGGGAGAAGATATCCGCAGCCCCGTAAGCACAGGAAACCCCTGCGCCGCTTCCATATTGCCGTCCACAAGAGTTACACGTCCGCGATCTGTAACAACCCAGGCGTTAACTGCGTCTTTTCCGCCGGCGTCAACAGCCGGAATAACCCAATTTAAGCCCTGGCCTTCAAGTTCATAAATAGCGTTATTCGCAAGATCAACCGAAAAGGCCGAACCGCCCGAAGCAAAAAACACCCTGCTTCTGCCCGTTCCAAAAACCTGATTCGACGGCACATAACCAATGTCCAAAGGATAACCCGGCAAAAGTGTAAGACCGTTACCTGATCCGGGAACTAAAGAAACAGAAAGCTCCGCAAGCCCTCTGTCAAAACTCAAACGCACCAACCCCTGACGGTACAATGTTAAAAAAGCGCTGAGAGTTGTGTTTTGCCGCAGAAAGAAAGGTATGGAAAGATCCAGCGAATAATAAAGGCTAAAGGCGCTTGCAACTGTTCTTCCCCCTGCAATATTACGCCAGTTTGCAGTACGCGGCAATACGTCGTTTCTTTGCATTGCGCGTAACGCAGCAAGAAGGGCATCGGCGGATTCGCTTATTAACAAAAAATCCCTGTAAATGGTGTAGTACGGAGAAGGCAGAAAAATATCCCATTTTCGCAAAAGAGACTGTAAAAACTCAGGAACTGCAATGCGCGGCATTCGCACTCCGTCAAGATTCAAGCGGACATCTTCGTTGATAAAGATCGATCTGAACGCCTTATCAAAAACTTCCTGACGTTTTCTTTCATCGGCAACCTGAACCGCAAAAACAGGGTGAGGCCGCCCTTCCATTCCAAAGACAGAAAACTCAGAGCCCGGCCAGGAGAAAAGCAGCTCGTCAAGCGTAAGCCCAAGTATAGTACGGGAAGAACTGTCCGCCGTTATTAGGGCTTCATCTAAATCTGGAGTGAACACAAGCGCCGCCTGATACAATTCTTCGAGTGTCCCGACAGAAAGAACAGTTGTATACTGCGAAGAAGCGGGAAAACGTTCTGCCATAACAGGCGCACGGGAACGGCTTTCCAGAAAACCGCCAAGCACCGGCTGATCAGAAGACAACGGCGCTGCAAGGTGAAACTCAAGTTTTCTGGAATCAATAGAAAGACCTGCCTCTACTATAGATTCAAAATTGATGTTATCAAGAATCGTCGCAATAGTTGGATCTTGTTCGGCAAAAAGATCGTAGATATATTCATGAGCAATCAATAAAACCGCATCATAAGATGACGGCCTGATATTATTAAAAGATCCTCTTGTGCCCGAATTCTCCGCCGAGCGGGATTCATAAACTGCCAAATTATTGGTAATAAAAAGAAGATTACGATACTGGCCTATATATAAAGTCATATCGTCCATACGATATTCAAACCGGGAATTATTACCTGCCTGCACATAGTACAGATTGGAAACAAAAAGGGGGAAAGCCGCAGGAAGTATACGTAACAATGGAGAAAAAATCCCAAGGTCATAGGAAGCCGCAAATACGCTATTTTCAGAATCCTTTGCAGACAACTGTGAAAGTTCAAGTTTTCCGCGCATGGCAAAACGCAGCCAGCGGTTTTTATGCAGAGAATTTTCGTTAAAAGCATTAAAGACAGGAACTGCAGGAGCAAGCGCAGGGACGACGGAAATATCATGCAGAGCTTCATGAGACATAATCCCGTCAAGGAAACGTACAGGATTAGGTATACTTACACGGACAACTGCTGAGTCCGGAATTAACACACCGGCATCAACCCGGCCAAATAAAGACCAAACAGCCATAACAATAAAAAGAAAAACGGGAATACAGACAATTATCAGAATAATTTTTATTAACTTTTTAACTTTTCGGGCTTTGGGACTGTCTTTTTTGGACTTTTCCATAACACATTGTAAACTATCAGTCTAAAAAAATCATCTATATCTATGGTTTTACATCCTTATTGCTTTCGGCAGAAGCAGGAGCGGTTTTCCCGGATTCGGAAGAATCGCCGGAATTTTTTGCAAAAACAAGCGCCTGTAAAATGCCAAGAATATAATCCTGCTGTTCATCATTGAGTGAAGAAAAGTCGCCGCAGACTTTCTTAAGTTTTTCGTCATGTACCATTTAATTGCTCCATTATTTATGATAGACGGCATTTTATATCGTCTATACTAGTAGTTTTTGCCCTTTGCAGCAAATATTACTCTATATGTGAGTATAATATACTATTATGTGAGAATTGTAAATACATTTATTTCACATGAAAGAGTTTACTCAAATTGTAAAATCCTACATTGCATAGTGAGTGTTAATGTAATATGATTTTGATATGACCATTAGCAAACGTATTAAACATTTGCGGCAAAGCCTTAATATGTCGCAAGTAGAATTTGCAAAGTCAATATATATAAGCAATGGATACATAGCGGAACTGGAATGTGAACATCGAAGGGTCAACAACAGGATTATTCATCTGATTTCGCTGACATTCGGCGTAAATGAAAAATGGCTTAAAACAGGCGAAGGTGAAATGTTCTATCATACCTCAGGAGATAAATTGCAGCGTATGGCAAGCCTTTTCTGCGAACTGCCGCCAAAATTCCAGGATTATGTGATGAAGCAAATTGAAGAGCTTTTGAATGTTACAGTAAAAAAATGATTCCCCTATACAAACTGGAAAAATTGCCCCGTACCCAAAAGCTTAGAAAAATAGCAAAAGTATTCTCTATGGCGGAAAACCGCCTTTGCATGGCTCGTTCCTGCGAAACTCGTTCATGCGGAACGAGCTCCGTCGGAGTAAACTCCGTTCCGGTTTTTACAACCGCAGAACTTGTCTTTTTTACCGATGCCGCAAAACTCCTTGCAACGGACACCCATTTTCCGGCGAATACTCAAAAAGCGTTCAGGGAAGCGGCTGACATCTTTGAACAGGCTGTGCAGGCAGCAGTCCAATCCGCAGGTGTTGAACCTGCTCAAACGGCAGCCGCCGATCTTCGCCGAGTGCTTAACACCGTAAAACATCTTCTGCTTGCCGAAACAGGCAAAGATCAAGCCGACTGGGATTTCGTCTCCGGCAACGGCCGCCTTGATCCGGCAGGCAGGCAGGTTTTTCCGGGTATGTGGGTGTACATGGAAGACATTCGCTCTCCGTTTAATGTCGGCGCAATGTTCCGCACCGCAGAAAGTTTCGGTGTAGAAAAGATGATCCTTTCTCCTTTCTGCGCTGACCCTCACCACCGCCGCGCTCAAAGAACAGCCATGGGCTGCATCGACATTGTTCCTTGGGAGCGGCAGGATTTGTTTTCCGCAGAGGAGATCCCCGCTTTGCCGTACCCCGTTTTTGCCCTGGAAACAGGAGGCATTCCCATTAATGAATTTCCTTTCCCTAAGCAGGGGTTGTTAATAACCGGCTCGGAAGAACTTGGTGTCAGCCCCCGCGCCCTTGCCGCCGCAGACGCCTCACTTGGCAGGGTGTCAATTCCCATTCACGGTGTTAAAGCTTCGCTCAATGTGTCGGTCGCCTTTGGGATTGCGGTACAAGCTTGGACACAAAAAAACGCAACCGAATGTAGAAGACTCAGAATTATCTAAATTACTCCATTCTATTTTAAGCCTTTAATAAAAAATTGATAGTAATATGCAAAAATAGCAAATTCGGAAGATAAAGAGGCAATAATATATTGTAAATTATTCTTTAAGGAGAATTTTATGAATGAAAATATTTTGAAACATTATTTGACATCAAGTGTTTATACTTATGCCGGAAATTATGAGGATTATTTTAAGAGCCTTCCTAATAATATTTGGGAATTGGGTAATTTGATATGTTCTCAAATTATTCACAGAATTACCTTAAAAGAAGGGAATACAAATGCTAACAAGGATCTTTTGTATGGAGACATGACAAAATTTCCATGCCATCGTATGCGGTGCGAAGATGATGTTCTTATGACGGCGGTATCAATGACCGCAGAATTGTTCAGGCTTGATAACAAAGGGTTTACCCTTGATCGGGAGGTTTATAATAAAATAGTTGTAACTTGTCGTTATGTTTCAGTTTTAATGTCTGCAATTCTCAAAGCGAAAGGTATTCCATGCCGCTCACGTTCCGGATTTGCTCCATACTTAAAAAAAGGATTTAGCTTCGATCATTGGATAAACCAGTATTGGGACAAAAAGCAATCAAAATGGGTTACATTTGACGCTGACTTTTTTAACGACAAATATATCGCTCTTGAATTTGATCAATATGATATACCAACTGAAAAATTTGACTGGGCTGCAGACACATGGTTGAAAATACGTGAAAATAAAGTTGATAGCAGTAAATTTATTTATGCCGGCGGAGAACAGTCTCTTAAAGCATCTATTCGTGCTGTATTTTATGATTTTCATTCTTTAATGAATAATGAAATATCATATTTGTTTCAACCTGCATTTATTGACAGAAAATTTGATAAATTATCAGAAGATGATTTTAAAGAAATTGATTCATTGGCTAATCTAATGATTGATCCTGATAAAAATTTTAACGATCTATATGAAATTTGGAACAACAATAAAAAATTTCGTATATTGAATTCACCATTGGTAGGTGATTGTGATAATGGATTAATATAAAAATATGAATAAAGATTTAACCGAAAAAAATAGGGAAGCATGGAATGAGGCATTATTGTATCATCAAAAAGCCAGAAAAAATTGGCTGTATGACGGGTTCAAAGATCCAAATTTTACTACCTTTCAAAGAGACGGTGATGATAAACTTATTGAGAATTTTAAGAGAATAAATCTAGAAAATAAAACAATTGCCCATTTGCCATGTAACAACGGCAGAGAATTATTATCGCTTATGAAGTTTGGCGCAAAAAAAGGACTTGGGTTTGACATTTCCGATACAGCAATTCTTGAGGCGGAAAAATTAAAGGCTATATCTAATATGAATGTAGATTTTTATAGGACAAATATATTGGATATAGATGATACGTTTAATAATTTAATAGATTTCATTTATATTTCCGAAGGCTCTTTGCAATGGTTTTCTTCTTTAGAAGATTACTTTAAAATCATTTCAAAATTATTGAGAAATGATGGGAAAATATTGATTTATGAAATGCATCCCTTCACAAATTTTTTAATTCTATCGAATGAAATGGGTATAGAGCCAACATTGGATATTTTTCCCTCATATTTTGAGAAAAGCCCATATTCAGCCAAAAACGGGTTGGATTATATAGGCCAAACAAAATATGAGGCTAAGGAATGCTTTTCGTATATGCATACTATTTCTGATATTCTCAACGCTCTAATATTTAATGGCATTGTAATAGAAAAAATGGAAGAATATAATTTTGGCTGCGGTATGGAATTGGCTGCTTATGTCAAAAACGAAAACAGAGTAAAATTCCCATTAAGTTATATATTAAATGGGATAAAAAGTCTATAAGTTTATTAGCTACGTTTATGGAGTAGTTAAAAAATAACAGGAGAATAATATGGAAAATTTATTTGAATATTTGACAAAAGAATACAATGCACCTTTTTCCGGATGGGATTTTTCATATTTAGATGGTCGTATGGTACAAGATGATCTTCCATGGAATTATAAAAAAATTGTTGAAAAATACATTTCTGGAAAAAATAGCTTATTGGATATGGATACTGGAGGAGGAGAATTTCTTTATTCTTTACCTAATCTACCAAAAAATACATTTGCTACAGAAGCTTATGAACCAAATATTTCAGTTGCAAGTAATAGATTAAAGGAAAAAAATGTTGAATTAATACCCATAAAGAATAATGGTGAAATTCCATTTGATGATGAATTTTTTGACATCATAATAAATAGACATGGCTCTTATGTGATAAATGAGCTCAAGAGGACTTTACAGAAAGGTGGTTTTTTTATTACTCAGCAGGTTGGTGGTCTTAATGGAATAGACATAAATATGGCTTTTGAAACGAAAACAATGGATTATGTAGAAAGGTGTTTAATAGAAAATATTGAGAATTTTACAGATGCTGGATTTAGAATACTGGATTATGAAGATAATATAGGAAAAATGAAATTTAAAGATATAGGAGCTTTTGTGTATTTTTTAAAGTGTATACCATGGCAGGTTAAAGACTTCAGTATTGATAAGTATTACAAGAGATTAGAAATAATAAATGATATTATTCAGAAAAAAGGAAGCATGGATTTTATAATGCATAGATTTTATTTCATAGTAGAAAAATATATATAAAAGTTGGAAAAAACGTATGTACTTTATTTATTAAACGTTAAACGACAAACGACTAAAATGTATAGATGCTGTATAAAAAAGTAGACAGTAAATATACAAAAAACCTATTACTTTTGCATATTTAAAGAATTTCTAGTGATACAGAATTGATATATCAGGATATTAAAAACTTATAACATGTGCCTTCTTGTTTACTTTTTTCTAATTATGCCATATAATAAATCTTGGAAGTAATACAGAGGAAAATATGCAAACCGAGTATACAGATTTTAATATCTCTGGTTTTTGGGCTGCTATTGGTGGCTTAATTTGGCTTACTAGTTTATTCCTCTATGTCTTTTTTACGTATAAGGCAATAAGGTGTTTAATTAGACTAATACAAGATCGCAAAAGCCTATCAGAATACAATGAAAGAATTGATAATTTTTTAGATATTTTCAGCAACTCTTATCGTTGTGATAATAAAGATGAAGCTTGCTTGATTATCTTTTCATCTATAATATTAACTACTACCACTATTATTAATACCCTATATTTATTAGGCCTATTGATAAATTTTCATTATGTCATCTTGATTCTGTTTATTTTCCTTGGAATATTTTTTATAGTGTTAAATATATTAAATAATATATTAAAAAGTATATCTAAAAAGAACCAAGACTTTTTGTTAATATGCGAAGTTTCTATTTTCTTTATTATTTATTTCATTTTTTTCTTAAATTTTCTTTCGGTAGACAATATGAGTATTCCAATCAGTATTAATGTTTGGTTTTACAATAGTTTTTCATTAATAAATATTATTTTATTACTGATATACATTTTTATTATTAAGCCATTATTATCATATTTCTTTTTATATAATACTTTTATTATAGTATCATTATATTTCTATTCATTAATAACAAAAAAAAGTGCGAGTATTGGATTGTTTGGTATTTTACTATTTGGCGCAATAATTCTTACAGCAATTTTTTTATATTTTGCAAAAAAAATAGATTTTATACCTAAAATGAATATTTATTTACCTAAACCACGGCTTTTATCTTCATTTAGAAAATATTTTGTTTATTTCTTTATTTTAGGGTTGTTTATTTGTTTCTATGTATTTTTATTTGTTACTGAAAAACACAGAAATATTATTTTTATTCCTTATCAATATTATGCAATTCCTTTGTTAGGTTGTCTTTATCATTTTATTTTTCTTTTGAAGTATTTTATAAAAAATGTCAAGTTTAAAATAGAAGTATTTGTAGAAAATGCTGTTATTGTTGGGAGAAATCCTAGTTTTAAAAATGGTAAAGTTATTTTTCAAGATGATGGTACTGTTACAGGTATTGAAGATAACGCAATAAATGAACTTATTAAAAACAATGATTTTGTCACTTGTTCATTATTATATAATAAGTTTAAAGATAAAAATTATAAAATGAACATGTTTTTATCTTGTTACATTATTGAACATCCTCATGATATAAATTATTCTATTCTTAAAGATAATTATGTTTTATTTTTTAAAAAGTATGTTGAAACAGATATTGAACTAACCGATGACTTTATTGATTATATTTATTTTTCTAAAGGAAATGCTGTAAATTATTCTATTGATATAAGTATAATTTTTAATATGCTATTAGAAATTAGAAAATATGATGTTATTAATGAAAAATATATTATTATGATAAAACGTTTTCTTTACAACTTTTATTCTTTAAATTTACATGGTTTTGAAGTATTAAAAGGTAGCAACTCTATACAATTTAATAATATAATAGAATATTTATTTAATAAAAATGTAAGTCAAGATATTGAGTATAATAAGCTTATTGAAGACAATATTATAAAACAAAACGT
>Ga0099364_10013165_pt1 | contig 11120 bp, 10 predicted proteins | sample TergutTh196P3_FD_73070 | JGI IMG/M metagenome (GOLD analysis project Ga0099364, IMG submission 73070) | Microcerotermes parvus P3 segment gut microbial communities from Pointe-Noire, Republic of the Congo - Th196 P3 | ecosystem: Host-associated > Arthropoda: Insects > Digestive system > Gut ... | reverse complement strand
ATAATTGAGCATAAGAGCGTGGTGTACCGGTACGGGATACAGTTCCAAAGTCGTATAATGTATGCTTTTGGAGGCTCGGATAGCTTCCAAAGCGGTCAACAATGCGTTCAATCCGGTCCCGAATCCTGTCTCAAGCACGTGAACAGTGTTTTTAGGGCATGTTTTCAATCCCTGTTCAATAAATATAAACGTCGATTCCTGCATAGCCCCATGAATGGAATGATACGATTCCTCGATTTCCGGCACAAAAAGCGTATGCGAACCATCGGCAGTGGTTTGGATGATTGTTTGCATTTTCTCGTAACCTTGAACCCTGAATCTTGAACCCGTTTTATTTTATCAATACATTCTCCTTGTTGATTTTCCGTTCGCAATAATGACATTTGAGCGTTACATTCTCCCGGTCAATCACATCAAACCGCGTAAGCATCGGCTCATTATTCGTAATACATTGGGGGTTATCGCATTTTACGATACCCACTATCTTGTACGGCAGACTGATGTATTTCTTTTCTACGACTTCATAATCGCGGATGATATTAAGTACCACATTCGGAGCTACTAAAGCAATCCGGTTGATTTCATCTTCCGCAAAAAACTTATCCGCAATTTTGATCACTCCCTTGCTGCCCATCTTTTTACTTATCAGGTTATTTCCGATGGTGATACGGTTATCCATCCTGTCCAGTTCAAGCAGCGAGGCAACTTTAAATAATTGTTCGGGCGGAATATGATCAATGGCTGTCCCATTTTCGAGGGCAGCTACTAATAGTTCTTTTTTCTTGTTATCAGACATATATACTTATTTGAAGATTTAAAGATTTTAAAAAATCAATTTATCATTAACCATTAACCATTAATTTTAATCCCCAGCACATCACACAAAATAGCTTCCCGTGTAAACAAGCCGTTACGCGCCTGCTGAATATAATACGCTTTGGGGCTGTCGTCCACATCATACGCAATTTCGTTGACACGAGGCAGCGGATGCAACACCCGAAGGTTTAGACGGCTGTTTTCCAGCATTTTATTACGAAGGATGTAGATGTTTTTCACCCGTTCGTATTCGAGCAAATCCGTAAAGCGTTCGCGTTGCACACGGGTCATATACAGAATATCGGTCTGATTGATAATTTCTTCCGTAAAGGCAACATGTTCATTATACGGAATATGATGCATCGCACAAAAATGTTTCTGTTCATCCGGCATCCGCAATTCTTCGGGAGCCACAAAATGAAAGGTCGGGTTAAAATGCGAAATTCCAACAATCAGCGAGTGCACCGTGCGTCCATACTTCAGATCGCCTACGATGGTGATGGTCAGGTTTTCCAATGTTCCCTGCGTCTCACGAATCGAATACAGGTCGAGCAATGTTTGCGAAGGGTGCTGGTTGGCTCCATCGCCTGCGTTGACAATCGGAATCGATGTTACTTCAGATGCATAACGTGCAGAGCCTTCCAAATGATGACGCATGATGATTACATCTGCGTAATTGCTCACCATCAAGATGGTGTCTTTTAACGTCTCTCCTTTCGAAGAACTCGTTGTAGAAGCATCCTGAAAACCGATAATCGTTCCGCCTAACCGATTGACAGCCGTCTCAAAACTTAACCGCGTACGGGTGGATGGTTCAAAAAATAGCGTAGCTACCACCTTCCCTTCCAGCAAACACCGATTAGGCTTTTGCTCAAATTTCTTTGCATTATCCAATATACGCAGGATATCGTCCCTGGTACACTGATCAATTGATACTAAACTTTTTCGTAACATACTATTTGTTTATGATACAAAAATACGAAATTTCATCCAAATAGCATTCTTTTGTGTGATATAATTTTTACTTCAAATAATCTGCCAACGAACGAGGCACGTAAAAAGTCTCATTTGCATCTACATAAACAATAACAGATGAGAGCTTTATCGGCAACTCCCTTTTCTCTGTGGATAACACTATATTGGTATAGGGTTCGATAATCAGTCGGTTATTGTTCTGCGTTACTATCAGCGTGGGAATTCCTTCTTCTTCTTCGTCCTTATCTTCATTAACAGCAGTAGAAGAAGTCTTAATAATCTCATATTTAAATCCTTTAAATACTTCCGTATGCGGGACAAAGCAGGATGCCGTCAGACTGTCCAACCGACCGTTTAACCCCATCATCGCCGCCAGATAATGATTCAGTTCGACGTTGGTAACCATACCGGTCGGTCGCGTACCTGCCGGATGGTATGCCGCCAGAAAAACTTCCTCGCCTGTATGTCCGCCGGTCGTAAATCCAATACACGATCTGGATGTAATCACTTTGGCGACAAACCTGCTCAGCGAACTGCTATATAAGGCAGCGGATATATTTCTGCTCGAACGTAACGAGTCCGGTATCGGGCTGTTTTGATAGTCCACACATTGATACATTGCATACACTTCTTCTTTCGAGAGTTCGAAACCTGCATATTCAAGAAAAATCTGTTGTATGGCTGTAAGCGGTTCTTCATTCAGTTTTTGGGCAAATCCGTCAGCCGACAATTTTACCTGCGTTAGCGCGTCAAAATGTTCCGTCAGGGTCATTGTGTCATACCCGCTGCAATCACGCCTGCCTAAACTGATTCCGCCTGTTCCATGATCCGGAACAATCACCACAGCTGTTTCGCCGTTCTGCCGTGCAAAATCCAGCGCAACCTCGCAAGCCCTGTCAAAAGCCAGAAAGTCGGTTATGGCGCCCATAGGATCGTTCGCATGGGCAGCCCAGTCTACCTTACTCCCCTCCACCATCAGGAAGAAACCCTGTTCGTTTGTTGAGAGTTTCTCGATCGCTATCCGGGTCATCTCCTCCAAGGAAGGTTCTTTTGCCGGATCGCGGTCTATATCATACGCCATATCCTTCTCGCCAAACAGAACCCACATTTTGTCGCCTGTGTGGGTACGCATCCCGTTTATATCATTTTTATAAACACCATATCCGTTGGCTTTCAGATAGTCCTCACTGGCTTCAGAGAGGAACGAAATACCCCCTCCTATGACTATATCCACGTCATTGTGAACCATTTGTGGAGCAATCCAGTCATACCTTCCCCGCTGGTAGCTGTGCGCCGCACAATCTGCCGGCGTGGCATGCGGAAACTCGCAGGTAAACACTAAGCCCGTTGATTTCTGCTGAATAATGCGGGCAGCTTCCAATAAAGTGGCCAACGGTTGATAAGCCCTTGACGAATCTGCTGGCACAATGTCGTTTTCAGGGTCGCTTACCGGATAGGTCGATACATAGCCGGATTGACTCAGATAGCCGGTCATGTACGTAGAAGCAGCCGGCGCCGAATCATTGATAGGGGCATTTGAACTGTGTGTCAGTACGGTGCCGCACAGATACGGATCGATTGCCAGTTTCGTTTGATCCGGATACAGATAACGTTGATACCAGCGGGAAATGGAAACAGTCGATAACGAAGTTCCGTCCGGAATCAATACAATCAAATTTTTTACAGGCTTGACCTGTTCGATGTCAGTCGACTTGACAGGGATAACCCAAAGAAGCAGTAAAAATAAAAAAAGAAACTGTTTTTTCATTGTAACGATATTTAATAATTATTGAACCTTAAACCTTTAAACCTCAACCCATCGGAATAATATCCTCTTCAAACAAAGTCAGTTTTTCGACGCCTGTTTCCGTTACCCAAAAACTGTTTTCGATTCCGACAGCGCCTACCTCCGGAATAACAAACTTCGGTTCCAGTGCAAAGGCCATACCAGGCAGCAAGATTTCTTTCGAGCGTGGAGTAAAAACCGGAGGCTCGTTGATTTGCAATCCGATACCATGTCCCACGAACTTGGCTTGTTGTCCGGCGCCCATAAAATAGTCTGTCAAGCCCTCTTTTTCGACCCGCGCCAATGCTTTATGGTATACATCTGCGCAGGGATAGCCAGGGCAGGCGACCTGCATGATTTCTTCCTGAATATCCAACGAAACCTGATGCGCCCGGTAAGCAATATCCGGAAGTTTGCCCAAGGAAAAAACGCGGGTCATATCCGTCATATAAGGCGTAAAATTACCCGCCATGTCGACCATCACCGTCATGCCTTCTTTCAAGAACGTGCCATCAGCCCCAACCGGGCAGAAGAGCGTCAACCCGTTGCCACCCAGTGCAAAATCGAACGGTGAAGCAGCCCCCGCATTATCTCCGGCCAGGACACTTCCCATAAAAATATTCATATTCGCCCCGAACGCATGAAATACGCCAATGGAGCCATGCAATCGCATGTGTCTTTCAATCTCTATCTGCAACTCGATATCCGTTATTCCCGGACGAAAGCAGGATGGGATCATTTCATACGCCTGTGCATGTTGTCGAGCAGAACGGCGCAGTTGTGTAATCTCCCAAGGGGTTTTGATTGCGCGTATCTGACGCATCAATGTCGTAGCATTTCCAATCTCAGGCATTTGAAGCATCGTCTGTAGACGGATACATTCGTTATAGGGCATTTCGTCTGTTTCGAGCAAAAGCTTTTTGGGAAAAGGAATTTCTTTCGACAGAAAAAAATCAGCTATCTGTTCCGGTTTCCGAATCGGCACAATCTGCTCCCCAGACAAATTATTGGGACGTTTTACAAACCAAAACGGTCTTCCTTCGGCCGGCAGATAATAGTAACCATTAAAAACCTTGCCGGTCATATAGTAAAGATTGACGTCCACGCTCAGCAGACAACCGTCCATTCCCATATCCTTTACAATATTCTGCACTTTTATTGTCCTGTCAGACAGATTGTTGCAAAATAAATAATCATTCATCGTTCAATTGTTTTTTATGAATCAATCGCCAAAGGTAATTATTTTTTATTTTTTTTTTGCGTATTATAAAATAAGTATTAATTTTACGCGGTTTCTATAACAATTATTATTAATTTACTAATATCATTATCAATTAACAATTTTAAAAAACAGGAGGTTTAATTATGGAAGATCTTAAAAGAGATGCAGAAGACAACAAAATCATGGGGATTTTGGCCTATTTGGGAATTTTATTTTTAGTGCCTTATTTGGCAGCGAAGGAATCACCTTTTGCGAAATTTCACGCAAATCAGGGGTGTGTTTTATTTATTGCGGAAATCGCATTATATGTGGTTGCATTCATTTTGGCGTTTATACCATATATTGGATGGCTCATTTCGTATGTACTCTACTTAGGCTGTGTTGTTCTTATGATCTTAGGTATTGTCAATGCCATCAAAGGCGAGATGAAAGAGTTACCGCTAATTGGTAAATTCACGGTTTTGAAGTAACCCGATTGTAATCTTTCTCATTGTAAGCGGACACACTTAAGTGTTCGCTTTTTTTCAATTCTCAGTAAAACTTGCTTTCGGACGGCAGAAAAAAATACCCATTGAAAGTCCGTCCGGTCATATAAAAAAGATTGACGGCCACGCTCAACAGACACCCGTTTATACCCATAGCCCTTACAGTATTTGTCTGAACTGTGATTTTTGTTGATTCAACTGATTTATAGGATTAAGGCAAATCCACGGAAATCAAAAAAAACAATCTTATTTTGTAAAATAATTTGGTTATTCAAAATTAGTTCGTATATTTGTCGCTGATTTTAAGATGTTTGAAAAATAGTGTCAAAAAAACGAATAATTTTATGTCAACAAATAGACAAATTGATAACTTTTTAGTCATTATTGATAAAATAAGCGGAGCCGTGTCAATCAGGCGCCACCTGTTTTTTACTTTCGCTATTATGCTGATATTGATTTGTTTTATGAATCTTCTTGCTTCCTGCGAGCGGGAAGATATGCCCGGATTCAACGGGGATGAACCGGAACTTCCGACAGGCGAACCTGTTACTGTAAACTTCACGATCGGCGGGACGGGCTTTGGCGAAAAGGATGTGGTTGTCCGAAAAGCCCCGTTCAGACAGGGTTCTACCTGGACTGTTCTCTCCCGTCAGGTTGTACCTGACAAAATGAACACAGGTAGAACCGGTATGGATAATCGGGAGTTGGAAGAGGTATTATATATGTCCACTACCCTGACCGAAGATAACGCGCCGGTCAGGCTACGCTCGGCGCTTGAAGATGCGAGGGTGCGCATCCTGGCGTACACTGTCGCAGGAAGTGATACAATCCTTACCGCTGTTTCCGATTACGAGGCGAGCAGCCATGGCAGTCTTACCCCGGTCGGAGCTGCAATGACCGTACCCTCAGGGTCTTATATGTTTGTGGCTTATTCATACAACGACACTGTCCCCATGCCTGTCATGGCGGATACGACGGCGAATGATATTATTTCGAAGGATTTGCTGTGGGGAAAAGCAAATCAGGCAGTCGGAGCCGGAAATTCCACCGTGTTTATCGAACTGGAGCATCTGTTTGCGAAGGTTACGATGAACCTGACGCTCGATATCCCCGAAGCCGGCTCTTCGATTGATGGCATTACCAATGCAAACATTTCTTCATACGCCCCCGCATTGATTATCAAATCCGGCAGACTGATACTGAATCCCCCGACGTTAGGGAACGTTCCTTTTTCATGGGAATTTTCAGGCAGCGGAAATGCCTGGGCTGACAGTAAACCCCGGTATGTGTATATGAACGGGCAAACTTCCGTTACCGTACAGTTCAGTAGCGTAACCATAGACGGCGCCCCCTATTCCAGCAACGGGTCTTATACGCCGATCACCTTCCCCACGCCCACGCCCCTGGAAGGCGGCAAATCCTATACGCTTACCGTGCACTTTACACGAGGCCCGGGCGGCTGCGCCGATATTCTCTATATTAATAATGATACGCTTAAAATCGGCAGATGGGGCGTTGATAATATTCCGTTAGACAGTGTCCTGTACTTCAAATTCGGTAGCGTTGTCGGATTAAGGCCTAATCCCACCACTTCTACCCCTTCGTGGAACACAAACCTTATCAGGTTCAATCCTTCAACCCGTTCTATTACTGCTTATCACCCAAATAACAGCTCTCATAACCACACCGCTATTGCTAATTATAACGTCGCCATTCTAAATACTCTTCCTAATGATAATCCTTCAATTATGAATATTTCAGGCTCCAATTATCATTTCGGAACCCACATCCTGAACGGTAAAGGCGATCCCTGCCAGTTAGTCGGGTTAAGAGGAAGTCAACTCAGAAGTTTGAGTGCAGCGCAGATTGATCAGCTCCCCGGTAGTGGTTGGAGACTGCCTACGGCTGTAGAGAACCTTGATTTTGCGAGAGCGCCAACAGGGAACGGTACATCGTTTTCAAATAACGATTTGAAATATTGGGATGATACGGTTTCTGTGCGGGGCGTGAAAGGCGGCTGGTTTCCAATCCCCGGCGCACTTAATGCGACATCAGGCCGTACGACGCGCAATACGAACCTGCATGGTTTTCTTCCGGCTTTGGGAAGATACGTGCATAATGGGGAGTTGAACGGTAGCGCACCTGTTTTTAATGCAAATGGAGAAGGTTCTTACTGGTCAAGCGACGTCGCGGGTGTTACTACTCAGGGAGCGGCGAATGCCTGGGCCATGACATTTAATATGAATACGCTAACGCTGCAATTTAGTATACCGGCCGCAAACGCCTTACCTGTCCGTTGCGTAAAGGTGAATCCATAATGTTGATTTTATGTTGATTTTTTTGCCTGTTTTTATGTTTTACTGTTTTGATTGATAAAATATTAACAAAATGACAGATGTTGATTTCAGGTTGATTTTTTAAACCCTGTGTAGCCCGATCTCTGTGCAGAGAAGATTTCGCTCTGGCTGTTCTGTCCTCTCAGGTTGTACCTGTCCAACCTTTGTTGCGCAACTATGGAACATGTTTTTGCATCTTTGAACTCAAAATAATAACAGGAACATAGGCGTCATTCAGGCATTCCTCACTATCTTTGCAGCGCAAAACAAAAAAAGACTACTATGTCAGCAATATTATCTGAAGATAATCGAAAAGTAACTACCCATCGGTTGATGGAAATGAAACAGCGCGGAGAGAAGATTTCCATGCTGACTGCCTACGACTTTTCAATGGCGCAAATCATTGATCAGGCAGGGATGGATGTGATTTTGGTCGGCGATTCGGCGTCGAATGTGATGGCCGGCCATGTAACTACGCTTCCGATTACGCTCGACCAGATGATTTACCACGGAAAATCGGTGAGGAAAGCCGTCAAACGGGCTTTGGTCGTTGTTGATTTGCCCTTTGGCTCGTACCAGGGCGACTCGAAAGAGGCATTGAAGTCGGCTATCCGTGTGATGAAAGAAACACATGCCGACTGTATAAAAATAGAAGGTGGCGCAGAAATCAGGGAATCGGTAGAGCGGATTTTATGCGCAGGTATTCCCATCATGGGACATTTGGGGCTGACGCCACAATCAATCAATAAATTTGGAACGTATGCCGTGCGTGCGCGTGAGGAGGCGGAAGCCAGGAAGTTGGTCGACGATGCTCATTTGTTGGAAGAGTTGGGCTGTTTCGGACTTGTGGTTGAGAAGATACCGGCCGCTTTGGCGTCGCGTGTAGCTACGGAACTGCGGATTCCGGTTATCGGAATCGGTGCAGGTGGAGGCGTAGACGGACAGGTTTTGGTCATGCATGATATGCTGGGAATCAACTGCGAGTTTTCACCCCGTTTCCTGCGGCGTTATGCCAACTTATACGACATTATTTTGCAGGCTGTGCAGTCGTATATCGGAGATGTGAAAAGACGGGAGTTTCCGAATGAGAAGGAACAGTATTAAATAATTAATAATTAACAATTAATAATTAATAAAGTTTAAGGTTTTTCAATTAATCAATTAATCATAATTCATAATTAAAAATGGTATGGCAAAGGAATTAAAGGAGTTGACTTCGAGGAGTGAGAATTATGCGCAGTGGTATCAGGATTTGGTGATTAAGGCGGATTTGGCGGAAAATTCGGCCGTGCGTGGCTGTATGGTGATCAAGCCTTACGGATATGCTATCTGGGAAAAGATGCAGTCTATTTTAGACCATATGTTTAAGGAAACAGGACATCAGAATGCGTATTTCCCCTTATTGATCCCCAAGTCGTTCCTGAGTCGTGAAGCCGCTCATGTGGAAGGGTTTGCAAAAGAATGTGCTGTTGTTACGCACTACAGGCTTAAAAATGACCCCGAAGGCAAGGGAGTGGTGGTCGATCCGGCAGCCCGGTTAGAAGAAGAGTTGGTGATCCGCCCAACCTCGGAAACGATTATCTGGCATACCTACCGCAACTGGATTCAATCCTATCGCGACTTGCCGATTCTGATTAATCAGTGGGCCAATGTGATGCGCTGGGAGATGCGTACGCGTTTGTTCCTGCGTACCGCCGAGTTTCTCTGGCAGGAAGGACATACCGCGCATGCTACGCGCGAAGAAGCCGAAACCGAAACATTGTTAATCCATGATATCTATGCCCATTTTGCCGAAAAATATATGGCGTTGCCTGTTATCAAGGGAGTGAAAACCGAGAGCGAACGTTTTGCGGGCGCTTTGGAAACCTATTCTATTGAAACCATGATGCAGGATGGCAAGGCGTTACAAGCCGGTACGTCTCATTTCCTGGGGCAGAATTTCGGAAAAGCATTTGATGTAACGTTTATAGACAGGAACGGCCATACCGATTATGCCTGGGCTACGTCGTGGGGTGTTTCTACACGCATGATTGGCGCCCTGATAATGGGTCATTCGGATGATAACGGATTGGTACTTCCTCCCGCGCTGGCTCCCATTCAGGTTGTGATTATCCCCATTTACCGTTCGGAAGAGCAGTTGGCTCAAATCGGCACAAAGGTGGAAGGTATGATGCGGCGAATGAAGGATTTGGGCATTACGGTGAAATACGATGATGCGGACAACCGGAAACCGGGATGGAAATTTGCCGAGTATGAACTGAAAGGCATACCGGTACGGCTGGCGATGGGCGGACGCGATTTGGAAAACGATACGGTCGAGGTGATGCGTCGCGATAAATTGGAGAAAGAAACCATTTCGTGCAAAGGCATCGAAGCATATATAAAGAATCTGCTGGAAGACATCCAGCAAAACATCTATCAAAAGGCGTTTGATAACAGGCAGCGTCGCATGATTACGGTCGAAACGTATGATGAGTTCAAAGAGAAAATAGAAGAAGGATGCTTTATTATGGCTCACTGGGACGGGACGCCGGAAACAGAAGAGCGCGTCAAGACAGAAACCAAAGCGACAATACGCTGTATTCCGCTGGAAGGAGATAAAACGCCGGGCAAGTGCATGGTTACGGGAAAACCGTCTGCGCGGCGTGTGTTGTTTGCGCGGGCGTACTAACGAAAATGAAATCCACCCTGATAAAACGAGGCAAACAGAGCAACAGGATGCGCTCAAAATGCCGGTAAAATAAAGGATTTTATATCAAATCTTTACGCTATCCAAATATACTGTATCGGGGCAAAGGTCTGCTTCGTTTGCCCATTGGACAGTTCCGATAAACGGGCGCACAGAGTTAAAGATGGATAAATTCTGCAAATCTCTGAAAATACCTTTATCAAGGTAAGGTTTCATATCTAAAATACCTTCTTCCCCATTTGAAAACCATAAATGCAACGTATAATCATTTGCAGGTTTTACATTTACCACTTCAGGATTCATCATTGTCATTATTTTATCGTAAAGGCTCAATTTTAAAAATATTGCTTTCATGAGTAGCTAACTCCCAATTTGCCATCAAATCTTCTTCATGCAAAATTATCCATGCTTGAATCAACTTGATTTTTTAGGAGGCAAACTTCCTTCTATCAATTCAGCGTCAGGAATCGAAAAAACTGCTTTCATATCTTGAAATCTTACATGGATATGAGGCTTTTTATGTTGTTTGTTATCACCATAATACATGGATATAATCAATCCGTAAAACATCGAAAGTATAGCCATAGCTGTTTGTTTTTTTCAAAGGCAAAGATATATAAAATATCTGATATAAAAAAACAGCATATTGCTTAATTGGCGATTTTTGGGGGGTAAGGCACAGAAAAAGTTTTAAGTCAAAAACACGAAAATACAGAGAAATGTTGTATCTTCGCATTAAAAAGGACATCCGCTGACCTCCTTTCAAAGGGGGAATTTGGCTGTTACTTTCAACATAAAAGTATATGAGATT
>Ga0099364_10013164_pt1 | contig 11120 bp, 7 predicted proteins | sample TergutTh196P3_FD_73070 | JGI IMG/M metagenome (GOLD analysis project Ga0099364, IMG submission 73070) | Microcerotermes parvus P3 segment gut microbial communities from Pointe-Noire, Republic of the Congo - Th196 P3 | ecosystem: Host-associated > Arthropoda: Insects > Digestive system > Gut ... | reverse complement strand
CTGCTCCAATGCGTTGATATAAGTCTCCAGTGTTGGCTTTGTTATATTCATTTGGCTGCCTATTTTAGCATTATCCATATATTTAGAGGACCAGCCGGCCAGAATTTTGAGTAAGTCCAGCAAGGCGTCCTGCCGTTTTATGTTTTCTATATCTTTGAGGTCTTTTCTAAGCAAACTTTCAATATAATCCAAATACCAGGATATTCTTTCTTTGGAGATTGTCATTTGCACCGCTTCAGGATATCCGCCCCTAAGGGCAAGATCAAAAATTGCTTCCTTGTCATATCTTTTTATCTGCGTAGGAAAATCACCGGCAAATGCACACTCCAAAAAAGCCGGTTTTTTCCCAAGGATTTCACCCGTTGTAAGCGGACGCAGGCGAATATGTGCGATACGTCCGGCCAGGCTATCCGATATTGTCCGCAATGTTTGCATATTTGCAGAACCTGTCAATAGATACTGTCCTTTTCTGTTGTCATTGTCTACCGCGATTTTAATTTCGGATATAAGCTCAGGCGCTTTTTGTATTTCATCAATAATCATTGTACCTTTGTGATTTTTGACAAATTGCCGGGGGTCGTGCTTTGCCAGTTCAAGAGCAGATTCATCGTCCAGCGTACGAAAAACGCTGTCTTTATCCGCAATCTGCCGTGCTATTGTAGTTTTACCTGTCTGTCGGGCACCGGATATAACCACAACACGCCGGTTCAGCAGAGCGTTCCTGATATTTCCTGTCTGCCACCTTTTGAATTCCTTGATCATTTATCCTTACCTTGTAAATTTATAATATCGCAGTTGGGTAAAAAAGTAAAGTGGAAAGAGGTAAAAAAGTAAAGTAGAAAAGGGTAAAAAAGTAATATTGGCCAAGTCTTCGTTTAGTTGGACTGATCCGACTAAACCGCACGTTTATCTGTAATCACCGTTGAGGCAACGAACGTCATGCTTTCCGGCAGGGATTGTCCCAATGTTGTTTGATTTCTGCGGTCGGCGGAAGCCTGAAAAGCCTTATTGACATTTACAGGCCCTTTACAGTACACTGTCCCCAGCAGGACAAAGGCGTTCACCCACTGTACACGGGTATATCCCGGTGTGCGGCGGATGGGCGCTTTTTTTATGCGGACACGATTTATTTGGGGAGATTGAAGAATGCCGGATAAGTTTGAACAAGTTCCATCGAAACGGGTTTCATACGAAAATCCCTTATGCGGGCGTTATGCAAGCGCCGAGATGCAGGGCATCTTTTCCGATGACAATAAATTTACTACGTGGAGAAAGCTGTGGATAGCCCTCGCAGAAAGCCAGCAGGAACTCGGGCATGCTATCAGGGACGATCAAATTGCCGAAATGAAATCCCATGTGTCCGATATCAACTATGGGGATGCACAAAGGTTTGAATCGGAAACCCGGCACGATGTGATGGCCCATATTCGTGCATTCGCCGAGCAGTGCCCTAAGGCAGGTCCAATCATTCATCTTGGCGCCACGTCCTGTTATGTGGGTGACAATACTGATATAATACTCCAGTACAATGCCCTGCTGCGGATAAAAAAACTATTGATAAATGCCATTGCACAACTCCATGGTTTTGCTTTCCGGTACAAGTCGCTTCCCTGCCTGGCATATACGCATTTTCAGGCGGCCCAGCCTGTTACGGTGGGCAAGCGCGCTACCCTGTGGATTCAGGATTTATTATTCGACCTTGAGCAGCTTGAATTCACGCTGGGTAATTTAAAGCTGCTTGGCTGCAGAGGGACTACCGGCACCAGCGCTGGTTTTTTAAGTTTATTTGACGGCGACCATGCAAAAGTAATGGCCCTGGAAAAAAAGATTGCCGAAAAAATGGGTTTTACCTCAACTTATGCCGTCAGCGGGCAAACCTATTCAAGGAAGGTTGATTATTATACTTTGTCCGTGCTGTCGGGAATTGCGCAAAGTGCATATAAATTTTCCAACGATATCCGCCTCTTGTCCCATTTAAAAGAACTCGATGAGCCCTTCGGGGAAGGGCAGGTTGGATCTTCGGCAATGGCATATAAGCGCAACCCCATGAGAAGCGAGCGAATTGCATCCCTTGCCCGTTATGTGATGGTTGGCGCGCTGAACCCCGCGCTGACGGCAAGTGCTCAGTGGCTGGAACGGACTCTTGATGACTCTGCAAACCGCCGTATTGCCATCCCCGAAGCCTTTTTGGCAGCGGATGCCATTTTATTACTGATGATTAACATTGCCGGCACAATGATCGTTTACCCGAATGTCATTGCCGGGCACTTGAATAAAGAGCTGCCCTTTATGGCAACCGAAAATATTTTAATGTACTGTGTAAAGAAAGGCGGCGACAGGCAGGTATTGCACGAGCGGATTCGCCTGCATGCCTTTGAGACGGCAAAGAACATGAAAGAAAACGGAGCAGAAAACGATCTGCTTAAACGTATTGCATCAGACAGGGAATTGGGAATCACAAGTGAAGAAATCGATACACTTTTGAATACAGGGCAGTTTACCGGCTGTGCCGAAAAGCAGACCGGAGAGTTTCTGGCAAATGTCGATGCAGTACTGGAAGCCAATAAAGAACTTATCGGTATTGATGTGAAGATAAGTGTCTAAGGAGGAAGGCTATGCTTACAGCAGTGGTTGGCGTCAACTGGGGAGATGAGGGAAAAGGCCGCATGGTCGATCTGCTTTCGGAAGGTTATGATGTCATTTGCCGTTATCAGGGCGGTAACAATGCCGGTCATACTGTTGTTAACGACAAGGGTAAATTTATTTTAAACCTGCTGCCGTCGGGAATTCTGCGTGAAGAAGTTACCAATGTTATGGGAGCGGGTATGGTGATTGATTTGGAGCACCTGTGTACAGAAATTGCATCCCTCAGGGGAAAAGGAATTATTGTAGAACCTGGGAATTTAAAAATCAGCGATAAGGCGTTTATATGCCTGCCATACCATAAACTGCAGGATATTCTGGAAGAAGATCGACTTGCCGGAAAAAAATACGGATCCACCCGGAGCGGTATTGCACCGGTTTACAGCGATAAGTATATGAAAAAAGGTATTCGTATGGGGGATTTGCTGCACAGTAAATCCCTCGGTGAAAAAATAAATGATGTTATTGAATGGAAAAATTTAACTTTAAAAGCCTATGGTTCGCAGGCGGAGTCTGGTATGATACTATCGTGGCTGAATGAATTCGGCCGGTCCCTGCTTCCGTTTATTACGGACACTACCGATTTTCTTACCGAGGCACAGCAGAACAACAAAAGAATTTTATTCGAAGCGCAACTGGGGTCGCTTCGTGATATTGATTATGGTATTTATCCGTTTACTACTTCATCCCAGACTCTTGCTTCTTATGCGCCAACCGGAGCGGGAATACCCGGCGTAAAGCTTGACTGTGTAATCGGTGTAATGAAGGCATATTCAAGTTGTGTAGGCGAAGGACCCTTTGCAGTGGAAATGACCGGCGCGCAGGGCGATGCTTTGCGTCAGGCCGGCGCCGAATACGGAGCGGCAACCGGCAGACCCCGCAGGGTCGGCGCCTTTGATGTACCGGCAAGCCGTTATGGTATACAAGTGCAGGGCGCCGACGAAATTGTCTTGACTAAACTGGATGTATTGTCGTATATGGATACCATACCGGTCTGTGTTGCCTACGATGTCAACGGCAGCCGGACAACAAAATTTCCCAGCGGGGACGACCTGATGCATGCCAAGCCGGTATTTGAATATCTGGACGGCTTTAAGACGGATGTGTCCGCCTGCCGCAGTCAACAGGACTTACCCAAAGAGGCGCTTGATTATATCAGGTTCGTAGAAAACGCAGTCGGCTGCAGGATCAGGTATGTTTCAGTCGGAGCCGGACGGGACAATTACTTAATTATGGATTAAAGTTGTATGTGCGGAATTATCGGTTATATTGGAAATGAAGATGCAGTTCCGATTATCATGGACGGCTTAAAAAAGCTCGAATACCGGGGGTATGATTCGGCAGGGCTTGCGGTTTTTGGGCAGGGAGGTTTTTCGCTTGTCAAGCAAAAGGGCAGGCTTGCCGCGCTGGAAGATCGCATCCTGGAACTAAATCCCGGCAGCAAACCCATAACGGGAAATATCGGCATCGGGCATACGCGCTGGGCAACACACGGCGAGCCGTCGGACAGTAATTCCCATCCCCATGTGGGCCAAAAAAATACCATTGCCGTTGTTCATAATGGTATTATCGAAAACTACCGGCACATCAAGGAATGGCTGGAGCACAAAGGCATTAAATTTCAATCCGAAACCGACAGCGAAGTGATTGCCCAGCTTGCAGAGTATTATTACGAGGGCGATCTTACGGGGACTGTTATTAAACTGGTAAATGCCCTTGAAGGATCATACGCACTTGGCATTATGTGTGTTGATAATCCCGGTATTTTGGCTGCTGTAAAAAAAGATAATCCATTGATTGTCGGGGTGTCAGATCACGGACAGTTTATCGCATCTGATGTACCGGCAGTTTTAAAGCATACAAACCGTGTGTACTATTTGGACGATAAAGATATTGCGCTGCTGTCGGCGGATAGCGTTACATTTTTTAATACCGAACGGGAACAGATTACCAAAAAAATTGAAACCATTACATGGAGCCTTGAGAGTGCGGAAAAAGGCGGGTATCCGCATTTTATGCTTAAAGAAATTATGGAACAACCGCGGATTTTACATGATACCGTTAACAGTATTGTACTGGAAGGTACAAACAGGTCCGTCATGGAAAGCATTGATATTTGCATGTTTACCAGGATAGTCATTACAGCCTGCGGTTCGGCATACAATGCAGCCCTTGTGGCAAAGTATGTATTTGAGCGCCTCTGCCGGATACCGGTAGAAGTGGAGATTGCCAGTGAATTCCGCTATAAGGACGCTATTATTAATAGTACAACATTGGTCATTTTAGTCAGTCAATCCGGCGAAACCGCAGATACCATTGCAGCTATGCGCGAGGCAAAAAACAAGGGTGCAACTTCCCTGGCTATTGTTAATGTTGTGGCAAGCTCTCTGGCAAAGGAATCTGATTTGTGTATGTATACAGCTGCCGGCCCGGAAATTGCCGTTGCAACAACGAAAGCGTTTTCTGCCCAGCTTGTTATTCTGTATGCACTGGCCGTTCAATTTGCCGCCGCCCTGGGAGCTATTACCGATCAGGCAAAACAGGATCTGCAGACGGAAATCCTCTCGATTCCCGATAAAGCAAGCGGGCTTTTGCAACATATCGACACAGTGCAAAAATACGCTGCATCCTGCGTGGCGTATAAAAGTATTTTTTTTATCGGACGGAATATTGATTATGCGATTGCCGCCGAAGGGTCGCTGAAACTCAAAGAAATCAGTTATATTCATTCAGAGGCTTATGCGGGCGGAGAACTGAAGCACGGTACCATTTCGTTAATAGAGGATGACACACTGGTTGTTACCATTGCCACCTGCCAAAAACTATTTGGGAAAATCACTTCAAACGCAGAACAGGTTTTAAGCCGGGGCGCAAAAGTTCTTTTGATAGGAAACGCATCCGCCAGTGATTATGACGGTAGGCTTGTGCAAATCCCGCTGCCGCCGATACATGAATTATTTTCGCCTTCCCTGTCTGTTATTGTTCTGCAGCTTCTGGCATATTATATTGCAGCAAATAAAGGCTTGGATATTGACAAGCCGAGAAATCTGGCAAAAAGTGTTACAGTGGAATGAGGATCATGAATGTGAAAATTGACCGAAAAATTAACGAAGAGTGCGCTGTTTTGGGAGTGAGCCTTAACAACGATGAAGCTGTGGGAATTACCTATAATGGATTGCTGACACTGCAGCACCGCGGACAGGAAGGCGCCGGTATAGCTGTTGTCGCCGAAGGAAATATCATCTGTGAAAAAGACATAGGACTGGTCTCGGAGGTATTTGTAAAAGAAAAGCTTGCCGGCTTTCCGTCAAGCCGGACAGCAATCGGGCATACCCGTTATTCGACCACAGGCGGTAATATCAGGGAAAATGTGGGCCCTTTTGTCACAGAATATTTAACCGGCCGTATTGCTACGGCACATAACGGGAATATAACCAACGCACATGAACTGCGCCGAATGCTTGAAGACTGCGGACTGAGGTTTAAAGCAACATGCGACAGCGAAGTTGTTGCTTCCCTTTTGGCTTACCGGATTGTCAAAGAGAAAGATATTATCCAGGGAATAAGAAAAGCAGTCGACGAACTTGAGGGGGCTTTTTCACTGTGCATTGCTACAGCGGACGGGCATTTGTTTGCGGTCCGGGATTCTTGCGGATTCCGTCCCCTGTGCCTGGGAAAAAGTTCCAATGGGATCATCGTTGCCTCGGAAAGCTGTGCTCTGGAAGCATGTGGTTTTGAATTTTTACGGGATGTCGAGCCCGGAGAAACTATTTTTATAAAAAACGGAGAAATTGTCAATTCTGTACGCTCGAACAGAAAAAAGAAAGAAAATTTCGGGCTGTGTATTTTTGAATATGTCTATTTTGCCCGCCCCGATTCGGTAATAGACAGCTTGAGTGTCTATGAAGCCCGTTTTAATATGGGAAAAATATTGGCGGAAGAACACCCGGCGGATGCCGATATTGTCTGCGGTGTACCGGATTCGGGGCTGGATGCGGCAATTGGCTATGCTTTTTCCAGCGGGCTTCCGCTCGTGAATGGCTTTGTAAAAAACCGCTACATCGGAAGAAGTTTTATTTATCCAACTCAGGACATGCGCTTAAGTGCGGTACGGCTCAAACTTAATCCAATGAGGGCAAGCATCAAAGGTAAACGTGTCGTGCTCGTGGACGATTCGATTGTACGCGGAACAACCAGCGAAAAAATTGTAACAAGCCTGAAAGCTGCCGGAGCACTTGAAGTACACATGCGGATCTCATCGCCGCCGTTTGTTTATACCTGCCGTTATGGAACGGATATAGACCGGATGGAAAATCTTATTGCCAACCGGATGAGCCTGGATGCAATATGCACCACAATCGGCGCCGACAGCCTGGGTTATATCAGCATTGAAGGTCTGAAGAAATCCTGCATCAAGTGTCTTGTTCCGTTCTGTTCGGCGTGCTTTACGGGAGAGGACAACCATTCAACGGAATATGTTTGAACCGGCAGTTATAGGGATCGATTTAGGTACCTGCAACACTCTCATATATGTTGCCGGGAAGGGTATCATTATCAGGGAGCCTTCTGTCGTAGCAGTGGAAAAATGGACCAACAAGGTTATAGCTGTGGGAACCGATGCAAAAAAAATGTTGTTTAAAACCCCGGATTCTATCCATACCATACAGCCCTTGCGCGGCGGAGTTATCGCCGACTTGGAAACAACCGAGAAAATGCTTCGCCATTTTATTTCCAAAGCTATACCCCGGTATAAACTGGTAAAGCCCCGCATGGTCATGGGGATTCCTTCCGCTATTACCGAAGTTGAACGCCGAGCGGTGGAAGAATGCGGATATAAGGCCGGAGCCAGGGAGGTTGTGGTTATTCCCGAAAGCCTTGCCGCAGCCATTGGCGCGGAAATTGCCATTAATGAACCTATTGGACACATGATCTGCGATATAGGCGGCGGTACAGCGGAGATTTCCGTAATCAGCCTGGGGGGAATGGTGGTCAGTAATGCCATCAGAACAGCAGGAGATGATTTTGACGAAGCCATAATAAAATATGCACGTAATGAACTTAACCTGATAATCGGGGGTGTTGCGGCTGAACGGTTGAAAATGGAAATTGGCAATGCATTTCCGGAAAATAAAATTGAGAAAGCGCAGATAAAAGGAACCGATTCCATGTCCGGTCTGCCCAAGTGCCTGGAAATTGATTCAGAGCAGATCCGCCAGGCGCTAAAAGTGCCTGTATTAAAAATAGTGGAGGAAATTAAATCGATTCTCGGAAAAACGCCGCCTGAACTTGCAGCGGATATTGTTGAGCGTGGTATTGTAATGACAGGGGGAGGTTCCCTGCTTAAAGGGCTGTCCAATCTTATATCACAGGAAACAGGGGTGCCGGCGATCCTTGCTCCCAATCCCATAGAATGTGTTGCGCTTGGAGCGGGCAATTACCTCAATAGTACAAAGGGTATTGAAAACACCCGTTATGTTTATGAAAGCCTGAACAAATGAGGAGAAACCGTATACAGATGACAAAATTTATTTTTGTTACGGGCGGTGTCATTTCCGGGCTTGGCAAGGGAATTACCGCAGCATCTTTGGGAAGATTGTTAAAACAACGGGGTCTTAAAATTGCCGCGCAAAAACTCGACCCGTATATGAATATTGATCCCGGTACCATGAGTCCTTATCAGCACGGAGAAGTTTTTGTAACCGATGACGGCGCGGAAACTGATTTGGACCTCGGGCATTATGAACGGTTCATCGACGAAAATCTTGGTGGGTTTTCCAGTTTAACTTCCGGTAAGGTCTATTGGAGTGTGCTGCAGCGGGAACGCAGCGGCGGTTATTCGGGAAGTACCGTCCAGGTTATTCCCCATGTTACACGGGAAATTATTAATTTTGTTTATGCAGGCGCACAAAAAAGCGGTGCAGATATTTTGATTACCGAGATAGGCGGTACTGTCGGCGATATCGAAAGCCGCCCCTTTATCGAGGCTGTCCGGCAGATCAGCCTGGAATACGGACGTGAACATTGTCTGTTCATTCATGTAACATTGGTTCCTTTTTTACCATCATCAGGTGAACATAAATCAAAACCTACCCAGCATTCAGTCAGGGAACTGCAGGCTATGGGTATTATTCCTAATATCATTATTACCCGTACTGATGTGCCGCTGGGATCCGGTATAACCGAAAAAATTGCCTTGTTTTGCAATGTTAAACCTGATTGCGTTATAGAAAATATTACATTGCCATCCCTGTACGAAGCGCCGCTTATGCTGCATGAAAACGGACTGGATACAGTTGTATGCCGCGAGCTTGGTCTTAGTCTGCCGGAACCTGATTTAAACTCCTGGCGCCGGATGACTCACAAAATTGCATCACGAACAAAAGAAGTTACCATTGCTGTCGTCGGAAAATATATCAAGCTCCATGACGCTTATCTTTCGATCATCGAAAGTTTACATCACGCAGGTTTTGAAACAAGTACATTTATCCGCATTGCATGGATTGACAGTGAAGATATCGAAAAAGGTACACAGGCACTTTTGAAGGAAGCAGACGGTATTATTATCCCCGGTGGTTTTGGGGATCGGGGAATCGAAGGAAAAATTGCAGCCTGCACCTATGCCCGTGAACATAATATTCCGTTTTTGGGAATTTGTCTGGGTATGCAGGTTGCTGTTATTGAATTTGCCCGGAATGTCTGCGGACTTACAAACGCGCATTCTGCGGAATTCAATGCGAATACACCGGATCCGGTTATTCACTATATGAGCGGCCAGGAAGGAAAACTGTTAAGCGGCGGTACGATGCGTCTGGGTGCATACCCCTGTCTGATTGCACCGGGAACACGTTTGAGGGAGCTTTACCATGCAGACGAAATAAGCGAGCGGCACCGCCACCGTTTTGAGTTTAACAATGATTACCGTGGGTTATTGTCCGCAAACGGCCTGACCCTTTCGGGAACCTCGCCCGACGGAAGTTTAATCGAAGCGGTAGAAATAACCGATAAAGCATTTTTTATCGGTGTGCAGTTTCATCCCGAATTTAAAAGCCGCCCCAATAAACCGCACCCCCTGTTTTTGGGTTTATTGGAAGCAATTATACAGGCAGCAGAATCATGATAAAAATTATCGATTACAAAGCGGGAAATGCACCCAGTGTTTTGCATGCGGTGGAACGGCTGGGGTTTACGGCGGAATTTGCTTCTGCGCCGGACGGTTTAAAAAATGCCTCATGTATCATTTTACCGGGGGTGGGCAGTGCCGGCGCTACTATGGATTCTTTGTACGATTCGGGACTTGCAGATGCATTAAGCGACTTTGTAATACAGAAAAAAATTCCGTTTTTAGGTGTTTGTGTCGGGCTGCAAATTCTTTTTGAACACAGTCAGGAGGATGACTCGCAGTGCCTTGGATGGCTGAAAGGCCGGGTTACAAGATTTGATTCAGGCTTATTGAGAGTACCGCAAATGGGTTGGAATAAGGTACGCTTTGTTAATGATACGCCGATCAATGCAGCGGATGGGTATTTTTATTTTGTCAATTCTTATTATGCACAACCCGAAGATCCGGACGATATATGGGGAGTTGCCCGGTACGGCGATGAATTTGCGGCAGCTGTCAGGAGGGATAATATCTATGGTACCCAGTTTCATATTGAAAAGAGCGGAGAAGCGGGACTGGCACTTCTCAAAGGTTTTTTAACATCATGCTGACCAAAAGATTAATTGCCTGTTTTGATATCATCAATGGGCGGGTAACCAAAGCAGTGCAGTTTCAGGATAATATTGATGTCGCCTGCGCCGATGAGCTTGCGCAGGCTATGTACGATGCACAGATTGATGAGCTTATTTTTTACGATATTACCGCAAGCTCCGACAGGCGTGGTATAGACATCGAAACGGTTAAAAAGACCGCCCGCTGTGTGTTTATACCTTTTACCGTAGGCGGGGGAATCAAAGACCTGGGCGATATGTACGAAACCCTCAAGGCAGGCGCCGAAAAAATCAGTGTTGATTCGATGGCGGTTCGTAACCCTCAGATTATTACTGACGGTGCAAAAGCATTTGGTTCGCAGTGTATCGTGCTGTCAACTCAGGCAAAACGTACGGGAAAAACACCCAGCGCCTATGAAGTGTTTATCGACGGCGCAAGGCTTGCCACAGGGCTTGATGCGATAGAGTGGATTAAGCGCGGTCAGGATTTGGGCGCCGGGGAAATCTGCCTGAACAGCATTGACTGCGACGGTACAATGGCGGGCTACGACCTGGAACTTATGCAGCTTGCCGAAAAAGCCGTTTGTATTCCGCTTATCGCATCGGGCGGTGCAGGCAAACCTGAGCACCTCAAGGATGTATTTGTAAACACCCAGACTCAGGGCGCAATTATCAGCAGCATGCTCTATTCACCCAGAGCCGGAAAAAATTACAGTGTCCGCGAACTCAAAGATTATTTGCTGCACAGCGGAGTGAATGTCCGGCCG
>Ga0099364_10013163_pt1 | contig 11120 bp, 11 predicted proteins | sample TergutTh196P3_FD_73070 | JGI IMG/M metagenome (GOLD analysis project Ga0099364, IMG submission 73070) | Microcerotermes parvus P3 segment gut microbial communities from Pointe-Noire, Republic of the Congo - Th196 P3 | ecosystem: Host-associated > Arthropoda: Insects > Digestive system > Gut ... | reverse complement strand
TTAGCGGTTCCTCCGTGATTACTATGCTTATGACTTTTTTGATAGTATCATAATCGTTGCCTTTACCCAATTGCTCTGTTATCAGCTTAGAACCGTAATAAATTATACGTTCCTTGAGTTCGGGGGTTACTCGAAGCTGTATTTCAATGTGGATTGTCTTTTTGCATTTGGTGTGGAGTTTAACGTCTATGATTGCTAACTTATCGCCGTCAAACTCACGCAACAAATGCGGGTCGGCAATTTCAATTTCGTTGTAATCGTCCTCCGGCAACCGCACAACGGCTTTAAGAAACCTTACTAGGTCGTTAGTGTCACGCTCGTCTGCGAAAAAGAGCCTAAACACGACATCGCTTTTTACGGGAAGAATCTCCCTTGTCTTATCGTTCAAAATAACACCTCCCCTATCTTTACTAAACCCATTCTATCACAGTTTGAAAAGAATGTCAAGTCTTTTGAACAAATTTCTTACTAAATAACGCTAAATTTCTGCGGCATTCTGAAATCCTCGAAAGTGAACTCCAACTTCTCATCAAGATATTCATCATTAGCATCAAACTTGGCTAAAATTCCACCCTCGACATTACAGCCGACAAAGATAATTGTCTGTCGCCCTATCGATAAATTAGGGCTATGGTTAGAAACTTGAATCTCAAAATAAACATCCTCATCGGTATTCTTAAGCTCCGACATCATATGCCTAAATATATAAGAATTATAATGAAAAGTCGCTTTTCCAATGCCTCTCCAACCCGTCGATTTATTCCCTGCACCCGTTTGACCGAGTATGGGGACTTTTGCCTTAGACCTCTCGAATTTAGCATCCAAATCAATCGCCTGCATAAAATTATAGCAATTGTTCCCTACCCTAATAAAACACTCTGCAAGTTTCGCAGAAACAGAATCTTTGCCCCTGATTACAACTTTGTTCATATTATACTCCCTTTCATATCGCACCAAACCAGTCTTTTGTGAAGACTTCAATGCGCAGCTTTATCAGCTTCATGCAACTTCATTAAATCATCGTAAAATTCTTGCCCGACCAATCCCACAAACTTACCTCTACCCTGCCCTGTACCTCCGTCAAAGTCATATGCCCTCATATGATAGTTGATTAAAGCACAAATTTTCAAGAGCGGGAGCATCGACATTCTCGTAGCACAGCCGGCAATCAAAAATTCATATGCTCCAACACTTTCATGCCCGTAATAATGAGCGTCTTCGTCAATCGTTTCGTCTCTCTTCTTAAAAGTCTTTGTGTGTAATTTCCCAATATCGTGATACCGCCCAGCCAACTTCAACTCAGCGGATTCATTTTCGAGAGCCTTTGCAACTTTAAGCATATGCTTGTCAAGTGTTAGAGCGTGATGTTTATTTTCCTGATTGAACCCCTCGCATTGTTTTATAATTTCGATAAACGGGTCATCGACAACATTTTCGCCGACATATTCGATATAAATGTTATCCCACCCCTCACAGTGCATCGGACACCAAAACCCCTCACGCATTTTCTTGATTATATAGTCAGGGACACTCCGTTCACGATTGCGATTGTCTTGGAGACAGTCATCATACGGTTTTGCGATAATACAACAATGTCTTTCCATGTTGAATCTATTCAATTCCAGAAGAAGTGTTCGGCGCCTTTTTGCGTTGATATTACAAGCATCGAACACCACAGATTTTCCATTAGACAAATCTTTTTTAATCCTCTTGAATAGCTCTTGAAACAATATTCCATTGTCCTCTTGATGATTTTCGTCACCGAACATCTCTTGCCGAAGCGCATCGGAAGAATGAATTACCGCATCATATTTTTTGGAATATTGTCGGGCAAAATCTGATTTACCGGAAGCAGGAAGTCCCACAAGCATTATAAATTTAAGATTAGTCATTTTCTTCACACCTCCACCCTACTAAGTTGTTCTAAAACTTGAGCGTTCGGCAATGCCCAAAGCCACTCAGTAGGCGATTTAACTTTCCCGTCATAATAACTGAAAAGAAACGCAGGGCATATTGTTTTGGTTGCCATTTCCGCAAAATCTTTACGAGTTTCGTAACGAATAGGGTTTACTTTCTCCGCAACAATTGTTTCGAGTGCGTGAATCAAGTCGGAAATTTTGCCCTGCAAGCTCTCAATATGTGTGTAGTATTCAGGAAAGTAATTCAAAAACTCACTTGTTTCGTTGCTTCTAATTAGCTCCAACAGCCGTTTTTCTGTCATTCCGCTAACTAACCGATGTACCGCCACATATGCAGGAGACTTGACTTTAATCCTCTTGTAATCAGTATCACGAACAACATAGCCCTCTTCACAGTATTTGAGTTCGCTTGCCATTGCGATTAAGTCGGTGAGATTATTGCACTGATATGTTTTAGGCTTTTTGATTCCGATGTCTATGTCAATCTCTTTCAGTGTTTTATTGTTACGGGTACCGATGTGATAAAGGTTGATTGTTTCGTGCGGAACGACAACTCTGTTATAGGGCGAACACAACTCGAACATATAGGTGTAATCACGATTTAGCTTACCTACATCTAATCGAAACAGCTTCATTGCTTGTGCGAAGATTTGTCCGAAGTTATTAAAGCTATTTTCGAGTTTGACTTCACTGCCCGTATCCGAACCTATACTTGCTTTGTCTGCGTAAATCGTCCCGTTTGTCGATACAATCCACTCTCCCTCGTAGCACCACAATTTAATGAGTGAGCCGTCTATTTTTTCTTCGACTACAGCCGTGTTCCAGTCAATGTCATCGGCATACATTTCACCATAATTACCAAATTTGAAAAACGGCACACAGACGGGATTTAAGTTTTCATCAATAATCAAACCACGGCACTCACGGACTATTTCGTTATGGAAGTCTGAATTAATTTGCGAATATTTTAGTATTGTAAATCTGTCGTCGTCTTTAATGCCGATGTTGTACGGCTCTGCCGATAATAGTTCGCGCCAGTTTGGATTGGCTTTGATGAAATCGATTACTTTTAGCATAATTTGAGTACCGCCTTTCTATTTACACTCATTACAAACTCCTCAACTTGTTTGTAATCAGGATTTTTCGGCAGGGATGTATTCTCAGCAGCGTACTGTAAGCGCTTCTCAAAGTCGGCAATCAGAGCGAAAAAATCCTGCTGATAAGTCCCGCCAGGATTCTGGAATTTACCGTTGCGAATTGACATTAGTAGGTCTAAATCATTTTCACGATAGGTAATGATTTCTTCTTTTTCGAGAATATCAAAACACATCAGGTACAGCCGCACGAGGTGCATTGCGTGTTTGTTCAATTTAATATGTTGCTCTTTTTCGTTGTGTGAATATTTATCACGAGCAACGGCATTCTGTAATCTTCGCAACTGCTGATTCGCATAATCTCCGAAAGAGTTCACGGCTCTTTTGGACAAGAACATCTTCCGGTTGGCGATGAGTTCTCGCCCGATATCAGTCTGTACGAAGTAATGCTCCGGTTTACAGCCGAGCAATTCGATTGTGTTAGGATTGCAATTAAGAATCAGGTTAATCAGCTTGTTAAAGCCGTAAATCGTGGTATCGGTGGCATTGTCTACGACTTGCTCGAACTGCGACAGCCCGATTAAGTCTTGCGGACGTTGGTGGCAGACTCCGCGAATGTCAACGTCACTGGTTTCTATATTCGTCCCGTAAGCGTGAGAGCCTCCGAGCGTCAGGAAAATAATCCTGTCACCGAGATATTCGTTTTCTTTGAGGAACGCATATTGCGGCGACTCGAGAAGTGCGGTTACTTTTTCGATTATGTTCATTTGATAGCCCTCTTTAGATTATTATATCGTACCTGTTTGTTATTTTCAAGTATTTTTACACAAATCATTCAAACGCATATCCTAAATACTCAATACTCACAATGTCGCCCTCAAACTTATCGTAGTAACTCACGTCTCCGAGGAATACAACCATGTTATCAACTGCGTATCCGTCAACGATAAACTCCAAAAGATTACCGCTCGAGCCGTCAATTTCCGAATACCGATTTGTAGAATCTGTGTGAGTTGGATTCTTTATATCGCCTGTGATAACCGTAAACACGCTCCCGCTATCCAATGCGATTCTAAATCGTTCTCCTGCCCTCTCGGCATAAAATGTACCCATTGCTACCATATAATCTTCGTTAAATTTTCTTACTCCGCACTCGCCAGTTGCGGCTGATTGTTGCATTACGTATTGTTCAGAATCTCGGTCTGTTATCGTTCTGTAGTCCATCACCGCAGTGTACGAGCAAGTCAGAGTCGGTGTTCTGTTCTATGACTGACTTTAATCGGCGGTAGTTGCCGTGGGTGTCTGATATGACTGTTATTTTCATTGCAATCCCCCAAACAACAACCGCTCAGCATTCCGAAAAAGTATCATCCCACGCACATCAATCTTCCCCGTAACCACATCTGCAATAAGCCGAGTGCGGTATTCGCCAAGAAGAGCCACTTCAACGGTGAGCTTCTCGGTAGCACTGTCGATATTATAACAGACTTTATCAAGATGTGCAACTATTTTTTTCTGCTCTTCGAGTGGCGGGAATGCAATCCATGTTTGCTTTATTATGTCTTGACTGATGTTAGGCTGACCTCCACCATTACTATCTTCAATCCATTTCGTTTTGCAAGATAGTAATGTGTAGTAAGCGAAATCAAGCAACAGCCTTTCGTTTACATCACCCAAACAACAACAGGCTTGATTGCAACAGAAATCAATCTGCGCTACTGACATATTGCCAATCGAAGCGCCGTACATTGCGATAACGATGGTTTGCGGCTTAAACATTTTCAAGGCTGAAGACTCTTGCACAGCTTGTTCACTGACCTTTTTACTTGTGTCAAATAGCAATCGTGGTTTCAAATCTCCCGAATTAACCCAGTGAATATTGCCGTTAAAATAATCACCTTCCCCACTTTTGGGGGTAGTTCCGCTGCCAATCGTGTGAAACAAACGAGAAAGTTTGTCGTTACTCCACCCATCGCCCCCTCTCGTAACAGCCTCATTCACCACAGCCCGCTTCATCTCTGCGAGCAGTTCCACCTGCCGCCGTTTAGCCGCAATCAGTCGATTCACCCCTGACACTTTCCAATCGAGGTAGCGGACGATGGCATCTTGCTCGGAGCGGGGTGGGAGGGGGATTTGGTGGTTTTTCAACTTGCTGTAGTCAACGTTCTGCCCCTCGCGAATACCCGTCACACACAGTTTCAACAACTCAATGAATGGGCTTGACTTTGCCAAATACCGAAAGTAGCCACTCGCTATGCATTCATTCGGTATCATGACTGTATAAGCAGGGCTGATAATGCCTTTGTAGTAAGCGTATTCCAAACCGCCTTGAAACGAACGCAGACTTATAACAAAATCACCCACACACACCAACTTCAAGTTGTGTAAGTCTTTCATCGCCTCAACTGTGCGGCTACCGTAAACAGCTTTAGGAACAACGCCCATATTCTGTGAGGCGACAAGCAACGGTTCATCGGGAAATCCTTTTTCGACACGTTCGGAAAAGGTGTACTTTATTTTGCGGGTCTCCCAATGTTGCGGGAGTGTGCCGTACCATTCCATCAACAAGCACCTCCGTTATACGTTACGCTGAACACCATATCAGCCAACCACTTCTTAAACGATGGATTATCACCCCATTGCTTAAAAATCTCCATATTATCAGTCATAATATCGAAAATCACACGCTGTAATGCCGCATCGCTCTCCATACGGGCATTCTGCTTGTCGGAATTCTTCATAGCGTTTTGGTACTTGGTGTCTTTGGCAACCATATCGGGAATACGCTGAATTTGTGCTCGAACATTGTCGGCATCCTTCCAGTCGATGTTGCCGAATAAGTCGTTAAACGTAGAAAGTATATTTGTGAGCAGGTCAAGCTCGGGCGGCAACTTCCCGCCGATTCCGCCGGTCGGAACAGGCTCGACTTCCGAATCGGAATCCTCAAGTTGAATTGAAATCATCGTCTGCGCCTCTGCACGATAGCTGTCAAGGTCGATTGCCTCGATAATTCCCTCTGATAAGTCTTCGTCAATCGGTGACGGTAGTTTCGGCAACAGCAAGTTCAAGAAAATCGACAGCTTTTCCCATTCGGCATTGCCGTAAGGAAGGATTGCACCGAGAAATCCATACGTTCGCACAAAGCCTTTCGCTGACGACTTAAACTCGATTTGACCGTCTTCGTCAAGCTGTTTGTAATTGTTGGCACACACATCAAGAATCGGGGCGAGTTGACCACGTTCTGCATTGTTCAAATACAGTTCGATAAATCCGTCAACGTGGTATTCGGTGTAAACCTCGTGATTCTCCATTGCCGAAATCAAGTCGTATAGCTTGTTTGGGTCGGTTTCGCCTGATAGAATAGTCGTGCGATAATACCGCTCGAAGGATTTTTGAATTACTTCGGGAGCGTTGGCGAAATCTAAAACAAACGTGTCGAATTTACCCTCCCTTGCACGATTCAGCCGTGATAACGTCTGCACCGCTTTAATATCGGACAACGGTTTATCGACATACATCGTGTGCAAAAGCGGCTCATCATAACCCGTCTGAAATTTTTCCGCAACGATTAAAAAGCGATACGGCTCTTCGGCGAAAACGTCCACAATTTCTTTACTCGGGAAGCCGTTGATTTGACTTTCTGTCAATGTTTTTTTGTCATCACCATCGCCGTATTCTTTCTCTCCTGAAAACGCAACAATCGCCTTATACGGGCTGTTCCTTGCCTCAAGGCAACTTTTGATTGCGTAGTAATACTCAATCGCCCGTTCGATACTGCTCGTGACTACCATTGCCCGTGCTTTGCCGCCGATTTTTCGGCAGACATTTTCATGGAAATGCTCCACCATGATATTCGCCTTAGTGTTTAATGCGAATTTATCACTTTCCACGAATTTACGTAGTTTCTTCTGCGACTTTTTCTTGTCGTACTCGGGATTGTCAATAACAGTCTTGACCAACTTGTAATAACTGTTAATCGGTGTGTAATGCTTCAGCACATCAAGAATGAACCCCTCTTGAATCGCCTGTTTCATGGAGTAATTATGGAATGGGTCACGTTTCGGCTCGCCTTTTTCATTTAAGACAGGATTGCCGAATCCATCAAGTCTAATTTTACCAAACAATTCAAGGGTCTTGTTTTTCGGAGTCGCCGTGAATGCGAAATAACTCGCATTCGTCAGCATTTTACGTCCCTCAATGAGGGCGTTGATTTTATCTTCGGTGTCGGATTCCGAGTCAACATCGCCAAAACTTCCCGACAGTGCAATGTTCATTTTTGCCGACATATCTCCGCTTTGACTGCTGTGTGCCTCGTCAATAATAATCGCAAACTTGTTGTTCTTATGAGCCGTCCCGATGTCGTCAAGAATGAACGGGAATTTATGCACAGTTGTAATGATGATTTTCTTCCCATTTTTAATGGCAGCTCTTAAGTCGCCTGAACGTTCCGCCCACGCAACTGTATTCCCGACTTGCATAAACTGCTTGATTGTGTCACGGATTTGCTTGTCAAGATTCACACGGTCAGTCACCACAATCACCGAATCCACGCAGGGCTTTTCCCCCATCTCAAGTCCCACAAGCTGATGTGACAACCACGCTATGGAATTACTCTTGCCGCTCCCCGCACTGTGCTGAATTAAGTACCGCTTGCCTACCCCATTCGCCGCAACGTCCGCAAGAAGAGAACGCACCACATCAAGTTGATGATAACGTGGGAAGACCTGCTTTTCAGTCTTTTTCTTGGTTTTGTTGTTCACCTCAACAACCACTTGTGCGTAGTTTTCGATTATGTTTGCAAGGCTGGGTTTAGTCAAAACCTCTCGCCATAAATAATCACTCATCATTCCATCGGGATTCGGCGGATTCCCCGCACCATCGTTGTATCCCTTGTCAAAAGGCAAAAACCACGAGGTCTTGCCGCTGAGTTTAGTGCAGAATTTCACGTTCGAGTCGTCCACAGCAAAATGCACCATGCACCTCTTGAAAGTGAACAACAACTCCCGAGGGTCACGGTCGGTCTTGTACTGTTCAACAGCATCGTCAACATTCTGATTTGTGAGTTGGTTCTTGAGTTCACAAGTAATCACGGGCAACCCGTTAATGAAAACGCAGAAATCCAACGCAAGTCGGGTGTTGTCCTTGCTGTAGTGCAACTGCCGAGTAACGCTGAATATGTTCTGCTCGAACTGCTTTTTGGCAGTCGGGTTCTTTTCGGATGGTGTCATGTAGAACATCACAAGGCTTGCGGGGTAGATTTTCACGCCATTGCGAAGCACGTCGATTATTCCACGTTTTGCGATTTCACCCGTAAGCCGTGCGAGAAATTGCGTGTATTTTTGGCGACTCTGACGGACTCCCAACTGCTCCATTGCTTTGGGTTGAGTGTCCTCAAGAAAGCGGAACAGGCGGGTCTCGTCTATGGCGTATTCCTTGTTGTAATCGTCGTTCGTGCCTTGTTCGTAGCCGTTTGTGGTTGTGAGGTGGTTTATTATGAGGGCTTCGAGGGCGGCTTCTTTTGTGTTAGTCATTGGTTTACTTCCTCCGTTTTACACAGCAATGGTTTTATAATCAATAACTGCGATTTCATTTAATGACTGCTTAACCGAATTAACTACTTCTTCCATTTGCTTGACAATATCGCCTGTATACATGACCTCGTTGCATTCATTACATTTATGGCACGGAACATTCCGCACAATCACAAGACATTTTCCAAGCTCGGTAACATCTGTTGTTTCAGATAAAAAGGTATTCGCACCGCAAGTAATACATTTCATAGTTTACTCCCCTTTCTTGTTTTGAAATTGCTTTCCCACTCTTCTATGTTAGGATGATATGCAGTAATTATATACAGAAATTCACCGTCTATGCTTACAACTATATGAATATACTGCTCTTTTTCGGTTTTTCCTAATATCAAACAGCTTGGGAAAGGCTTATCATCTTCGTATTGTTTGATAATTTCACCGGAATCAATACCACGTTTAATATCATTTAATTCAATTCCACGTTCTTTTAGACGTGTGTTTGCGTGTTTTGTTATAACTATATTTCTATCATAACAAATATTACGCAATTTGTCAATAGTTATCATTGCTATTACCCTCCATTATTTCAACCCCACGCACGTCCATCTTCCCCGTAACAACATCAGCAATAAGCCGAGTGCGGTACTCGCCAAGCAGAGCAACTTCAGCAGCGAGTTTCTCGGTAGCACTGTCGATATTATAACAGACTTTATCAAGATGTTGAACAACTCGTTTTTGCTCTTCATCAGAGGGCATTACAACAGACGTACTATTCAGAATGGCACGAGTAATGCTGTAAACTTTTACACCATTGACGTTCATTTGTATCTGCAAACGGAACTGTGAAGAATCAAAGTAATAAGCCAAATAACGGTAGTTTTGTTCTTTTATCGGTCGAGCGATTATCGTGTGGTATCCTGCGAATGCAGATGTTTGACTGTTCAAATACGTGAAATTGCCTGAACCCGCTAAATCCTCTGAAGTGTCGGCAAAAACAAAATCACCACACAGCATTAACGATTTAGGGTTTGTTTCCAAGTAACTTTTATCAACGAAAGGCAACTCATTAGTATCGGGGTTGACTTCAAAACCGTACTTAGAGTGAATTTGCCCATAATTCACACAAGGTATGCCAGTCTCTGAAAGGTCTGCTTTTGTGATGTTCAATCCCTTAATAAGGGTGAATAAATTTCTAAAACGCACCGTTTTACCTTCTTTTGCAATGTACTCATTCACCACAGCCCGCTTCATCTCCGCCAGTAGCTCCACCTGCCGCCGTTTAGCCGCAATCAGCCGATTCACCCCCGACACTTTCCAATCGAGGTAGCGGACTATGGCATCTTGCTCGGAGCGGGGCGGGAGGGGGAGGTAGATGTTTTTCATTTCGGTGTAGCGAGTTGTCCATAAGTCGGCTACAATTCCTCTGCCATTATGGTAGTATTCTTCAATGAAGTTGTGGCTTTTGAGAAGGTAATGCCAGTATTTGCCGTTAGTTTCGATTCGGGGAGTAAGCACAATGTTGATTAACGAAACAGAGCCGTCATATTCCGAAACACCACTTGAACCACGTCTGTCAGAACGACTGTTTATAACGAAATCACCTTTACAGACGAGTTTCCTGTTATCCCCTGCATTCGACTTCGCAACAGTAGCAATTTGCGGAACAATGCCGCCTTTGCTCACTGAAAGCGGTGCGAAATCAGTGTCTGTCACTTTTTCGCTTCGTTCGATAAACAAGCTACCAACTTTATAAGTCTCCCACCGTTCAGGGAGTGTGCCGTACCAGTTAGTCATCGTTGTTACCTCCGTTATCGGCATCTAAAACAAGCTGCGAATTATTGCGTTGACCTAATTCTTTCGCATTAAGGCTTGAAATGGCAGATTTCCCTGTTTCCGATTCCAACTGCTGCCGAGCGACTTTGGCAGTATTCGCTCCACGTTTTGCAACATCTGCACTTTCATTGAACCCAACGGGGTTTTCCGCTTGCGAAATGTCGGTTGCGGCAACCTCAGCAAGCATATTCAAAACAAGTTCGGTGTTCGTCATATTGTCACGCAGGTTTTCTTTTTTCAAGCCCTTGTAGCTTTTGTACTCACGAGTTGACATTCCGCTCCAAACACGGCTCATAATGTCAGTCAAAGTAGCGTACTCGACACCCTGCTCAACGCCGCTTTTGTCCCACTCATCAGTGAGGGCTTTGCGGACTTCAATTGATTTTATGCGTTGGTTAATCCAGTTTTCGCTGTAACCTAATCGGCGGTAATTTTGAATAGCACGTTCAATCGAGAGTTCGGGGTCAACCATTTCATCGAGATGTTCGCTTCCGATTTGTGCCAACCACAACTTAAAGGGTTCAGCTTTTTTGCTTGGAATCGACTGAATAAGACGCAAAACCTGTTCCGTATCCGCAACATCGGTGAGACGCATTTTGCCGTCAGAAGCGAGCATTTTCAACCCGTTACAATTTGTAACGGTTTCGTTTCCCTCGTCGATTAACCGCTTTTTCATCACACGCCAATATGTTTGCGGATTTTCGCTATCGGTCAGAACAGCAATCACATCCACGACTGAAAAC
>Ga0099364_10013162_pt1 | contig 11120 bp, 7 predicted proteins | sample TergutTh196P3_FD_73070 | JGI IMG/M metagenome (GOLD analysis project Ga0099364, IMG submission 73070) | Microcerotermes parvus P3 segment gut microbial communities from Pointe-Noire, Republic of the Congo - Th196 P3 | ecosystem: Host-associated > Arthropoda: Insects > Digestive system > Gut ... | reverse complement strand
AGCAATCCATATTTTGTATCCTAAATATCGATTTATTTCTACGTTGGGTGCAGAAAAAACGATTATTGGGTTAAAAATTATGGATTGCTTCGCGGCATGGGATAATGCTTTATAGACAATCTTACAGGCTCGCAATGACGGGTTAGTACTGTTGATCATGATAGTTCGTTCCAACAAATTTTCGGATTTCTGTATGGGATCCCGACCGAACTAGGAACGAATAAATGCGTTCCGTACAGAAAACTCCCCCCTGCCCCCTTCAGAGAGGGGGGGGGGGGAATTAGGAACGAAAAAAAATCTTGACGAAAACTCAAAAAAAAAAAGAGTATCTCTACAAATAATGTCATAGGAGTTTTTTTATGAAAAAATCGATTTTAAGTTTATTCTTAGTGATGCTTATTTTAAGCTGTTTTTTGAGTGCTGAAGAATTAGGTGATTATTTTCCGGGCAGGATTGTTGTGTGTTTCAGTGCTGATGCTATAAGAAGCAATGCAGGTGAAATTGAAGTACGTCGTGATGCTGGAACTATTAGTACCCAATTCGACTGGATAAACGAGCTATCCACCGAATTCGGAATTACTGAGCTTCGTCAAATGTTCCAAGTTAAGAACCGTGACTGGAATCGTGATGGTGTTTACCTAATGAACTTGTTCACGATACAAATACCTGATCACAGTCGAACAGAAGAACTACGATTAGCTTTAGAATCAAGACCGGAAGTTATCTTTGCTGAGTTCGACCCTGTACTTCGTATGCACAACGTCCCTGATGACCCTCTTCTTAACTCACAATGGGCTATGAAAGCAATTGAAGCTGAAAAAGCATGGCAATTTGAAACTGGTTCAGAAGATGTAGTTATTGGTATTGTTGATTCTGGGGTAAAATGGAATCATCCGGATTTAAGAGCAAATATCTGGATTAATCCCAACATTCCAGCTGGTATAACTATCGACTGGGATAAAGGACAATATATAGGCAGCGATGGCACAGAAATCATTATGGGTTGGGATTTTGCAGTGCGTCAAATTGGTGATTGGGATTTGGAAGAAAGTAACAATCCGTTTCAGGCTTTTCCGGGAAATCAACACGGGACTCATGTTTCTGGTTGTGCTGCCGCTGTTGGAAACAATGGAATAGGGGTTGTTGGTCCTGCTTATACTTCTAAGTTAATGAATACAAAGCATTCTTTTACAAACTCTCAAACTAATTACATCTGGAATGCCTATGCTGGCGTAATATTCTGTGTAGAAAACGGAGCTCAAATTATCAATGGTTCATGGGGAGGCGGTTCTGACTCTACTTATCCAAATTATGTTGCAACATTTGCTAAAGATCATGGTGCTCTTTTTATCGTTTCGGCAGGAAATTCAAACAGAGACAACGAAACGGTAAACAACTTTCCTGCCAATGCTAGAGATTCTTACAGTGTTGTCGCCACAGAAGTGTCAGACAGAAAAGCAGGTTTTTCTAGTTTCGGAGGAAATGTTGGTATTTCGGCACCCGGTTCAGGAATTCTCTCTACTTATTACGGGCAGAATGGTGAAAACTCTTATTCTAATGCTTCTGGAACTTCTATGGCTTCACCAATTGTTGCTGGCGTTGCTGCATTGATTTTATCATACTATCCAGACCTTACAGTTGATGGTATTATTGAACGTTTAGAAAAAGGAGCAGACCCTATTGACCATTTAAATGAACCACGCTTTGCTGGTAAACTTGGAGCTGGTAGAGTAAATGCTTTTAATTCGCTAATGTATGATAGAATTCCGCGTGTGGATGTTGAATTCGTAGAAACAATTGATATCTCAGGTGATGACAACACATTAAACCCCGGCGAAACAATAACTATTAAAGTTCACCTAAAAAACCGTGAAAATTTTATTGACGGATTACCTACTACAGCTAAAATTATATCAAATAGTCCATACGCAAACATCATTCAAGATACTGTAAACTATCCAGATTTACCTAAAGGCGAAGTTCGATCTTCAACAGATAATTTCGTTATTTCCATCCAAGAAAACGCACCTGTTGAAACAAATATAGAACTCACGTTATTGTATTATGCAGATGGCAATACTGGTGTTAATTTTACTTACGAACTGCCTTTTGATATAGTTGTTTCAAGAAACAAGGACAATTGGCCTATTGACACAAAATTTGCTAACGTTTTTTCACATATTGTCTTCGATTTCAACCAAGATGGCGAAAAAGAAATTATCTACATTGATACTAACAACTGGGTACACATCGTTAACTCTCTTAAGGAGCCTTTAGATAATTTCCCTGTACGTATAACTTCATATGTTACAAGTCAGATAGCTATCATTAAATCAGGAAATGAATACGAAATTCTTGTCACTGCAAGAGACAGACTATTTAAAATAAACACACAAGGTGAAATATCCATGTCTGACCCTGTAACAGGAGTCATCGTTTCAAATGCTGTTGCGTATGATATTGATAACAATGGATATGATGAAATTGCTATTGGCACTACACGTGGCATGTTGTATCTATTCAACAACGACCTTACAACCCGCGAGGGCTTCCCAAAAGCTTTAGATTCTAACTTAATTTCAATGCCTTTATTTGTTGATTTTAATAAAGATGGTAATGTTGACTTATTAGTAAACTCTATCGATAGACATCTTCATATTTTTACTGCTATTAGTGGTGAACAACACGCTATTAGCCCTGTTTTCACGAATGTGAACTGCATACCCGGTATGGTTGCAATTGAAAACAATAATGATGTATTTCTATTAATTGCTGGCACTGCTACAAATCAAGAAAGCAATATCATAATTTTAGATAATCAAGGAAAGATAAGAGCATCTACTAGAACAACTATGGCTATTTCTTTATTACCAATTGTCGCTGATTTAGCTGGTACTGGCGATTTAGATATTATCGTTGTTACTTCATCAGGAATTCTTTCTGTATTTGACATAAATTTAAATCTTAGACCTGATTTTCCAATTGCGCTTTCAGGAAATGTTTCACAACACCCTATCATTGCAGACATGACTAACAATGGAAAACAAGACATTATTGTGCCAACTAACAACGGTAGACTTCATGCTATTCAATATGACGGCACCAACGTAAATAATTTTCCTTACATTTTTAACGAAGCGTGGTGTGCATCACCAATTTTTGAAAATATTGACGGTAGTAATAGAATCAACTTATTAGTTTCTAACATGTTTGGTTATTACTACCTTGACATCCCTGTTGTTTACAATAAAAGCGAATATAATATGTTCGCATACAATGTACATAGAAATGCTGTTTATAAAACAGAATTTGTTAATGACTACGATAATGTATTACCAGAAAAGACACTTTCAAGATTAATTTCAAACTACCCAAATCCATTTAACCCTGAAACTAGAATTATGTTTGAAATTGCTGATATTAACACAAATAGAGCTCCAAAAAACGCCTCTATTGACATCTTCAATATCAAAGGACAAAAAATACAATCTTTGATTTTGTCTGAAACAAATATGAAAGATGGTGCGGTTACTTGGAATGCAGAAGGTCATGCTTCTGGTATATACATGTATAGACTGATGATTGACAACGTATCTGTAGACGTAAAAAGAGCATTATTAATGAAATAAAGGAGGCAAACCATGTTCCCAGGCGGAGGAAAACAATTACAAGACATACAAAAGAAAATGCAAAAAATGCAAGCTGAGATGTCAAAACAACAAAAAGAAATAGAAGCAAAAACATTTACTGCGTCTTCAGGCGGTGGAATGGTAACTGTTACTATGAACGGTAAATACGAAGTGACTGACCTAAAAATCAATCCTGAAGCAGTTGACCCTGATGATGTTGAAATGCTTGAAGATTTGATTCTGGCAGCACTAAAAGATGTGTTTACAACTGCTTATAAAGAAATTGAAGATGACATGTCAAAAATTACTGGCGGATTTAAAATTCCGGGGTTGTTTTAATTTCACCATATATTCTGTTCTGTACGGAACGCACCCAAATCCTGTAGGGAACACACCCAAATCCTGTAGGGAACGCACCCAAATCCTGTAGGGAACGCATTTATTCGTTCCTAGTTCGGTTGTGTTCCAAATGGAAGCAGGAACGAATAAATGCGTTCCGTACAGAATAAAGATTAATTTATGAACATACTATCAGAAACCCTATTAGACCTACAAAAAAATTTACAAACTTTACCCGGTATTGGAGAAAAAACAGCTCAGAGACTGGCGTATTTTATTGTAAATCAACCTGAATCAAAAGCTATTTTGTTAGCCAATGCAATTGAAAAAGCTATAAAAACATGTAAACCATGCTCAGATTGTTACATGCTATCAGACATTAACCCTTGTCCGATTTGTTCTGATAAGTTCAGAAATTCAGACATTTTATGCGTAGTAGAATCATCCAGAGATGTGTTTGCAATTGAGAACACCAAAGAATTCAATGGCTATTATTTTGTTTTAGGTAATTTACTATCACCAATTAACGGAATAGGACCAAATGAGATTAGATTCAAAGAATTATGCAAATTCATTGAAAAAAGAATGTTTAATGAATTAATTTTAGCTTTATCACCTTCTACTGAAGGTGAAACCACTATGCAATTCATTGCAAATAACATTCTTATTACTAACTCAAACTCTGAAAAGTTGAAGATAACAAGACTATCAACTGGAATCCCATACGGATGCGATATGGAATTTACAGCTTCTTCAACTTTATTAAATGCGTTAAAAAGAAGATTTACTATCTTAAATTGAAATTTCTACAGGTTATTTTATGTTTACTGGCATCATACAAGAAATTGGTAAAATTACAAGTTCGCACAATGTTAGCGGTAAAAAATATTTTGTCATAGCTTGCAAATCTATACAAAATGATTTAATTATCGGTGAAAGCGTTGCATGTAATGGTATTTGCCTTACTGTAACTGATTTTACTTCAACAAATATTGTGGTTGAAATAATGCACGCAACAGCAAAGATTACCACTGCAAATAATTGGCAAATTAACACCTTACTCCATCTTGAAAAAGCTGTTGCTGCTTCTGGAAGATTAAACGGTCATATTGTTCAGGGACATATTGATACCATCATGATATTAATAAATAGGTTCTATATTGATAAAACGCTTTATTTAGAATTTGAAAATTCTACAAAAAAACAAAAATTACCAGAATATATAATAGATAAAGGGTCAATTTGTGTTGATGGTGTTAGCTTAACTGTAGCAAACATAAATAGATGCTCATTTCAAGTAGCCCTAATTTCTCATACTTTAACAGAAACAAATCTTGGTAAAATTAAAATAGGTAATGCTGTAAATATAGAGTTCGATGTTATTGGTAAATATTTACATAACACAGATAAAGTGAACACTAAAATAACTCAAGACTGGCTTACAGAAGTAGGATTTATTTAAAATGAAATTTTTATTTATTTGTATTTCTTGTCTATTAATATTTTCCTGTGGAAATAGGAGATCACCCACTGGTGGTCCAGTAGACCTGGTTGCGCCGAATTTAGCATATACAATTCCAGCAGAGTATGAACAAATTGAAAACAATGAAATTATACTTGCATTCTCGAAAGTTATGGACAAAACATCAGTTGTAAACGGTTTGATTGTTAGTCCTGCCTATCTAAATAAGAAAATTACATGGAAAAAAAACAATTTGCATATTAATTTTACTGATATACTGCCAGAAAACACAAATATTATTGTATATTTAAATAAATCAATTAGATGTGATAGAAACAACACTTTTGATGACCATATAGTGCTTACTTTTAGAAATGGTGATTTACAAAACAACAGTATCAGCGGTTATATTTACTATGAAGAAAGTGATTTTAATATTACTGAAACTCATATTTCCTTGCTAGATGCAGACTCTTTACTTATCTTTAATAAAGATATTATTGGCACACATTACAGCTTTGATTATTTAAATCCCGGTTTTCATACTTTAAGAGCTTATATTGATATTGCCAAAAACAATAGATATATTTTTGGTGTTGATCCGTTCTTTAGAACTACAATGGAGCTGCCAATAAACGATATTACAAATATTTATCTTGCTGTTGCAGACACTGTAAAACCAAATCTTAGTAGCTTGAATAACCCTGTAAACAACCAAGTCATACTTAATTTTAATAAAATTCTGGCTTCTATGCCTAATGTTTACATCGTTGACGACAGCACAAGAACTTCTGTTGAGATTTTGCATAAAGAGTTAATTAATACGCAAATGTTCTTAATTACTACACCATTAGACAGTTTAAAATACTTAGTTCAGGTTTCGGGATTAATTGATAACAAAGGCAATGAACGTGAATTAGTTAATTCTCATTTTGATTCTCACGGTATTCCTGATACAATTCGCCCACAGATTACAGAAGTTTTTCCTAGAAATGGAAGTGTGGTTGATAGTTTATTACCTGATATTTCTGTTAGTTTTAATAAAATAATGTTCAAAAATGAAATTGAAATCAGTTTAAAAGAGATTGAAACTGGTGAAACCTTTAATTTAATAAATATTAACCCAGCAGGATTTAAATTAGTTTATGTGCCAGAAAAAGAACTTAGAGTGTTTAATTCATATCAACTTATTATTCAATTAGATGAGCTTCATGTGTACCAATTTATAGTAGTTGATCTGTAGGGAACGCATTTATTCGTTCCATACCTTACACATGCCGTAGGTATGTGTAAGGTAGGACTTTTTAGAATGCCCTCATTTATTCGTTCCTAACACCGCATTCTGTAGGGAACGCATTTATTCGTTCCGAGTTCGGTTAGGAAAAAAGGAGAAATATGAACTTCGTACATCTACATAATCACACACAATATAGCATATTAGATGGTGCTTGCCGTATAGATAAAATGGTAAATTTAGCAAAGAAAATGGGTATGCAAGCTGTCGCTATGACCGATCATGGAAACATGTATGGCACATTAGACTTTTGTAAAACTGCATTAAAAGCGGAGATAAAGCCAATTATAGGTTCAGAGATATACTTAGTTGAACACGACTACGACCATCCAAACACCAAAAAAGATGAAAAATATCACCTTATTCTGTTAGTAAAAAACGAGATAGGCTATAAGAATCTATGTAAATTAAGTTCTATATCTTATCTTCAAGGATTTGCTGGAAAACCTAGAGTTAGCAAGTCGTTACTAAAAAAATATTATGAAGGCTTAATATGTTTATCAGCTTGCGTACAAGGTGAAATTCCTCAAAAAATACTTAATCTTTCAAAAGAAAAAGCAAAAGATGCATTGCTTTTTTATAAAAATATATTTAAAGATGATTTTTATATAGAATTACAAAATCATGGGCTTGAAGATGAAAAGAAAACAATGCCAACACTTATAGAATTAGCAAAAGAAACTAATACTGAAATGGTTGTAACTAACGATTGTCATTATCTTGATAAATTAGATGCTGAAGGACATGATGTTTTGTTATGTATTCAAACCAATAAATATGTTTCAGATAACAATAGGCTAAAATATCCACATAATATGTATTTTAAAACTGAAGATGAGATGCGACTATTGTTTCCTGAATTACCAGAAGCCGCAGATAACACTGTTAAAATTGCTGATAAAATTGATTTTGTTTTAAAATATGACAATTATCTATTCCCTAAAATTGATATTCCAAAAGACTTTAACTCTGAAGTTGATTATTTAAGAACTCTATGTTTTGATGCTGTTCCAAGAAGGTATGATAGTTTAACTGATGAAATTAAAAATAGGATTAATACTGAAATTGATATTATCACTAAAATGGGATTTGAAAGCTATTTCTTAATTGTGAAAGACTTTATAGATGCTGCTAGAAAACGTGGAGTTCCAGTAGGACCAGGAAGAGGTTCGGCTGTTGGAAGTATCGTTGCCTATTTGCTAGGTATTACTCAGCTTTGCCCACTAAAATATGGATTGTTTTTTGAAAGATTTCTTAACCCTGAACGTATAGAAATGCCTGATATTGACATTGATTTTTGTGCTAGAGGAAGAAATGAAGTTATTGAGTATGTCATTGAAAAATATGGCAGAAATTCAGTTACACAAATTATTACTTTTGGAACCTTAAAACCTAAATCGGCTTTAAAAGATGTTGCTAGAGTTATGGAAATACAACCTCAAGAAGCTAATAATCTTACTAAATTGATACCGTCGGAACCAGGGAAAAATTATACTTTACAAGATTGTTTTAATAACTATAATGAGTTTTCTTCGGCTATTCAGAATAATTCTACTTACAGAAAAATATTTGAGATTAGCAATGTTATTGAAGGTTTGATTAGACAAATTGGAGTCCATGCGGCAGGTGTGGTGATTGGTCCCGGTGATTTAAGTGATTATGTACCACTAGCAATTAGCCCACAAAAAGAAGACAGTGTTTTACTAGTTCAATACGAAGGTAAATGGTTAGAAGATTTGAAAATGCTGAAGATGGATTTTTTAGGACTGAAAACTCTTACTGTTATGAAAAAAACTATTGAATTAATCAGCGAAGCACCTTCAATTGTCAATTGTCAATTGTCAACTGTCAATTGCCAAATGTCAACTGTCAATTGTTCAGGAATAATTGAAAACTTTTTCTCAAATAATGTAACTCTTGATGATAAAAAAACATTCGCTTTACTTTCTGCCGGTGAAACAGACGGTGTTTTTCAATTTGAATCTGCTGGCATGCGTAAATGTATTAAAGAGCTTCGCCCAACTACTTTTGAAGACCTGATTGCGATGGTGGCATTATTCCGACCCGGACCAATGCAATTCATAGATACTTTTATTAACAGAAAACATGGCAGAGAAGAAGTTGTGTTCGATCATCCATTAGCAGCGAACACTTTGAAAGAAACTTATGGTGTAACTGTTTATCAAGAACAGGTGATGCAGATTTCGCGAGATATGGGTGGTTTTTCAGGTTCAGAAGCTGACACTTTACGCAAAGCTATGAGTAAGAAAAATTTAAGCATGATGAATAAGATGAAAATGAAGTTTTTTGATGGTGCTATGAGTCGGGGTGTTCCAGAAATTACACTGAATAAAATATGGGCTGGATGGGAGAAATTTGCTGAATATGCTTTTAATAAAAGCCATGCTGCATGTTATGCGTTACTTGCATACCAAACTGCATATTTAAAAACGCATTATCCTATTGAGTTTTTAACTGCTACTCTCTCAATTGAAGAAGAACCTGAAAAAATTCCGCTTCTTATCGATGTTGCACAAAAAATGGGTATCGAAATTTTACCACCTTCTATAAATCGTTCAGATAAAGATTTCTCTATTGTTGGTAAAAAAATCTTATTTGGACTGAATGCCATAAAAAATGTCGGAAGCATTGCTATTTCTAGCATAATTACAGAGCGAGAAACTAATGGACTGTTCACTGATTTCTTTAATTTTGTAACTAGGTTTGATACACAAGTTCTTAATAAATCAGTTCTTGAATCTTTGATTATGGCTGGAGTGCTTGATGATTTGCCCGGTAATAGAGCTTCCAAATTTAAAGCAATTTCACATGCTTCGGCTGAAGCTTCGAAAATTCATGAATCTAAAAAAAGTGGACAGTTCACGTTTTTTGATCTTATGGAACCTGAAGAAATAATTGAAAGCTCACCTCAATTGCCTGACATTGATGAATGGGACAATAAAACATTGCTGGAAAATGAAAAAAGTGTGCTAGGGTTTTATATGACCGCCAACCCACTTGATAGAATCAAATTCTTAATGAATGTTTACGCTAACGTTAATACCCGAGAAGCAAGTTTTGATAATAACCAGTTACCTTCTAAACTTAAATTATTTGGTAAAGTTACAAATGTATCTAACAAAGTTGCTAAAAATGGTAATAATTTTACTATTTTAACTCTTGAAGATTATTTCGGAAAATTTGAAGTAACTTTATTTGCTAACGCTTTACAAAAATTTAAACAGTATGCTGAACATGAAAAAGAACTCTTTATTATTGGAAATCGAAGTGCATATCAAGGGGGGAATAACGATTCGATGCTGAAAATAAATCCTGATAGAATTATGACTGTTGATGAGTTAATTTCAAAAGTAAAAGGAGATATTATAATTAATTTAAATGAAACTGATATTACAACAGAGTTCGGTAGCTTTCTTTGTGATTTTTCAGAACGCTGTCCGGGTAAAATGCGTGTTGTGTTTAGAGTAAAATCTATTCAATTTGGTGATTTTACACTTATGCCAAATAAAATGATGATTAACCCTAATGAAGAATTTGTTAAAGAAGTTAAATTTAATCGTAATTTACTCTTTGACACTAATTTTGAATGTTAAATCCCCCCCCCTCTCTGAGGGGGGCAGGGGGGAGTTTACTAAATAAATGAAAATAGCTCTTTTTGGCGGCACCTTTGACCCAATTCATGATGGACACATTGCTGTTGCAGAAACTGTTTTAAAAAAACTTAAACTAGACCAAGTTTGGTTTATTCCCGCAGGAAATCCTCCACTAAAAAATAAATGTATGTTTTCTTTTGATCAAAGAATTAATATGATTAAAGAAAAAATAAATTACAATCCCGCTTTTTCTACATATGTAAATGATATAAGAGATGAAGACAAAAGTTACACTATATACCTGATTAATGACATAAAAAAAACATACCCTGATGATTTTTTCTATTTTGTTATCGGCGCTGACAATGTTACTAAACTTAAACATTGGTATAAATTTGATATTTTGATTGATCTTATCGACTTTGTTGTACTAGACAGAGAAACTCCTGATAAAAATGAATGGAACAAATTAGATTATTACAATAAATTAATATTTGTTGATATGCCAATAATTAACATCTCATCTACAGAGATTAGAAAAAATCTGTACGGAACGCATTGATGCGTTCCTTGTTCGATTGGGATCGCACCAATTTCTGTAGGGAACGCATTTATTCGTTCCTAGTTCAGTTGTGTTCCCATTTATACCTGTAGGAAGTTATTGTCGGAACGAACTATCATAATCAATAGCCCTAACCCGTCATAATACGAAAATGAATGGACAAAATGGTCGGCTATCTGCTTCATATACATCATGATGCCGAATCGTAATCTTCATTTTC
>Ga0099364_10013161_pt1 | contig 11121 bp, 13 predicted proteins | sample TergutTh196P3_FD_73070 | JGI IMG/M metagenome (GOLD analysis project Ga0099364, IMG submission 73070) | Microcerotermes parvus P3 segment gut microbial communities from Pointe-Noire, Republic of the Congo - Th196 P3 | ecosystem: Host-associated > Arthropoda: Insects > Digestive system > Gut ... | reverse complement strand
AACCCCTTGAACCAGCTCCATCCCTTTGTGAATATCAGTACGAGTATCGATATTCCTATCGCAATAGGGATAATCAGCACGATCATGCTTGTTAGCTCTGTCTGCACTTGCCCGAATGCGGTCTCCATCGCAGTGCGCACTTGCTGCGTGGCTGACGGTGGCGTTGCCATTGCGCTTGTCACAAATGCAGCTGCCATTGCCGCTACAACGGCTATCCTTGCTATAATCCTCTTATACATGGCTCATCCTCCTATTACCCTGATTTTTATGTTATTGGCACCTGGCCAGTATGCCCGTTAGAATGGTAATTCATCTTCATCATCTATTGATCCAGCTTTCTTTCTCTTCATCACTTCTTCAATATCCATATATTCATATGTATGATCTTTATTCATATAAAGCTCACCATCTTCGTCTGGTTTTGGCCATGACCACTCACCGTGCGATTCTTCCATATTTTCATTCTGATATTCTTCCGCCACATCATCGTCATCATCAAAATACTTGCTTCTTTCTTCATGCTCCCATGACTTGCTCCCATCCGTATATTCAGTCATGTACATATGGCCTTCTTCATCGAAATATGTGTCAATATTCTCATTGTAGTCCCATCTTTCGCCCGTATATACATATGGCACTACATAGCCATCCGCATCCCTTTGCCTGTGCCATTCCGTTTCATCGCTTTCATAGTCATACCCTTCCCAGTAATCATCGATGTACTCATTTGCGTATCTATCTTCATCAGCAGTATTCCTTGGATGCGTACCTTCCACGCCCAGATCCTCTCCAAAATTATATTCATTTGGGTACTCTTCCTCAGGATATTCGCCTTCGTTTTTGATATGCCAGTCATATTCCTCGGGCGGCATCCCAATTCCTCCGGGCTGTTCTTCAAGGTAATCTTCATATGTATATCCATAGTAAGGGCTTGACCTGTCTTTTGTTATGTCGTCGTCTTCGTAGTCTTCCCAGTCGCCTTCTTCACGTGCTGCGTATATGTCCTCGAATCCATCTTGATATCCATATTTACCCATTTCCGGTGCATGCGCTCCGTATTCCAGATTCCTTTCCGGATGTATGTTGCTTACAAATTTCATGAACATTGCTTTTGCTACAGTCACTATTACCATAAGACCCACTATCCCGAGCGCATACGGTATCATCATCACTATTATCTCAGTGAGCATTTCCCGTACCAACTCGAACTGGCCTTGCATAATTCCAGTCATGTCTACTTGTATCATTGCTGTTGCAACAATCATTTCATCACTTCGCAATCTTAATGAATGTCCTTATCACAAGGCTGATTGCCCATGAGAAGAGCCCGATAAACGTTGTTATGCCGAAACCGAATGCTATGCCCATTGTCATAGATATTATGTCCATGCTACACCCCCGGCTGCCATTTGTTCATGAATGCGAGCCCTACGATCGTCCCTATTGCTATGGATATCATCATTTCTACCCTTTGCGTCTGCTGCTCCTGCTGTTCTGCAAGGTCTTTTACAGCTTTTATAAGCTCCTCGTATGAGCCGGGTTCAGTGCCAGTGCCTCCACCGCCCGTATTGCTGTCGCATTCGCATGGGAGGCATCTGCACCTTGCGCCGCATTCCGTGCATGGGGGCTGTATTATCAGCGGCTCGCATGTGCAGAACGCTATGTTGAGGCCGCACACGAAGCATATCCTCTGTTGCGGTAGGCATACGCAGCTAGTCCATGGCAGGCCGCATGTACCGCACCTCAGTGTTATTGGCCCACCGCCGCCGCCTCCGAGGTTGTTGTCACAGTCGCAGTTTATGCACAGGCAGTTTGTGCCGCATGCGACGCACAGCTGGGGGAAATGGGCGCTTGCTTTATTTTTTGTCTGCAATGCCGTTATTGCTACCAACATGCAGGTTATTATCAATGCTAATGCTATGTATTTTTTCATATCTTTTTAAGAGGGGCGGCAGCACCGGTTAAGATGCTGCCATTGTTTTATGCGCTTGCAGCTTTGCGTGGGAGCGTTTGCGCCGTTGATTCAGTGTTTGTTGTAGTTGCGGTCTGCTGTGGCGGCGATACTGTTGACGGTGCTTGCGCGTTATGCTGAAGGTATGCCGATGGCATTATCAGCAGCTTGCCTTTCTCGTTGTACTCGACTTCCATTTCCTCTCCTATTTGATGTCGTGGGGGCGGTCCGTTCCTTATTAGGTCATGGGCTGCTTCTGCTCCTTTATGGCCTTGAAAATCTTGCCCAGGCACTAACAAATAGAATATCTGCCTTTTTACCGGGCCTGTGTTCCCCATAAAATCCTGTTCTTTAATCCCTATTACCTTTCCTATCATCCTTTTGCCCTCCTTTCTCGCTTAATTAATCAGATTTATGTAATCGTCAAGGACGTTTACTGACTTAATGCCATGCTCCAGTATGTCAAGCTGGTGTATGTTTACGGTTGCTTCTATGTCCTTGAGGAGCTTTTCGATTTTGCGGAGCCCTTTGGTCATGCGGAAAAGCTCGGCGTTTGCCTTTATGTGCTCACGCTCCTGTTTTTGCAGGGCATGGATCTTTTTTTTTATTTCAAGCTCGTTTTCGAGGTAGTCAGCTATAATACGTTCGAGCTTGTCGGTGAAGCTTCTGCCTTCGCATTGATCTATCAATGCTATTGTCTCGGGTTTTAGGCGTATGCATTTTACTTCTTTTGCTTGCTTGGGCATTTTGGGTGCTCCCCCTTCCCTGCTATATTTGCCGAATAGAAAACGCCGCTAACCACTTTCTATCGTGATTAACGGCGTTGGGAGATCTATTCGGTTTTTCTAACCGCCACAATGTAGTTTTTGTTCAATCAAGAACACCCTAATTTTAGCATTTTTGTAATACGGATGTCAAGCTTATATTTCGGGTTTTTCGGCCAGATTTTTTGCTTTTTCCTCGAGGATGTACTTTTGCAGTTCTTTTTTAAACAGCCCGGGTATTTCTTCCTGCTCCTGCATGATGTACCTGTAGTCCTTGTAGTCGCCGTCCGTGGGCGTTTTGAATTCAATTGGCTCGCTTTTTGCGCACTGGTCTAATATGCGCTGGTACTTCTGGCTGAGCTTGATGTTTCTGTTCTTTATCTTATGGAACACTTTATAAACTCCGTCTGTCTCAAAAAGCGTGAACAGCGCGTTGCCGGCTTGGTTTATTATGTAGTTCTCGAGGTTCTGGTAATTGTACTCCATGCCGGGGTTGATGAAAAGCTGTATGCTTTCTGCAGCGTTTGTCAACCTCCTCCAGTAGTCTGTCATTTCCCAGCGCCATTTGTTCGTGTCGTCCTCGTTCGGGTCGACGTATCGCAGATAATTGTTGAGCACGCCCATGTAGACGTCGTTTACGTTGCCTCCGCTCCTTACGTAGTAGCTTGCAAATTCCCTAGCCCTGTCTTTCCTTAGTTGCAACTCTACCCTTATCCAGTGGGTATCGTCTTCGAGCTTCCGCTCTTTTGCTTTGTCGTATATCCTGATCATTGTCTGCGACCCTTTTCGGCCATGCTCGACTGATTTCCCTGCCGACCCGCCATGGTACATGTAGCTTTGGAAACGGGAGATGAAATTCTGGGTTATGGTGTCGCTGAAAAGCCTGTCCATGTCAATTAATCCGTCTCGGTCATCGAAGGCTATATCTATGCGCGTGATGTTTATGTCTTTATGGCTCTGCATGGTCAGGTACGTAAAAAGCCCCATGTAGTCGTTTTTGCCGAGCGTCTCATATGCCCTGCACCCTTGGCCTGTCATTTCAACCCATATGCCCATGCCCGGCTCCCCGTTGTACTGGATCTTGATGTTCTCGTAAAATATGGCGTTCTTGTATTTCCTTGTGGGGTTGCCTATTTCCCAGTTTACATTTGTAAGTCCTAGTTCGTCTTTTACCGTGGCAATGCTGTCTATCTGAGTCGTGTATGACACCCAGTCCACCAAATAGCATGATTTTTGTCCGTTTTGCATAAGTGCCCCCTTTGTATGTAGTAGACCCCTGTTAGCCTTGGGGTCCCTCCGGGCGTCCCCGGCTGTTCAAATTGCATAAAAAATCCGTCGATTTATGCCCGTTTGGGCTGCTTTTTTTGTGCGTTTTGACGTTACAGATTGTAACTAATGTATTACGTTTTTGGATTCGCTTTTTTGATGAGAGCTAATATGTAATACGTTTCGTCGGAATGACTAAATTTTGGGTTTTGCCTCCCCCCTTCCGGAGCTCGCAAGCTCGATCCTTTTGTAATACGTTTTTTTGCGCCTCGAGCTGCGATCAGTAAATCGATTTTTTTGTGCGTATTACGTTTTTAGAATGGCAATTCGTCCGAGCATATATTCAAGCGACCGCAACATAGGATGCAAGCGGGGGATTGCCATATGCTATGCCATCGCGAAACGCAGTCCACGCAAAATCCTTCCCCGCACGGACTTGAGCCAAGGCCGGGGTATCCAACGCATATATTGCGGCTGCCGCACACCCTTTTTGACCCGGGAAAATCCTCGGCCTCATAGATGCTGCGGCATCTTAGGATGGGCTTGCTTTCGCAGCCTAAGCATCTTTCGGGGTCAGGAATGCAGCGCTGTATGCTTACCTGCTCCAATATCTTCGTGCCGTGCCGAGCTGACCTATTTTTTTTCATTTTTTTATTTCCTTCCCTTTTTCTGATAATAGTCGATACTTCGTATAGTTTGATTGTTATGTCAGCAAGCTGACATCGAGGGCTGGAATGTTTATGTGCTATCCGCTTCCCGCTCTTCGTACCTCAGGCGGCTACAATTCGATTGCATGCCGTGTTATGCGGGGGACGTTGAATGGGGACGTGGGGTTATTTTAATGCGTTGGACGTTTTGGAATATGGTGGCCTCTGCGGAGGCGTTATCGTTTTCAAGGCGCTTTAAAATCTTTGGCATTCGTAACACAGGGGCGCAGGCTAGTCAATGGATTTGAAATAAATTTTTATGTGTGAACCCTCTGCGGAGGGTTTTATTTGATGCTCTGAAAAATTTTTTTCAAATGGGGCATTGACAAGCCAGAGCCCCTGTGTTCCTTAGCCCGCAGATTTTAAAGGCACCTTGAAAACTCAATAACGGCCAACGGATAAGTTGAATCAGCCACATGGACGGGCACCGGAGGCGTAAGACGATAGACGATAGACGATAAGACGGGAGAAAGGAGACGGTTATGGATTATGACTACAGGGCTTATCAGGAAGAGGACGAACTGGAGAGGAGGCGCCTTTCCTTCTCCGACCTCGACGAAGCCAAAAGGACAGAACGCACCGAATACGCCGGATCTAGCGAATACTGGGACTAAACTAAACTTTCAGGGGGTTGCGGGCCGTGCTGGGCCTGCAACCTTTCTGACTTTAAGGGGGATTTTATGTTTACTTGCGAATTGTGCGAATACTATTCAGAAGGCGACTGCTTTATCGGCCGCAATGCAGACCTTGTAAATGATGGCATTGGCTGTCCTCGGTTTGATTGCAAAATCCATTGCAATGATAACTGCTTGGACTGTTCCGGTACTGTCAGCGTCAATGCAACGCTCTTTGGAAAGATTGATTAAACTTTATGCCATGCCGGGGGCTTCATACCCGGCAGACTGGAGGAACTTATGGAAATTTGCATCAACTGCATCAATGATAAACTTGGAAGCTGCGCCATTGGGAGATCACCGATTACGAACAAATACGGTGAAGGGCTTGGATGCTCTTCTTTTTATGGCAAAGAAGAAAAGTTTTACTGTGACGACAGTTGCAAAACTTGCTTCAAGAGCTATAAGGACTGCACTGCGCCTTGGAAATTTTTTGAATTTGAGTTTTCATACTGAGTTTACATGCCATGCCGGGGGCATTATACCCGGCAGATTGGAGGTTTTGTGAAAATTTGCGAAAACTGCCAGCATTGCTATGAGGGTAAGTGCCTTATAGGATTTTCTTCTGCTTTGCAGGAGAGGCGCAAATGCAATTCTTTTTTATGCATTGATTACGTACCTTTTTCCTTAAGCAGCGATGAAATTTGTCTTCACTGCCAAACTTGGTTCAAATGCACCCTGGTTTGGAAAGATTGCTGACAAAATCTTATGCCATGCTGGGGGCTTTGTACCCGGCAGATTGGAGGTTTTATGGAATTAAGCATGGTTTTTACCTTGGATGAGGTCAATGCGATTTTGAATGCGCTTGAATACTTTTACTACAAGTCTTCATTCGCGAACAACTTTGAGCTTACTGACAGGCTTATGCAGAGGTTTTGCGGTATCAAGATGCATTTGTGCTATGCGGAAAATGATACGTTTGCATACTGCGGAGTCTGCCCTATCAACGCTTTTTGCATTATCTGATTTATTTAAAATGATGGAGGGAGAACATCATGAATAGTTCTTTATTTGATTCTGAGCACGTTTGCAGTATTTACAATTGCGAGGGATGCATACATTTTGACCCATGCCGTGGAGATTCTTCCGCGAGGGTCATTACTTATTCTACCCGGTTTGACGGGGACAGGGCTACTTGCCTTGTAAAGGAGGGGGTTACCATTTATTCCGGGAGGGGTGTAATTGATTCGCCTGAGGCTGCTGCGGCTGTTTTTGAGGCGGTTTTTGATATGTCGAACCGTGCGCAAGAGCTTTTCTGCATGATGGCGCTCGATGGATCGCGGCAGGTCAAGGGTGTTTTTGAGGTTTCTCGGGGGACTCTTACATCTGCACCTGTTCACGCTAGGGAGGTTTTTGCACCTGCCATGCTTTGCGGGGCTGCTACCGTCATTGTTGCCCATAACCACCCTAGCGGAAAATTGGATGTCAGTGATGCTGATAAGCGTGTTACAGCGGAGCTCAGGGCTGCTGGGGATCTTCTTAACATAAACCTTGATGATCACCTGATCATTGCTAACGGTACTTTTGGATCTATTTGATTATTAAATGCCATGCCGGAGGCATTGTACCCGGCAGGAAGGAGATGACTTAATGTTTGTTATTCAATGCGACGGTACGAAATCGCTAAAAACGAAAGATCAAAAGTGGTTTACCATAGGGCAGCCTTTTCCGACACTAGAAGAAGCGACAATTGCATTGCTGACCAAACCTTTTGTACACAGCACATCATTCGGCTACAGAGTCGCTGAGATTGATAATTACGGAGTGGTCATTAAAGCCGGACGTGACCTTAATTTTAACTGATGTATATGCCATGCCGGGGGCATTGTACCCGGCAGGAAGGAGAACATTATGTATGTTTTGACTCGAAGGGAGCTTATATTCATAAGGGATACCCTTAGAATTAACTATGATTTTGAGTTAAAAGTCCGACAATTAGAATTAGACCAAATATTACCCATCCTCAATGATTGCATTACTAACAAAGGCAAATCAATCGTAATTATCGAGGACTGACTTCTATGCCAAGCCGGGCGGCTTAACAATACCCGGCGGAAAGGGGGTTGCCATGATGGGAGATCGTGGTTTGCCTTGCGGTCATTGCCATGACTAACATGGATCATATTGCGGAATATAAATCTATTTTGAAGAACGTCATTCTTGACGATGCTGAAACTATTTCCTTGCTTTCTCGGATCTGCATTTGCTATGAGTCCGAGATAGACAGTCTTTCGCGTGAGATAAAGGCTTCTACTTTACGTATTGATGCGCTTGTCAATGATTGGCAAGCGAAAAACTCAGAGGTTGGAAGGCTCGGCTCAGATAATAAAATGCTATTGTCTAGGCTGGATGAGGCTGAGGATAGGCATTCTCGTGAGCTTGCGGAGCTCCGGTTTTCACTTGGGGGCGAGATCGTGGAGCTTAAGGAACGGCTTTACAATGCGCTTTTGGATGAAGTTTCGCCTAAGCCTGTTATAAGGATTGCAAAGGACGCTTGATTTATGCTTGCCGGGGGCTTTGTTCCCGGTTTTTTACATCGCTTTCATTTTTGCATACAGCTCGTCTATGGCATCGATGTCTAAAGCATCATCATCCATGTGCACCCCCGGCGGCTGCTGCGGCGCCGGGGACCCCCTGGCTCCTGCGTCGCCGTCCCCCGGCGCCGCAGCAGCCACCGGGGGCGGCCTGGGGGTTGCCGCTTTCTTTTTTTTGCCTGTGGCTTTTGCCTGTGCTTGCTGGGTGCTGTTTTGTTCCCATATGCTTTGCAGCTGTGGGGGCTTGTTTTTTTCATTTGCGTCTGCGTATGTGAGGCAGATGATTTTTTTTGCGCCGCCTATGGAGAGGGTTTTGGCCGCTTCGTAGAGGGATGCTCCGGTGGTCACTATGTCGTCGATTATCATGATCGTCTTGCCTTGGAGGGTATCGACGGTCATTTTATATGCCCCTGCTTTATTTTGCATGCGCTCCCTTTTTCCTAGGGTTTTTTGCTCTTGGTTCTGCCGGCTGTTTATCAGGAGCTCCACGGCGGGCTTGTTTATGTCTTTTGCCGTCCAGTATGCGAGGAGCTCGGACTGGTCGAAGCCTCTTGTTTTTTTTGAGTCCTCGGAGGCGGGTATCCATGTCACGTAATCTATTTGGTCGGGGATAGATTTTTTTATTACTGCGGTTAGATCCTCGGCCATTATTTTTGCAAGCTCCTTGCGGCCACGGAATTTAAATGATTCTAGGGTGGTTTTCGCTTCACTGTAGTATTTGGCTGAGTGGCAGGTTACGTTGTTTTCTTTGGAGATGTCGCGGTTTATGGCTAAGCTGGGATTTATTTCTTGCCCCTCCCCTTTGCCCTCGCCTATTTTTGTTCCGTGCTCCTCGTCGCCAAAGAGCATCATTGTCTCGTACAATTTCGAGTATTTTTTCTTGTACCTGAACATGTGCCCGGACATCCTCTCCCTTGTGCCATACCATACTTTTATTGCGGCAAAGGTCTGGATTCCGAGTATTGTCAGTATTATGCCTATCGTTTTGTAGTTGTTGGCCTTGCGGTGTATCACGTTATTTTCGATAAATTCACGGATCTGGCGGTCTATAAGCCTGTCATTCTGCGCCACCATTATAACGTTGTATCCATAGTGTCGATGTGTCATGAAGAAGTTTATCCATGATGGGCGGTCGAATGATCCGTAAGTCCTCGTATTGAAAAGCATTGCAGCCTCGTCTATGCATATGTAGCTCTGCCCTTCTATACCCGGCTTGTGATTTTCTTTTGCATAATTTATAAGGTAGTCGACGGTCAGCTTGTCATTTGGCAGGTAGATGAACTCACCTGTTTTGCGCCTCCCGTTCTTTGACACCATATCCATGTTGATGGGGAAGTTCGCTATCACGGATTTCTTTTTTACGCCGAGTATCATCATCATATCCTGTGCGAGGTGGAGGCTTTTGCCCGAGCCGGGGGTTCCCGTGTAAATTTCTATCATTTTTCAGCTCACCGCCTTTTTTACAGCAATATTCTTTGCTTGCCTACCGGCTCTTTTGTCGACCTCCAATATGCACTCGCTGTATATATCTCTTTGTGCATTATCAGCCTTTTCCTGTGGTATTGCTCCATTTCTATGAATTGCCTTATTGCTCCGGTCACATGCATATCCGTAAGTTCTGCCATTATAATGTCATATGCATATGCTTTTATGTAAAATGCTATGAAGTTTACCCATTCATCTACTTTGTTTTCAACGAAGAATTTTCCGGCGTCATCAATTATTATGCAGCTCTGGCCTTCTTTGCCTTGCACATGGTTTTCTTTTGCATATAGTTTCAGCCAATACGGCGTCAGCTTTTCATTTGGCATGTATATGTATTTGCCATAGCCTTTATTAAAGTCAATTTCTATTGGCATTTCGTCATATGGCCCTATGTTCGTTATTACGGTTTTCCCCTCTTTGACTATGAGCCTTTTTATGTCTTTTTTTAAGTGCCGGGTTTTTCCCGAGCCTTCTCGGCCTGTGTATATGCTTATCATCAGCTCACCGCCTTTACCCAGCGGAGAACTATGGAAGCTAGATAGTATATGCCTATGGCTGCTATCCATGCCGTCAGCATTGCGGCCATTTGGCTTATTGGGAAGAAATAGTTCAGCCACCCCATATACTGTGCTGCCGGGCCGTATTGTATCCGGCTTATTTGGGTTGCTATGGGGCATCCCCACCCGAGAGCTGTGCTTAGGGCTGTTTCCGACTCTTCGACATGCATTTCCTGCCATGGGAATTGTGGTGCTGCGTGGGCGTGGTTGCATGTTGTTACTGTTGTTTGAGCCATTATCAGCAGCAGCGCCGCTGCTGTGATTATTGTTTTTGCCCATTGCCTGTTACCTGTGGTTTTGATTTTTGTAATACGTTTTTCTTTCGCAGCGCGCCCGATCCGGAGGCGCTGATTGATTTTTTGTATTACGTTCATGTTATCCTCCCCCTGTCCATATGAATTTCCTTGTCATTACTATCATTGAGAATACGAAGCCGATCATCGTGAGTGACCGGAATACCCTGATGTATGGGTCGAAGAGCCCTATGTCTATCCTTACGGGGTCCATTACCAGTCCTACCTCCTCGCGGAGCTCTTCGGTGTATATGTGCGTCTCGAATACCGGGACTACCGGAGGGGCGCTTATTGCCTGCATGAAGTAGTAAACGTCCAGCGGCAGGCAGAATGGGAACATGGCGAACATTGCCGGGAGGGGAGGTGGTTGTGATGGGGCTGGGCTTTTTGGCTGAGTTTCCGGTGGCGCTTGGTGTTCGGGGTTGGGGCATATGTCGAGGGGCGTTTCCGTGCCGCATTCTGGGCATACGTTTTCAGGTGTCATTGGCTCGTTTCCGGGCAAGTCCCATTGTGGCACGTATGGGACTGTTTCTTCGTCGCATATTGGGCAGCGGTCTTGTATCATCGTACGTCCGCATGTTTGGCATCGTCGATATTGTGGTATCGTTTCTGGGAATAATTCAGGTAATACATCTGGTGGGCGCAAGCGTTCAATGAATTCTATGAATTTTTCATCCTCTGTCATTTCGTCGTTTGGGTCTTCTATTGTTGGCCAATTTACAGGTATGTATGGGGCTGTAAAAGTGCTTGGAAGATCGTTAAGCCATGGTGCATAATTTTCTATTTCAGTTTCCGGGGCAGTCAGGTAGTCTGCATCGAATATTATGCCATATTGTAAACCATTAACGTCGAATGTATCTGCAGGTGTTCCTGTTGTCATTCTTGCATTT
>Ga0099364_10013160_pt1 | contig 11122 bp, 9 predicted proteins | sample TergutTh196P3_FD_73070 | JGI IMG/M metagenome (GOLD analysis project Ga0099364, IMG submission 73070) | Microcerotermes parvus P3 segment gut microbial communities from Pointe-Noire, Republic of the Congo - Th196 P3 | ecosystem: Host-associated > Arthropoda: Insects > Digestive system > Gut ... | reverse complement strand
AATACTATTACAAACATGTTTGGCGCTATTCTTGATGGTAAAAATCCTGCAAAGGAAATTGATCCTGCAGACCTTGATCTTAAACTAAATGTGAATTTCGATGTAGTATTAAAAAATAAAACAAAGGCTGAAATGGTCTTTCAGGATCTAAATTACGATTTTAAGCTCAATGACAGTAAACTTGTTGATGGCTACACTAATGATATTAAAAATAAACAAGGGGAATCAACTATAGGGGTTAATAATGAATTTAGTTCTAAAGCTCTTGGCTCTTCTATTTTAAAGGCATTTGATGAAAGCAAGGGGGACTATTCGCTCACAGGTTATTCCATGGTAAAATTTTCCGATAAGATAAAGAAAACCCCTATTAGATTAAATTATGATGAAAAAGGAACAGTTTCTATAAAATGATTATACCGGTAATACTTGCAGGCGGAGTCGGAACAAGACTCTGGCCCATGAGTACAGAGGATAAACCTAAACAGTTTCATAATATGTCAGGCGGAGGGACTCTTCTTGAAGAAACAATAAAGAGGCTAAAGTCCCTGCCTCCTGATGAGATTGTAATCGTTTCATCAAGGAGATATGAAGAGCTTTCTCTATCTGAGATTAAAAAATCAGGTCTAAACGGAACTATCCTTTCAGAACCTATGCCTAAAAATACTGCTGCTGCTGTATTATATGCTGCGATATTTTTAAAAAAGAAATACAATGATCCTATAATGGTAGTGCTGCCTGCAGACCATTTTATTAAAGATACAAAAGGTTTTGTTTCGGTAATTTCAAAGGCAATATCATTAGCTGATAAAGATTATATATCTACCATTGGTATTAAACCCGAATATCCCGAAACAGGTTATGGCTATATTAAAGGAACAGAGCTTGTTGATGGCGCATTAAAAGTTGATAAGGTTACTGAAAAACCACCATTAGAAATTGCAGAACAATATATTAAAGATGAAAATTTTTACTGGAACAGCGGAATCTTTGTGTGGAAAACGTCGGTAATAATCGAATGGTTTAAAAAACTGCTGCCTGATATGTATAATCAATTTCTCATTCTTGAAACGCTAAGTTATGAAGAGATTGCATCAAATGATAATAGAATATGGGATATTAAGAGTAAAATATTCTCATCAATTAAAGCAATATCTATTGATAAGGGTATACTTGAGAATTGCGCCAACAGAATGGTTATACCTGCTGATTTCGGCTGGGCAGATCTTGGAAGCTGGAAAGCGGTTGATGATATACTCAAACCTGACATCTCAGAAAATAGAACTCAATCCCCCGAAGACTCAATTTTTGTAAAGAGCAATAATTGTACCATATTAAGCGAAGGTATGACCATTGCTCTTGTGGGAGTATCTAATATTACTGTTGTTCATTCAGGAAATAATATCTTAATAATAGATAAAGATTCATCACAAGATGTAAGGGATGTTGTAGATATAATTAAGAATAAGAAATAATGGCTGTCTGATACACAAAAGCTGAGTAGAGACAAGACAAAAAATGTGTTGTCTCTACTTCGAATCGAACCGCAAAGACGCAGATTCCTTTTTATTTTCCTTGGTCTGACGCCCGCTATTGATGTAAGGCTTTCAGCCTTTGTCCCAACACGCAAATTGCAGCAGGGTAGTAAACCCCGCTGCATCGAATAAATCCTGTATGCGTAAGCAGTAAACGCTTGCCTATATAGCCTCAAATAGTATTAAGGAACTATTGGCGGCAATGTATTGTCGGTGGTAGTAATGCTGCCATAAGTGCTATAAGCATCGCTGTACTCAGATGTTCCAGCTACTACGGAGACAGCCGCCGATCCCGGTACCGCCTCGTTTGCCAATTCCGGTGGCAGAGCGTCAGTACCATAAATAAATCCGCCGCTCATTGTAAAGGTTCCGTTGTTGGCTACACGCACTCCACCGCCTCCGTTTGCTCCATCTGAAGTGTTACCTTTTATACTTCCATTGCTCATTATAAAGGTTCCGTTGACTACATATACACCGCCGCCATCGCCGCCGCCATAGCCAGGGTGTTTGATTGCCTTGTTATCTTCTATACTTCCACCGCTCATGGTAAAGGTTCCGGCGGTTCTTACACACACTCCGCCGCCGCCATTTCCGTCTGTATCGTTACTTTGTCCGTTTGAACTGTTACCTTCTATAGTTCCATCGCTCATGGTAAAGGATCCGCTGTTGGATACAAATACACCGCCACCGCTGTAGCCTGCAAAGTTATTTTTTATAGTTCCATTGTACATGATAAAGCTTCCGTTGTTTCCGTTTCCGTGTATTGTTACACCGCCGCCACTGCTGGTGTTTGCCCTGTTATTTTCTATATTTCCGTTGTGCATGATAAAGCTTCCGTTGTCGTATACAAATACACCGCCACCGCCCCAGGTGCTTACAGTGTTACCTTTTATACTTCCATTGCTCATTATAAAGGTTCCGTTGCTGTTTACATATACACCTCCGCCGCCGCCAGTTGCAGTGTTAGTATTACCTGTAATTATTGCATTATCATATAACTCAAGAGTTCCGCCGCCGTTTACTCTAATAAGAGCGTTATTGTTTGCTGTTTTTCCTTTTAGAGTTAATTCCCCTGATGGTGCTCCTCCTATTTTGAGCTTTACTCCGCTATCTATTGTAAACATGCTTCCGTTTGTTGTTCCCAGCGCTATCTCATAATCTTGACCTGTATCATTAAGCAGGGTAATTATTTTGGTTCCTGATAGGGTAATAGGAGGCTGTCCTGATATATCTTTAAGCACAGTAATGGTTGCAGTTTGACCATCTTCTATGTCGCTAAATGCCTCTTGAAGTGTGAAAAAATTTCTGGTTGTACCACTGCCGTCGATACTTACTTTTGCTTCACCCTGTTGTACGGTGATGTTAAAGTCCTGAGTATAGGGAGTACCGATAGCATTGCCGTCGGCAATTGTGGTTTTAAGTGTTATAGTTCCGGCAGCAGTAGTATTCAGAATATTGCCTCCTGTAATATTTGCACCTGTTCCGCCGTCATTCGCGACACTCCATACAATTGTTTTGTTGGTCGCGTTATTTGGCTCTACGGTTCCGGTCAAAATAAACCCATCTCCTAGCGGAGCCGCAGTCGGAACGTCTGTTATGCCTGCTACAGGCACAAAAATTCCGGTTACAATAACCGTGCCTATATTCGTGGCAGTGGTATTGCCGTTCACGTTAGTGTTGGTATTTGTAACCACCACATAATAGTATTTGGTTCCGGAAAAAAGAGCAGACTGAGTAATGGTTTCGCCGCTGCCTGTTGGTGTACCTCCGCTTGGAGGGTTACTCAAAAGGCTATCCGAACTATACCAATCATATGAGAGAGTACCGCCGTCAGATACAGAGGCGGCAACATTCAGCTCTATTGTGTTACCGGCAATTGTATATGTTGGACCACCGCCAAGGATGACCGGCGTCTGAGCATTGATCACATCTTTTACAGTTACAATGGCTTCTCCATATATTGATTCGTCCTTTACGTATGCTGCCCTAACCGTTAATGTTTTAGGAAATTCTTCGCTTTGAGACACAGTTAAATGACCTGAAGATGGGTTAATCCCAGTACCGGATTGTAAATTACTGCCTGATACAGACCATACGTATGGATTAGGTAATGATTCAATAAACTCTTTTTTATGTTCCAACCCATGCGAAGGAATAGCGGTAAAAGTCTGACTTCCGCCTGGTAGAATCTCTATTGCAGATGGTAATATCTCTTCTATGTAGAGTTCATATATCCCTGTTCTGCGCATTGTAACAGGAACATTATTCCGCCCGGGTCTTAAAGTAACGCCTGTAACACCTCGCGCGTATAATGAGACGGAAGGATTATCTCCTATCACATGAGCTTCTACCACTATAATCCAGTCTCCTGGAGTAACAGTGAAGTTGATGCTTCTTTTTGAGCCAAGAACTTCTTCTGTAATTTCATTTTTTTGACCTGAAAGCTTTATCTCGAATCTAAGCGAATCCAGGTCAGCATCTTCTGGGGGCCAATTTGTCAGTGCTGATGCAGAATAATTGTTTGAACTGCCTCCCAAATACAGGGTCAAGTTCGCTTTTTCTTCAAAGCCTGAGCATGTTGTCATGATAAATGCCAAAAAAATTGATAGTATAGTAATCTTAGTTCTCATAATAGAAACTCCTTATGTTTTGATATGATTATAGACGCAGTCTGATGCAACCCAGGCAGATTTGTTAATGATTCGTAGGGGCAGACCTGTGTGTCTGCCTCAGCCTGCTGTATTACATTACGTATTACAAATATGTGGATAAAAACGATGATGGTTAAAATTATTACTGCAGACGCATTAATGATATATATGGAAAATACAAAATTTATAGCTAAAATTAATAAAATCAGACAATTAATGAGTTGACAGTTGACAGTTGACAGTTGACAGTTGACAGTTGACAGTTGACAGTTGACAGTTGACAGTTGACAGTTGACATAAAAATTTTTTCTCTTTATTTATTATATTTTGTTATATTTTTCTTTTAATTTATATAATAAAACTTTCTTTAATTATATGTCAACAAAATTTTTTTACTTTTCTTTAACGTATATATATGGGATAATATTCTAAAATTCAATACCCTTACGTGACATAATTCCTTTAGTATAATAATGTTTAATCTCCTTCATTTCAGTTACAAGATCAGCGTGTTTTATAAGCAGCTTTGTAGCTCCCCTGCCTGTTAGTATAAGTTCACTCTCTCTTCTCAAATACATTAGTTCTATAATTTCATCTTCTGTAATTAATTCAAATTCCAAAAGGTTAAGTATTTCATCAAGAACTATTATTTTATGTCTGTCGCTTAACAATAATTCCTTAGCTCTATCAATCCCTTTGTCTGCAAAAAGTTTATGTTCGCTCAGCTCAGATAGATTTTTTTTGTTTATAAACTTTTCACTACCATACTGTTCAAATAACATGGTACTGATAAATTTTTTTGCTGCAATGAGTTCACCGCTCTCCTGTCCTTTCATAAACTGAATAAAAGCAGATTCAAATCCCCATCCTGCAGCTCTGAAACATATACCAAGCGCAGCAGTGGTCTTCCCCTTCCCCGCACCTGTATATATATGAACACAACCTTTCACTTTCATTAATTTATTCCCATTAACCATTAATCATTAATCATTAATCATTAATTTAATCCCTCACATCTATCTTTTGGTCATTGCGCTCAACATTTTCTACTTTTATATCTACAAACCATATAGGGGGCGAACCAAGTCCCTTAGTAGTAAAAAAATCCTGATTTTTTACAATATCAGTAAAGGTTGTACTTGCGAGATTCGGAATATAATCTTTGGAAACATCTGTTCTCACAGGTATAAGTTCAATCCCATATGCTTCGGAATCCGATTTCCTTATGTTAAGTCCTGCCTTTAAATAAAATCCATTTTTACCATATCTATCAAAAACATCCATTATCTTCTTATCTCTCACCTTGACCCAAAAAGATATTTTACCGTCTGAAATTAAGGCTCGCCCATAATAAAATGAATCTGAGCTTTTAGTCGGCGCCATTGATAAAAGAATATCGCCGATATTATTCTGCAATGCCTCTTTCTGCATGACAGAAACACCTGTATACTCGGAAAAGGTTTGCACAAGTTTATCCGGAGCTAAAGATGTTTTAGAGTGATAAATTTCATCAAGAATATCAGGAGTTTTTACATACTGCGGATTACTATTTCCTGTATAGAGTATGCCTTTTCTCCATTCATGGAATACTGTTATTGAATGAAAAATTCTTCCCCTATGAAGATACAGTTCATATTTTTTACCGGATTTGTCAAAAACCCTTTGATGGTATGCAATACTATAATTCATCCCCTTTGTCAGAGCTGCTAATCTCTCAATATCCGAAATCTCGCTATTTATCTTTCCGGCGCATATAGTATTTATTCGGATTCCCCTTTTGACTGCTTCAACAGCAATTCTTTCAGGACTAAAAGTTTTATCAAATTTTGAATTATTGATAATAAATACTTCTTTATGTGCGGAGTTTCTCCATCTTATATTTTTAACTGTATAATCTAAAAGGCTTTGGAATTTATCAGGTTTAGCTGCTCCGCCGGGTTGCAATTTAGAAAGTGCTGTATTCAGATCTTTTATACTATTATGATGAAGCGTTATTGATTCATAAGAACTCCTTTCCGAGTATGGAGCTAAATAAATTCTTGTATCAATATTATGTGTCCCAATAAGAGTTGATGAAAAATTATAAATCGCCTTTTTAGCATCTCCCCATTCATCAGAGATATTATACGATGAGTCCAATATAAAAACAATGTCAGCCTGCTCCTTTGTTATTGTAGCAGACTTAATATTCTCAAAATTAACCAATGTATCCTTAATCTCAATCTGTACAAGTTTATAGATATCGCTTGAACTGTTATTATTACGTGAGAGTATGGTCTTTTCCCTTACAGAATAAAGAACATTATCAAAAACAAACTCTTTGTTTTTTTTACTTATTGTTCCAAGCACAATATATGAAAGATTATATTTTACTCCAAATGCATTAAGATCATCAGAATCAACAGAACCATCAGGATTTATTCCAAGCTGCTTCATTCCTATTTCAGCCTCTTCAGGTGATAATACATCAATATCCTTTGTAAGCAATATCTCTAATGATACCATCTTAGCATATTCTTTCCCGGAAATCCTTGAATCAAATGCACGATCTCTGTATGGAAGTACAGCAATTGATGCATAAACATGATTCCATGATATTAACAAAAAGATAATAAAAGCTATTTTCTTCATTTTTCACTTCTTAAACATTATTATGTCATTTATCGCCATCTATATTGACGATTTTGACAAATTGTATATTAAACTACAATAATATTTCAAGATAAATTTAATATATGTGAAAATTCATTCATTATTACAAAAAATAAATTTGACATTATAATCAAAGTTGATTTATATAATGTTTTTATACTCAATGCTTTTATACGTTATAAAGATCGCATAATGCGACCTTACAAAAAACTTGTGTTTATACTCGGCAAAAAAAGGGGGTATAATTATGAAAATAATGCCGGAAATTAATTATACCGGTATGAGAACAAATGTAAATGTATTACCAAAGATATCTCTAAATAATGAGAATCTAAATACAAAAGTCTCTCAAGAAACTATTCCGAGAATGCAGAGAGAGAGAGCTTTTATAGATGCATTAACTATTGCCCAATCTTCCAGAGATCTTATACAAAAAGCGCTTAACATATCAGCGCAGCTAATGGGTCTTGTTTCAGATGCTATGGCTACAGGGAGAATAAATAAAGATCAGCTATCCAATCAGATACAAAGTATAAATAGCGTAATAGGAAACTATGGAGAAATAGTTTCAGCCCCAATAAGCGGCAACTCAGAGCCTATACGCTATGAACAAATTATGATTAATGAAAATTTTACTCAATTGAGAGATATGGCTAACGATATTCAAGCCGAAAGACCTGTTGCACCAAAAAATTTTGAACCAGTAGTAACAAATCTAAACATAATAGCCTCTGAATTTGATGTTAAAATAAATAACTATCTAAAAGATTTGGGCAGTACTAACAAAAATAATAATAACTTTCAGGAATTAAGTAGAAACACCAGTACTATAATTCTTAATAACCCTATGTATGCATTAGAAACACAGGGTAATATTAACTATGAAATAACCAGAAGACTAACAACATAAAAAAAAAATAAAAAAAATTATTTTTCTCTTGACTTTAATATTAATTTATAATTTAAGTATTAAAATTAATCTTATAGGCTCTTCCATTAAGAAAAATTTTAATGGAGAAGTTTTTTTTGCAATCCTTAACATATTCTGTTAAGGAATTATTATAAATAAGTAATATGTTGGTGGTCTGCTAAGGCAGACCACCCTTAACGTTTCTGTTAAGAAATTATTATAAATAAGTAATATGTTGGTGGTCTGCTAAAGCAGACCACCCTTAACGTTTCTGTTAAGGAATTATTATAATTAAGTAGAATGGAAAGATGGCTTTTTTTAAAAAAATAAAAACAGAAGAAAACGATATTAATAATACTTTTTTTAAAACAAAAAAGCGGAATGATGACAAAAAATTGAGACATTCAGCTTTAAATGTTTTTGACTCAATTTATAGGTTTCATTTATCTATATATAACAACGAATTATTTAATTTTATGAAAATAAAAGACTGTTATGCATTAACTCTTGCAAATGCAATAAGTAACAAGTTGTCATCGGAAAATGTGGCTGCTGATAAAGATAATTCCCTGCCTGAATTTTTTTATAATGAAATTGCCGAATCTCTTACCTGTGAAAATGATGATAAGGAATTATGCATTATAAACCTTAAACAGACAGCAAATATAATGAAAAGCGGCAGAATTATATTGTTTAAAGATAATATTCCCTATATATCTGAAAATTTTCAAAACAGAGAAAGCCTTTATTGCAGACTTCTTGAAGCTTTTTGGAACGAAACTGAATGGAGCGAAATTTTTCCTTCATCGCCAAAAGATGCTTCCAAACTTTACGAAAAAAGATATGTTTTTGCAGAATTACTCCTCGGTTTTTACACAGAAGTAAGTGTTGAAGATATATCAAATGATTTTTTTGAAATGACAGATATAGCAGAAAAAAATAATTACTTTATGATATCATTTTTAGATTTCTATTTAATAACATGGTTAAACTATTTTGGGATTGTAGATTACACCGACAAAAAAAATAAAGGAATAATATATATATCACTAAAAGATTATGGCAGGGATATTATTAAACGAATGGTTTGAGCTTGCCCCCTTGTGCCTTTTTCATGTAGTTACTGCCGCCATTACGCCAAACTGCTTACGGTTTTCATTTTTAATTCTTAATTCGCATTCTTCACCAATTATTCGATTTTCTCAAAAAACCATCTTTTTTTACAAAACAAACATCACACTGTCCCAAAGCTCCATCAAAAGGTCTTCTTAAAAATCCAGCAAAATCATAAACAACATAGCCTCTATCCAGCATAAAATTTATTACTTCTGCAAATTCAGGCATTCCGGGTCCATCACTAAAAGAAAATAAAGAAGTTTCCATTATATAGACCTCTGTTTTTCCAAATGTCAATTCCGCCCCTTTCAATACTTCCAATTCAAAACCCTGTACATCCAATTTCATTAGTTCTGGCATCTGTACCTTTTTGCTTGTTATCAGAGAGTCAATCGTTATTATGTCAATAACTCTCTGTTTGCCTTTTTTCAATAAGTCATCATTCTTTTCCGGCAAAAAAGAACTGCCTGCTAAATCCTCATAAATCGTCAGTGTCAATTCGCCTTTTTGGGCGCCTGCTCCGGCTAAAAAATAAACCGAACCTTCATTCTTGTTAACAAAATTGTCTAAATATTTCTTCATTTCTATTTGAGGTTCAATCAAACAAAAGTTAGCGTTAGGGTAAACTTCTTTCACTTCACTACTCCAATACGCATGATTGGCACCAATATCTAAAATGTATTTACAATCCAGCCCCCTCGCTTTTAAGTCTTCTATAAAAGATTTCATTTCCCCAATCGGTCTTTTATCAGATGAGGGAGTACAGACATCAGATCTAACCAATTCATAGCCGGTTAATTTAAGTATAAACTTCTTTATTATTCTCTTTGTTATTTTCTTTATCATATTATTCCTAAATTTCTAGATATTTCTAAATTATAAATAAAAACAACGCATATTCTTGGTTATTCAGGCACTCTCGATACTGTTTCTGTGGTGATGGCTAACTCATAAATATATCTACTTCACTTATTACATATTTACGCATATACCCATATATTATCCATACTTTACACTATACAAAAATACAAGCAAAAATAAAATTTCTTAGAGATATTACAATCTTTTTATCATCTATTTGCATATTATCCGCAGTGGCAGCTTTCACTAATTTTCATGTGGGATAGAGAACGTTCCATTTCGCATAACACTTTTCACGGGGTAACTACCGCCATTATGCCAAACCGGCTTCGTAAAGTTGAACTTTAGGTTTTCTATTTGAATTTATATACTCCATTTATATCAATTGTTACTTCTAACTCTCTTTTATTTCTTTCAAATTTAATATATCCAATTCTTAAATTTTCCCAAAACTTAATTAATTCTTTATTGTTTAGATATTTCCTCTTATAATTTTCCCAATTGGGATTATTCATTCTAAATGGGAAAATATAAACAGGGATTTTTGTTTGCCCATTATTGCGGGCAAATACAGCATACATGTATATCTCTTTAATTTTATCATCTGTCATTGGGATACACCCTTCTGTTTTACAAGAGCCATGTATAAAAATATCTCCGCCTAAATCTTGCGCTTTACTTTTTATTTTGTCTGAATTATTCGGATAATCAATTCCTAATGATAAAAAAAACTTACTTCTGGGATTAAATCTATCAATATAATAGAAACCTTCAGGAACTTGATTATCTCCGGATTGTCTTTTAGGACCTAATTTGCCTGAACGCGAACATATCGGGTATGAGATAATTTTTTGATATATAGAGTCTTGTTTGTTTTTTGCATAAATTTCTAAAATACTTTCGGATTTATATGCGACAATTATTATATTGATAGATTTAATATTAGAATTGTTAAGGTTTTGTAGTATAATATTTTTTTTATTTTCAAATGCGTCTTTAACTCTCTCATATTTAAGCTGCCTGCTCAAAAAATCTCCACGAAATATAAAACCCTGATTCGGTCTAGTGGCCTCCTGCTTTTGCTGTCTGCTAAAAAAATTTCCACATATAAAGACAACAAAGAATGCTAATAATATTATGGATAGTATTACTATTATTTTTTTTCATTACTCTACTTTCTCTTCTGTACACAGAAGGTCTCTCTCTGAAGTTTCGCAGAACTCATAAATATACCCATATGTCATCCATACTTTACACTATACAAAAATACAATAGAACCACCCCCTCTTAAATTGACGGATACATCAGATTGTTTTCTGTCCCTTGTTATTTTATGAGATTTCGTAAGTCGTCAATAAATTTGTCAAACATTTTGACTTTGTCACTTTCTTCAATAGTTG
>Ga0099364_10013159_pt1 | contig 11122 bp, 4 predicted proteins | sample TergutTh196P3_FD_73070 | JGI IMG/M metagenome (GOLD analysis project Ga0099364, IMG submission 73070) | Microcerotermes parvus P3 segment gut microbial communities from Pointe-Noire, Republic of the Congo - Th196 P3 | ecosystem: Host-associated > Arthropoda: Insects > Digestive system > Gut ... | reverse complement strand
AGCACACATGAATATACTCATGACCCATCATTAAATAAAGATTTTCCATACTAGTGAAAGCAGTTTTATATAAATATACATTGCTTCCCTTCCCAATTCCATTATATATTGCACTACCACCAAGTTGCTCCCATTTTTTATTATACACTAAATCACCTCTTTTTTTGTAACCATTTGGTATAGTTCCATCTGCATATAGATTATCTAAATTCTTAATATCTTTACCAAAATATTCATCTGAAAAATATTTTGCATATTCATTAGAATATTCCATATTTTCACCAACTTCAATAGTAGGTTTAGAACTACATGATGATAAAACAAAATCAAAACTTGCCCCTTCACCTGTCCAAAAATCACCTCCATATTTCAGGGCGTTAATACCACCTGAAAATCCTCCAATCAAGCCACCTGAAATTGCACCAAAATAAGCACCTTGTAAGCCTAAGAAAAAACCATCCTCACTATCCATACCACTTACCCAAGCGTTTCCAGCACCGCTAACCAACCCCGCAGCGGCACCGCCAACAGAGCCAGATGCAGCACCAGCAATAAAACCCAATGAACCAAATGTAGATGTAATTGCTTGACCTGCAATTCCCCCAACTGCGCCTGCAGCCGCACCAACCCCGAAATATCCTAAACCTTGCCAACTAAATTGAGCACCGTTTGCTATCCAATTAATGATGCCTCCGATTGCTGCTCCAACAAGCCAAACAAACTCACCATCAGGATCAGTATATACCATCGGATTATTTCTAGCATAACTATATCTATTAAAATCTTGACTGAAAGTGCCATCGGGAACATACGGATCCGGACTTAAAAACCTACCAACTGCAGGGTCGTAGAGACGGGCGTTCATATTAATTAAACCAAACCACGGCAAATGCTCATGCCCCGTATATCCACGCCCAAGAAACAAATTTGGTTGATTTTCAGCAGAATAAACAGTGTGATTTATGACATTTCGTAGTCTACCCCACGCATCGTAACTTAATTGCTGCTGAAATGTACCACTTTCATGCGTGACGTGGGTAATACTACCAAGATAATCTCTGCTAATATAATACAACTGCCAATCGTCGAACTGTTCTTTAACATATACAGCAGGAGCAGAATAAAAATTACCACCAAGATATAATTTTTGCTTATCGGGACCTAATGGATTATTTGAAAGTCCTTCACTTTCGTAGCAGTCGGAGATGTAAGTGTGAGTATATTGTAGATAAATAGGAAAATTTGCTAGTTTTATTGATAAATCCATTTTCACTCTATCTCCATTTCCGTTGTATGTAAACGATGCGCTATTATCACCTTCAGAAATTGTTGCGGGTCTTTTAAATGATGTGTATGTAATAGTTTGCGAACGTTCTGATATTGCGTTTGTGTGATTAACTACCCGTGATATAGCATAAGGCTTACCCGCTACGTTGTATTGAAATGATGTACCAATATCTGTTTTTTTTGTAATATTTCCTTTTAGGTCGTAATCGGCAGATTGACCTGCATATTCTTTCAATCTATTAAGATGGTCATAATCAAAATCTTCCTGAATGTTATACTTGTTGTCCTTACGGAAATTCAGGTTGCCTGTTTCTTCGTTAAAATTGTAAGTGTGGTTTAGAGAAGCACCTGCCGTTCTGCCTATTGGTGTTCCAAAAGAATTATAAGCGTATGTGCGCGTCATACCTCCAGTTGAAACGCTTGTTGGCTGCCCGAAAGCATTTACTCCTGTTAATTTCCAAATAGAAGTGTTATTGTTTAATTTCACTTCTAACAGATGCCCATTTTGGTAAGTGTAGTTTTCGGTTACAATATTACCATCATGGTTTGAATAATTTAATGATTCAACATTACCATCTAAATATGAATATGATTTTTCAAGATATTTATTTTGTTCGATAAAATCAGTTTCAATTTCTAATCGACCAAATTCGTCGTACCAATAATCAGTTGAAGTACCATTTGATGACACAATTCCTTGAAGTAGACCATCAGTAGGGCAATACGCATAAAATGTTGTGAACTCCGGTCGGATGACATCTGATATTCTGTTATAATTGTCGTAATAATAGGAGATTGTTTGATTATTAGCATCGGTAACTGAATGAATATTTCCATCATTGTCGTACGTCCATGTTTGTTTACCCGCACTAGGGTCACCAATTTCTTCTCGACGACCATATTTATCATATTTAAACGATGTTGTAACATTGCCCGGTGCAATAATAGATTTTGGTTGTCCGTCGGGTCGTAGGTTGTAAGTTATTGTACCTGCAGGGTAAATTACTTCGGTTAAATAACCGTAAGTATCATATTTTTTGGTTGATGAAATTCCTTTTTCAGTTATTTCTACATCTCGGTTACTATAAACAAATAAAGTTGTTCTACCTGATTCTTCTTCAATAGATTCCAACCTGTCGTCTTCGTAATAATTGTATGTTCCAAAGAGATGCTGATGTTGAATTGAAAAAAGGCAAAGATACTTTTTCCAAACGCCCGTAACTGTCATAAATTTTTTCGATACGGGATACTGTGTTGTTGAAATTTTGCACATCAGACGCTGTTTCTCTGCGCATTGCATCGTAATAGGTTTTAGACCAAGGTTTTCCCATTACAGTCTGTTGTACACAATACAAACTGTTTGTACCTGCGGCACTCCACGAGAATATTTTTGCTGTTGAGGTTCCGTCTGGATAAGCAGTTGAAGTTACTCTTCCAAAATCATCGTATCCAAAAATGGTTTCCTGACTCTTATGATTTTTTATTTTGTCAATTCTTCCGTTAGAAGAATCGTATATGTATGTTGTTTGGAAACCCATTGGGCTTGTTTCTTTTTCTAACCTACCATAACTATCGTATTCATAAGTGGTTGTAAATACCTTAGATGACGAAAAAGATTGTAAACTTTTATTTTCAATATTTCCATTGGTATGATATGTAAATGTTTCAAAAGAGACTTGATTTCCATTTGCATATTTTGTTATTTCGTTATATCTTGGAAGTTCCGAAGGAGTAAGAGTGGGTGAAGTAAATTTTTCAGACCACGTTTCTCCATTTCGTGTAATTATTTTTTCTTGCGATATAAGGAAACCAATATAATAATGCTTACCTAAAAGATTATTTGCAAAAACATTTGTTATTGTTTCAGAAATTCCTCCTCCGTAGTTAATTGTTTGGTTTTTGGCATTACCAAAGTTGTCGAAATCAGTATAAGTAGAAGTTATTGTTGTTTGCTTAAGTTTATCATATACTTTACTTTCGGTCATGTTAACTTGTACAATTTTGTTTGTATCAACAATTATATCATACTCAAAATTTGTTTTTACAAAAGGAGTTTCCTCTTCAAGCAACACCCCGAAATTCAAAGGATCAAATTTTTGGTATTTTGTTCTATCTCTAATAATATCATTTTCAGAAATTTCTTCAAATCCCATAAAACCGCGACCTTGAGTGTGAATTATAGCATTTTGATAACTATAAGAACGGTTTTCTATCATAACTCCGTTAAAGTATTGTTCTTTACTTTTCGCAACAAATGCAGGTCCTTGATAATTAATAATAGGTAATGTTTCATCATAGTTCACGCTATAAAAACTGTCTGATTTATAGAGCATTTCGTATTGGTTTTTGTCAATTACACCAAAACTTGAGACTGCTTCGGTGAGAAGACTTTCTTTTGTGTCGTTGCGAGAAAATGAGTGTTTAACAAGTTTATTATTATCCTTCCCATAATTATTTAATTCAAATAGTTGATTGGAATCATGTCCCCCATTTAATGCTACGAGAAGTGGAAGTGAATTATCAAGAGATTTTTGGCTATCATAATTTGAAAATCCGCCATTTATTGCTAAGCAAGTTAAGTGTTCTTTACTCGTGTTTTTTATTAAGTCAGTCATTCCGTCCATATTAATGTCTATTAAGCAATATCTGTCCCCGTTGAGACGCGTAAAAGGTGATGTTGCGACTTTGTCGAAAGTCATATCACCTTTTGAATAATAAATAAACCAATCTGGATAATTTACTTTTGGTGATAAAAGAAAATCGGCTAATCCGTCACCATTGAAGTCGCCAAGAAATAATAATCTATCTACCAAATCACTTCTTTTGAGAGTGGTATATGATTTGACAAATTTTATTGAATTTGTTAGAGCATCATAGGTGTATACATGAGATCCAGTTTCGTTTATTAGAAATATATCAGATTTACCATCTCCATCATAATCTATAATATATATGCGGTCGCTATTGTTGGTAGCAACTTGTTCACTAATCAAAAAACCGTTAGAAATTCCCGAAAATGTTATTTTGAAACTAAATGGTTTATCTTCATAGAGTATAGTATTTGACTCTAAATCAAAAATGTAACACTTTGTTGGAGATATTGGGTTTCCCCCATACGGTTCATGTGCAGATACAGCCATAATTTGTTTTTTCCCATTCCCTATAAAATCGCCTGAAAAAAAATATTTAGGACGGACACTTCTATTTCCATTTTTATCGATAAAAGGTGCACCCACATTAAATGTGTATGTCTGCTCAAGAGAAATCCCTTCGTTTGAAGTTTTATATTTTTTAAAAATAAGATGATCATTTGTCCCAGCGTAGTTGTTAATTTTTATAATTTCATCATAAGCTGAATCGTCTACGTTAGTACTTATGATATCTATAAAACCATTTTCTGAAGTTAATTGTGTTGAAACTGTTGTATCATTTTTTAAACTTGTATAAATATATATTTTATCATCACTTGAATACTGATTGATAAAACATTTGTTGTTTTCAACAAATGTTTTATAATATGGATTTTTGACAAGCCCAACGATTAAACCATCATCATCTTTATTGAAAAAATCGAACTTTCCTGTTTCAATTTTCATTTGTTGAGGTCCATATGAAGAGTTATCGTAATCATCTACATAAGTTATACTTTTTGAGTAATCTTTGCTTGTATTGTCTTCTCCGTATGAAAACTGCAATGGATTAAAATAATTCCCTTCAGTAACGCTATACCATACCTCTTTTAAAACTGATACTTCTTGTAATGCCTTATAATCATAATTTAGTTCGTAACAACCCACTACTTGATCTTTAAATTTACAAACAATTTTTTCTAGTAAATTCTCTTTTTTCACGTTCAGTCCGATTCTGTAAAAAGAAATTACATCCGACCTAATATCATCATTGTAAAGAAATTCAACTGAGGCATTAGCATTTTCACCGTCATAAATATACCTAATTTGCGTTATTCGGAAATGGTTTTCTACATACTCATAATTATAAATTATTTTATTTCCATATAAATCTATGAGTTCAGTCAATGGATATTCTAATCTGTTGTATTTGTTAAGTTTACTTCCATATATTGCTTTTGTTCCGTCAGGATAAAATACTTCAAAATAATCTATATTACTAATAAGCGGAAATCCCAATTTGGCAATTACTTTGATATTCCCGCGTTCGGTTTTGTATTCAATTACATGAAGCATAAATTGTTCAACCTCAATTAATCTAATACCATCTAAGTAGAAAACATCATTTTTATCCATTTTAATTCCTTCAACTTTCTCATCGTAATACATACTTTTATTTCCTCTCATTATGGAAGACAAACCTCCTATATTCCACCCCATACCCATATATCCATTTCCTGCTTGGCTATTATAAACCAAAGACAGTTCAGGCTGCATGCCATTAATTCCCGGATAAACATTTATTGGCACTGTGTAAGTTACTGCTCCTGTTTGTGAAACTGACGAGGTCATTGGTATTTCACCAACAGCATAATTTGTATTTACATTTACTGGATTTGGCACATTATTGCCAAAACTCAGTGTATATCCGTTATTTAACATCATTGTGGCACAAATTAAAGTCGCCACAAATTTAATATTTATTTTCTTCATATCAATTAAAAATTTAAAAATTTTTAAAAGTTTTCAGTTATCAGTTGTCAGTTTTCAGTATTTAGTATTTAGTTATCTACCGCAGGACGACCGCAAGGGTACGCCCCTACTGACTACCGACTACTGACTATTGACTAACCACTATTTTATATTCAACTTTTCCTTCTTGTGTGTTTATTATTAAGAAATAAACTCCACTTGGAAATAAACTCATATCAATCGGTTCTTTGCCGTTACCTTGCCGTCTGTTTTCTTTCAGCATTTTACCTGCCGTGTCGAAAATCATTAAACGGTAATTCTCATTTATGTCGCCTTTTTGTATATCTACAAAAAGTTCATCTCGCACAGGATTGGGATAGACTTGAATCTCACGTTTTTGTGAGTTTAATAATGTCTCATCCTCAAATTCAATTTCTGTGTCTTTGATAATAATTATAGGATCCTCAATTATAGGTCCCACAAGTTCTACAAAAATACGTTTAGTGCGATTGCCCGCATTGTCGTATTGATAATTAATTCCTTCTGTGATCACTCCAAAAGAATCTCCGATGCCTCTATCATCTTCTTCTTTTTGTGCTATTACTTGTATATTGCAGATTATTAAAACTGCAATAGATATTAAAATATACTTCTTCATATTTATTTGTATATATATTTTTTGGTTTATATTATTCTAATTTTTTTAATTATTAACTATGTGATTAAAAATAAATAACTTACAACATTTCTTCTTTAAATCCCGAAAGGATTGTATATTTATAGAATTTCAATCGTTTCTAATTTCGTGTGACTCCTACGGAGTCGTATGCTCTTTAGATTGTCATTTTTCTATAAATATTTGAATCCAAAGGATTCATTATTCCGACCGTTATATATTCTATTTTTCATCACTAATATAATTAATCTGTTGTGCTACAGTTTTCAGTTTTCATACCCCGACTTGCGCTACGCTTAGTCGGGGTTATACACATTTTGCTGCTACGCAGCAAGTTAAAGGTATCGTAGTTGTTGGACAAGGCATGCCTTGTCCCTACTGCTGCGCAGTCTGCGCTTTGTTTCGACCGTAGATTGAAATCTACGGTTAATAAAGAGTCGTCCCTTCAGGACTTTGAGGTATCACTTTTAGTTTTAAAGTTTATAAAGTTATAAAGTTTATAAACTTTATAAAGTATTTTTTATTTCTGATAACTAATATCTAAACTCTATACTCTATACTCTAATAACTAAACTCTATACTCTATACTCTAATAACTAAACTCTACTCACTACTCACTACTCACTCACAAACCGCCCCGTGCAAGATGCAAAGGGCATAGAATCGTTTTTTTGAAATTAATAGAAAAATAGATGAGCAGATATGTAATTAAGTAAATGTGTGAATAAGTAAATGAGTAAATAAGTGTAAGTCGTGGTACAGTAGAGACAAGGCATGCCTTGTCCAACAACAACGCTACCCTTGACTTGCTACGTAGTAGCAAAATGTGTATAACCCCGACTAAACGAAGTGTAAGTCGGGGTACGCAAAAAGAAGTTGGGGGTGAAAATAAATGAGCAGATTCCTCACTTCGTTCGGAATGACGGTCTCCCTTTAGGGACGGGATGATTACCTTACAGCAACGGCTTTGCCGTTGCTGTAAGGTAATCATCATATAGCGCCCTGCAACTGTCATTCCGAACAGCGCGTAGCGCTGTGAGGAATCTACCTCAAAAACCGTAGGTATCTTTTGTGACGAAGCGTAGCGCAGTGAGGAATCTGCCTCAAAGTCCCGAAGAGACGACACTTTATTAACCGCTGACTTCAGTCTGCGGTCAGAAATAAGCGCAAGTCGGGGTATGAAACACGATACACCCTGCACCGTGTTCCCCGCACTGCGTACCATTTTTGCAATTTTATTGAAAAATTGCAAAAACCTCATTACATATTTCAGAATGGTTTTCATGTCGTCATTTTTTTAAAATTCAGACATAAAAAAAAGCGTGATACTTAAATTATCCGCTCTCTTAGGTGTTTGACGAAACCATGTACTGCGAAAAGCCCAAGGTCACGCCATATTATACGTGAACTCTAAACTTATCTTTCAGTACTTCAAATCGTCAAACTTTCAGAGAGAAAGATACAAAAAATGTATGCTATTTTATATGCCTTAATTCATTATTTCATGCTTTTAAGCACTTTTATTTCATTTATAAAAAATTTTGTTAATAAATTGGTTGCAAATATAAAAAATAATTTTCTAAAAAGCAAATTTTTTTGAAAAAAATTTGCTTTTTCAGTGAATGGGCGAATGAGTGAATGAGTAAATAAGTGAATTGTAGCGATAAGGTATGCCTTGTCGGAAATAAAAAAAATAAACAATATGAATGGTAATAAAAAAAGTGCCGATAGGCACGACCCTTTATTAACTGCTGGCTTTAGCCTGCGGGCAATATATATCGGTCAGATCTTAGTCCCGCCAGGGACGGCACTTAATAAGACAGCAAAGTGTTGTCCCGGGGGACTATTTAGAGCATGTTACATTCAATTACCGTAGGTTGAAACCTACGGTTAATAAAGTGTCGTCCTTGTAGGACTTTGTGGCATTATGATCATTGTGTAGAGTGTAGATAGTTTTCAGTTTTCAGTTTTCGGATATAAAAACGTAAAATTTTAATTATATAGACATTAGATATTAGAGTGTAAATATTAGAAAATGGTAGTATAAACTATAAAACTATAAAACTATAAAACTATAAACTATAAAACTATAAACTGCTTATTCACTCATTCACTCATTCACCCATTCAATGAAAACTAACTTAATAATTACGAAATCTTTGCTTTAACAATTTCTAAGAGTTCTGATTCTCGTTTGATGGCTGCCTTTTCTATTTCGTATCCTTTTTCAACCATTTCTTTAACTCTTGTGTCTTCTTTTACTGTTGCTGCATTAATCATAACATTCAAATATGCTCCCATAACTGCCGAGCGGACACAAAGTGCGCCTACTCCCGCATCGGAAACCGAATTAGGATTTCCTTCTTTTACCATATACTCCAATAAATCGAAACAATCGTAACCCAACTTCATAACTTTAAAAGGAATTTCTATTGCATTGATAGTTGCATCGTGGATTGCTTTATTTCGTGTAACTTTTTCGGTTTCGTTGCTTTTAGGAAGTGAAAAAGCATCCATTATTGCATTGAAAGCGTTTGTATCTTCGTCAACTAATGTGAGCAGTTGTTTTTGAAGTGCCATTCCACGCTCGGCATATTCTGAAAATTCTTCCCATCGGTTGTCCCATCCTCGTTTGTGAGACGAAAGGTTTGCTACCATCGTTCCCAAAGATACTCCCAATGCAGCAAGATATGCCGATACTGACCCTCCTCCTGGCGCAGGCTCTTCGGAAGATGTTTTGTTTGCAAAACTTTCGCAACTCAATTTTACAAGTGATTTGGGATTTTCGTCTTCTAAGAGATATTCTATTATTTTCTTTTTGGGGTCGAAAGTCGTTAATTCGTCTAATCCCATTGATTTTACGGCTATTTTTATTATTTCTTCGTCTGGTAGTCCCGTTGAACGTTTCTGTTTTTTTAAGAAATATTTACCTGCATCTAACATCGACTGCAAAGGAATAACTCCAACCAATTCAGACCCTGTAACCCGCAACCCTCTGGCTGCAGCCCTTTCACAAACAGTATCGAAAGCAACATGCAAAGATGTTACCGTAATATCAGTAAGATTCATTGATATTTGTGCAATGCCATATTCTTCTATAAACCAACCAATTCCTTTCACTGATTTCAATAAACCGGGCTCATAAACGGGGTTGCCGTTCGCATCTTTGATAGTTTTTCCTGTAATTGGGTCTCCTTCTCGCTTAACTCTTCCACGTTCACGAACATCATAAGCAACTGAATTGGCGCGCCGTACCGAAGTTGTGTTAAGGTTTACATTATACGCTATCAAAAAATTACGTGCACCGACAGCAGTTGCACCACTACGAGCAACATTTTCGTTCCATTTATTTGGACCAAAATCGGGTTTCCAATCGGGAGATGCAATTTTTTGAGGTAATGCTTCATATTCGCCTTGACGATTATTGGCAAGATTTCTGCGTTTTTCTTCTGTAGCGGCAAATTCATAACAATAAATGGGGATTCCTAATTCTTCACCAAATCGTTTTGCCAATTTTCGGGCATACACAACCACTTCTTCCATCTTGATATTGGCAATAGGAACTAACGGACAAACATCAATTGCTCCAAACCGTGGATGCTCGCCTTTATGAGTTCGCATATCAATCAGTTCAAGCGCTTTTTTTGCAGCCCTAAATGCTGCTTCGCAAACCTCGTCGGGAGTACCTACAAAAGTTACAACTGTTCGATTAGTTGCTTTGCCGGGGTCTATGTCTATGAGTTTTACACCCTCAACGGTTTCTATTTCACCTGTTATTTGTGAAATAATTTCAGGATTACGCCCTTCGCTAAAATTAGGCACACATTCAATAAGTTGTTTCATATTATTTTTTATTTATTTATTTTTTAAAATTTCACTTTGTCTTAAAATGTCCACGAAAAATTAATCGGAATTGCCGACAAACTCTCTGTATGACAATAAATTTCAAACATTAAAAACTTTTTAACTGAAATGCAAAGGTAGATATTTTTTCGAAATTATTCAAGAAAACTTGTTTTTTATTTTTAATGTACTATGTACTTTTATAATTATGAATGCAGTTATAAATTGATTATATCAAATATCTCAATACCATCATTTTCTATCCTGAAGATGAAATTTTTTAATTTGCTGCAAATTTTATAGCAAAATTTTGTTGTTGTAATTTTTAGTTGTAATTTTGCCGCAATAAAAACTTTAAAAATTATGAAATATGGAACGAACAATAATTTCATTTGATTACGCTATCAAAAATGTTTTGCGCGACAAGGCAAATTTTGATATTTTAAGCGGATTTTTGACCGAATTGCTCGAAAAGCCTGTTACAGTGCAAGAAATTGTGGATAGCGAAAGTAATACAGACACCTTAGAAGGAAAAGTAAATCGTTTAGATTTGAAAGCAAAAATAGACGATGACGAGTTAGCCGTTTTTGAGATACAATTCTTTGACCAAATAGATTTTTTTGGCAAAATATTGTTTAATGTTAGCAAGGCGGTAGTAGAACAGATTTCATCGGGAGAGTCGTATGACATAAAAAAAGTCTATTCAATAAATATT
>Ga0099364_10013158_pt1 | contig 11122 bp, 8 predicted proteins | sample TergutTh196P3_FD_73070 | JGI IMG/M metagenome (GOLD analysis project Ga0099364, IMG submission 73070) | Microcerotermes parvus P3 segment gut microbial communities from Pointe-Noire, Republic of the Congo - Th196 P3 | ecosystem: Host-associated > Arthropoda: Insects > Digestive system > Gut ... | reverse complement strand
CGGCCGCCGCCTGTGTTTGTTCGTCCGCTGACAGTACACGGAAATTGTTCAACTGCCCTGTCCGCAGCACAAAATCTTTACGCAGCCGGAGCATTTCCTCAAAGCCCGCCGCGCCCACCGCCGTCACATGGTCCAGGCAGCGTTCAATCCCCGCCATCAGCGGATAAGAGGGGCTGCTGGACTGAAATATCCGCAAGTATCGCCGTATCATGCGTTTGTCAACACGAGCGGAACAAATATGCAAAAGACCCGTCTGGGTCGGGGCGGGCAGGGTTTTATGCAGGCCGTGAATCACGATGTCGGCACCGCTGCGGACAGCGCTTTCGGGAAAGGCGGGGTGAAAGCCAAAATGGGCGCCGTGGGCCTCGTCCACTATCAGGATTTTGCCAAAATGATGGACCGCCCCGGCAATTTCTGCCATGTCACTGCATATGCCCTCGTAGGTGGGGGAGTTTATTAACACCGCGCCAATATCCGCGTCTTCCTCCAGTTTTTTTATGACCGCGGCAGCGCTGATGCCTTGCGCAAGATACGTTTCATCATCTATTTGCGGATAGATGTATTTTAGCCTGATCCCGGCCAGATAGGCGGCGTGGTATACGGACATATGGCTGCCGCGCGAAATGAGCAGTTGCTTTTTTGTGCCGCTGGCGCCGCTGCCTAAGTCCAGTGCGCAAACAGCGCTCAGGATGCCGGCCGTGGCACCGCCCACCAAATAAAAACTCTCGTCCGCCCCATACAGGGCGGCGGCTTTTTTCTGGGCATTGAGTAAAATGCCCTCGGGATAATGCAGATTATCGAAACCGGATATTTCGCTGATGTCCGCACGGTAGCGGGATGCCTCGTCGTCGCCCGGAAAAATACGCTTATGCCCCGGCATATGGAAGGGATAGAAATCGCTTTCGGCCAGCTCCCGCAAGCGACAAAACAAACTGTCTGACATCTAATCTATGACCTCACTATGCAATACCACGGTCAAAAAATCATGCTTTTCATGCTTGCATGAAAAAGCATGGTTTTATGACCCACAAAACATGAGCAAGGAGTCCGATTAGGACGAATTGCGAATGTTTTAGGATTGCGAGAGCATGAAATGCGGAGCAATCCGTGGTATTCCTATGACCCCGCCCTTATATGCCTTTTTATCGCGGCAAAACTTTCCTCGCTCATGGCGTGCTCCATCTTGCAGGCGTCGCCAGCCGCCGTTTCGCGGGCGACACCCAAGCTCACCAGCCATTCAGAGATGAGCATATGGCGGTCGTACATGCTTTGTGCCACCTTGCGCCCGCTCTCAGTGAGCGTTATGTGGCCCTCGCCATCCACCACGATATGCCCGCTCTCGCGCAGGTTTTTCATCGCCACGGAAACGCTCGGCTTGGCAAAATCCAGCTCATGGGCAATGTCCACCGCCCGCACGGGTTTGCCGTCCTGCCCCAGCATGATGATTGTTTCTAAGTAGTTTTCTGCTGATTCCTTGATTTTCACTTATTGAATAACCATGCCTTTTCAAAAATCCGCGACGTTTGGGCCAACGCCTCTTCGAGGCGTGGCACAAACTCGCACGTGAAGCTTTAGCTTCACGCAAGCTTTAATATCAGCATAAACATTCACCCAAAAAAAGTCAAGGCATGCCGATTTTTTTGGTAAATTTTTTTGAAATTTCCCTTGACAAGGTGAGTTAGTCTATGCTAACCTTATGCTGGTTAGTTCCCCCTAACTCATAACAACATATTGAGGATGACATATGGCCGTACTTAAAAAAGACAATTTGTATGAGGCAAAAAAGCATGTTGCCCTGACGGTGGTCGCCCTGCCCGCACTTAGCGCGCTCATGAATCTGGGGCTTAGGCCCGGCACCCGCCTATGCGTGGAAAACCGCTACCGCCTGGGCGGCCCGGTGCTACTTCGGGTGGAAGATATGTATAGTGTGGCCATCGGAAAGGATGTGGCGGAGCATATCGAGGTGGAGGTGGCCGATGGATAACATCCTGCTCATGGGCAACCCCAACGTGGGTAAAAGCGTCTTTTTCAGCGAGCTCACGGGCCTCCATGCCGTCAGCTCGAATTTTGCCGGCACGACGGTCAGCTACATGGAGGGGCCTATCCGCGTCGGGGAAAAAGAGTATCGGCTGATAGACGTGCCCGGTACCTACTCCCTGACTCCGACATCGGCGGCGGAGGCTGTCGCCGTGGATTTTGTGGACGGCGGGGCCGCCGCCATCATCTGCGTGCTGGATGCCGCCAATCTGGAGCGGAACTTGCACCTGGCCCTGGAGCTTACGCGCCTGGCGCTGGATTTCAAGCGCCCACGCCTTCCCATCGTATATGCCCTGAATCTGGTCGATGTGGCCGACCGCCGCGGTCTGAGCATAAATGTAAAGCTGTTGGAGCAAGAGCTGGGCGCGCCCGTGGTGGAGACGGTGGCGGTACGCGGCGAAGGCATGGAGGCGTTGAGGCAGGGGCTGGCGGAGGTATTGGGTGGGAACGAGGGGGAAGATTGCGGCTCGGGGGCCGCAATGACGAAATCTGAGCCGACGGGAGATTGCGCCGCCTGTCCCCGGTATAAGTATTGTAAGGCCATGAAGTCAGTGTCGCCGGGGGATTGCGGCTCAAGCTTCCGCAAAGCGGAAGCGGCCGCAATGACGAATTTTATGGATGACGACATCTTTACCCAAGCCAAAAACATCACGCGCCGCGTCAGCAAAAGAGGCGACTATGCGCCCGCTTTTTTAGACAAACTGAGCGAAAACATGATGAAGCCCCTGCCCGGCATCCCCATCGCCCTGCTTGTTGTGGCCTTGCTGATTGGCGTGGTGGTGGGCGTGGGCGAGGTGCTTAGGGCCTTTGTGCTGGAACCCTTGGTGGACGGCGTGGAAATAGGCGGCGGTGTGTACGGCATTGTACCCTTTTTTGACTGGTTATTTTCTTCCTTTATACCCGAGGGCGTGTTCCTGAATATCCTCGTCGGGGAATATGGTATTTTCGTGATCAGCTTCGAATGGATTTTGGCCGCCATCCTCCCCTATGTGTTTCTGTTTTATCTGGTCTTTTCCTTTTTGGAAGACACGGGGTATCTGCCCCGCCTGTCCGTCTTGTTCGACAATGTAATGCGCAAGCTGGGCGTGCAGGGTGGCAGCCTCATATATGCCCTGATGGGCCTGGGCTGTGCCGTGCCCGCCATCATCGGGACCAGGGCCGCTGCCTCGCGGAAAGAGCGCATAGTGGTCAGTGCGGCCATCTGCTTTGCCGTGCCCTGTATCTCCCAGACCGGAGCGCTGATCAGCCTGTTTGCGGGCTACTCCGCATGGCTGATGGCAGCAATGATAGGCCTGGCCCTCTTGGTATTCATGGCCACCGCCCTGATTGCCGGAAAATTGGTCAAAGGCAGCATAGACCCGCTGATCCTCGAAATACCGAACCTCTTATTGCCAGAAAGAAGAAGCTATTTTAGAAAACTCTCGATACGCCTGAAGCATTTTATGATGGATGCGGAGGTGCCGATGCTGATTGCCATCGTGGCCGCCGCCCTGCTAAAAGAAAGCGGACTGCTGGACACCATCGCCGCCTATGCCGAGCCGCTGGTGAGCCGGTGGCTGGGCCTGCCCTCCGAGGCCGTGATTGGCCTGCTATTGGGCATCATCCGCCGTGAAATGAGCGTCGCGCCGCTGCTAGCCTTAAATCTTACGCCGCTCCAAGCCTTTGTCGGCGGGGCCGTCGCCCTGCTTTATTTACCCTGCCTGTCCGTCTTTGCCGTGCTGGTAAAAGAATTCAAGCTCCGCATCGCCGCCACGATAGGCATATCGACCATCGTGCTGGCCCTGCTAATCGGCGGTTTAATAAACCACATCGCCTTGTTATTTAGCTGACCCCCCTCACGCATGCACCCCGGTCAGCAAGCCCAGCTCCTTCACCTTCTGTATCGCCCCCACGCTGGTGGAGACACCCAGCTTATTATAAACCAAGTCTATGTGCGTCTTCACGCCGCTGGGTTTAAGGCCCATTTCCACGGCAATTTCATTTTTGCTGTAGCCCTCGCATAAAAAGCGCATGACGGTTTTTTGCTTGTCGGTGAAGCTAATGCTTTTTTGTGGCTTGCCGCCCGCGAATCCTTTGGAGTGCTTGGACTCAGCCAGGGCCATAACGTAGAGCAGCTTGACAAAGGATGCCGGTACGTCGCCCGAGCCGTGGCTCGATGGGGGCGTTGCCCGCTGAGCCGAGCGTTTATGCAGCCGATGCAATATGTTGACCAAGTCCGCGCCGTCGTTCGCGAATAATTGCTTGTAGCCATAGACATACGCCACACGGGTGGCCTGCTCTATATGCTCTATTGCCGCTGCCGCCCCGCCCCGGTTCTTTTTCCAATAGGCAATGGCCAGCAGAATACGACATTCGATGATGTCCAGCGGACGGCGGAAATGCTCGGCCAACTGGAGCAGCTTAACCAGCAGCAGCACGGCCTTGGTGTGTTCGTCCGTGGCAATCAGCGCCCGGGCCGCCGTTAGATACTGATACATCTTATAAAGCGGCGGGTTATCATCCAGCTTTAACATGAAATCGCGCAGATAACTCCGTGCCGCCATCTGGTCGCCGTCCGCTAATTTAAGCCGGCATTGATATGCTTTTAGGTTGGGTTTAAGATAAAAAGCCCCCTCCTCCTCTATCATGTCCCTCACATTGGAAAGCACCCCGTTTGCATCCTCCTTTTGGCCGCTTACATGCAGGGTGGTCGCCAGCGTCATCATGGCACAAAACTTGACTTCCGCGGAACAATGTCCGGGAATATTTTTTACCGCCTCAAACGCATATTCCAAAGCCTCGTCCGCATGACTTTTTTCGTAGTGGAAGCCGGCCCAAAGCAACTCTTTCAGTACGGCAAACTCCGCCCCAATCACCGAACCGTAGCTGTTTTCAAACTGCGCCATGCCACTCTCCGGACACCGGTTTATCTCGGAAAAATCCCGCACCGAACGGTGGAAATAGGGCTGGTTATTCGTTATGGACGGGGTATAGGCCTGGATGTCCACCAGTTTCTTAAGCGGCATCTTCTTGAGCCGTTTCATCGTGTCGCATACATTATCGCGGTGGTCTATGAAGCGCAACAGCATCAGGTTTATCACCGAACGCGGGTTTTTTAGGACAATCTTTGAAAACAGGGCATAATACTTGTCCAGGTAAGCCTCGAAATCATCGGCACGGCCTTCCACGAAAGCAGTCCATGCCTGGACCTCCAGCAAAAAGGGATGCTTTTCCACGATGGAGCTGCCGATGGACTGATGGATAATATTTAAGGTGTTTTCGATGGAGGCGGAGGCCGTCTTGTAATCATACATCCGGTAGAGGGCCTTTGCCACATTGTCGTCGTTGCAGGCGTTCAGATAATACTCCGCTGCCTTGAAATAATCCTGTTGGGCAAAGAAATATTCGCCCGCTTTGTCGTATTGGGCGCACAGTACCGCCGTGCCGTCCTCCGCGAGCATCTGCAATAAAAACTCACGGAACAGATCATGAAAACGATATTTTCCCGCTTCGGTTTCGCGCAAAAAGGCATTATCCCGGGCCAGGGCCAACAAAGTCTCTGCCACGTCCGTTTTTTCCATGGACTCATCCCCTGCTGTGAGCCATTCGCACAGTGCAGCGTCCAACTCGGGTACCACCGAAACCTGTTTCAAGAACCTATGGATATCTTCATTCCAGCGCTCCCAGACGTGAGTTCTCAGGAAACTGTCCAAGTATTTTTCCGTCAGGTTTAAGGTATATGACTGCTCCTGTGCCAGCAACAAGGCCCGCAGGCCGATGGCCCAGCCACCGGTTTTTTTACATATCTCCCCTGCCTGCTTACTCGTGATGCGGCGCCCGTTTCTACTGAAAAAGGTCTTTATCTCTTCGTCTGAAAATTGCAAATACTTGGCATCCACAATGGACAAACTCCCCTTCATCACCATTGCGGAAAAAGTGTCCGGCGGCATATGACGGCTGAGCATTATCATGCTGATGTTTCTGGGCAAGCGCAATAAAAGATTCGGCAGATTTACCAAAATATCCTCGTTCACGATGACGTGCAAGTCATCCAGCACCAAAAAGCACTGCTCTTTTTCCACCGCATATGCACCCAGGGCGTGGATGGCCATCTCCCAAGGCACGGCATCAAAACGCCTGTCCTCCACCACACGGCGCAAGGCCTCGTTTTGGGGTTGCAAGGCGGATAGCGCGACGGCGAAACGCTTGCAAAAATCCGCGGATTTATTGTCGTGACGATCCAGACTGATCCATGACTCTTTTATGTCAGATATTCTTGCCCTGTGTTTCAGCCATAGATAGGCGGACATCGTTTTGCCAAAGCCGGCCGGTGCGTGGATGTATATAACCATGCTGCCCAGAAGGCCGTCCAGATATTTCATCAATGCCGTCCGTGGTGCCTGTATGTTTTTGTCCATGTGTGTGCTCCTCCGATTCGTCATTGCATCCCTTACTCGTCATTCCGCAAATCCTGTAAAACGCTTCGCGTTTTATGCGGAATCCCCTGCGATCCGTCATTGCGGCCTCCGAGCCGCAATCTCGTTTTTAGCAAATTATAACCACCAACAGCCCCCCTAAACAACAGACCTGATGTGAACGGGGGTTTTTCATTGCCAATGGTGAGGGTTAAGAGTCCCTTTCCTGGTATCAGCAGACGAAAAAAATGATACCTCGATTATGCATTTACGACCCCCACGGTGGTTAAAAATGGAATACAATAGTAGGGGCCGTGTATCCCGCAGGGTACAAAGACCACATCGGCCCGCACAGATACGGAGGACACACATGAACCAAAAAACCAACCCAAAAACACAACCATTCATCGAAGTACTCTCGGACCGGATCAGCGTCAAAATCAATCCGGCGGACATCCTGTACATAGAGGTGTATAACGCCATCTGCCACATCCACACCGCCGCTAAGGTCATCAAATGCTACTGCCCCTTAAAAGACATCGAGCGCAAGCTTTTTTGGGCAGGAAGTAACACCTTCCTACGTACCCACCGCAGCTTTTTAGTTAATATGCAACACATCAACGAAGTGGGAAGGGACGACTTCATCCTGAAAAACGGCGTCTCCATCCCCATCCGCCGAAATGAAAAAATAGCCGTCAAACAAGCCTACAGCGATTATTTTTTCGCCTCAGTGAAAGCCGAAATGTTTTCCGGGCACGAGGGCTTGCGTAAGCTAAAGACCCAAACGGCGAAGCTGGAAGATAAGTTCATCGCGGCGAAACTCAAATATCTCGAAAACCCCGATGACGAGGGCATATACAATGCGTTTTATGCCATATCGAAGAAACGCATGGACGTGAATAATGCCATCCAGGAAATGGAAGAGACCCTGCATGATGTCATAGAAAACATGTACACGCAAACGACCGGCGGTAAGCTGACCAAACGCCAGGCCGAAGCCTACCAACTGATCGAGCGGGGCAAATTCGCCGAGGCGAAGCAAATCCTCATTTTCGACGAGATCGTGGGCGAGACCCGCGCCGAAGAAATGGCAAAAAAAGCCGCCGAAGTGGCCCAGATACAAGTAAACGAGCTGCTCCAACTGGCCGACGTGAACAGGGCGTTGCGCGACTGGCGGGCCGTGGACGCCTGCTACAAGGCGGCGGTGCGGATGGAGGAGCGGCACCTGTTGCCAAAGGATGCCCTGTATGCCCATGTGCGATTTTTGCTCACGCAACGGCGCCATGACGACGCGCTCAAAACGGCCGAAAAATTGAAATATTATTATGAAGGCCCTTATGATGAAACCGACGCTTTCAAAAAATCAGAGCTGTATAACAGTCTGGGGAAAATATACGGCGCCACCCTGCGCTATGAGGAAGCCGAGGCGGCCCATAAAACAGCGGTAAAACTGGCCGAGGGCCTGCCCGCCCCCGTACTGGTAAAAACTTATCGCACGTTATCCATGTTATATATTTCCATGACCCGATACGATGACGCCGAGGCGGTGACAAAGCTCGCATTGGATATAATGCTGCGCCATGGCGATGAGCCGGATGATTTATTGGCCAGCATATACGGGTCTTTAGGCATGGTGTACATGTTCACGAAACGCTTCGACGAAGCGTTACAAAATAATGAGGCCGCGCTTTTGATCTATGCGAAAATGGAAGAAGCAGGCCGGATACCGGATAAAGCACCTCAAAGGGTAACATACTCGAATCACGGTTGTGTCTATTTCATGACAGAGCAGCTCGCGCAAGCGGAAAAAGCGTATCTTAAGGCGTTCGAATTGAGCAGCGAGCTGATATTGGAAAATACCGAAGCCTCTGAGTCTGCCCATGCACAGGACGCGATCAATCTCGGTGACGTGTATATTGATACAAAAAACTATGCCCGCTCCGAAGAACTGTTTAAATTAGCCTTGGTGATTTGTAAAAGGCGGGCAGCGAAAAACCCCGATGTCGATGAACCCCTGCTGGCCTATACCCACAATATAATGGGAGTGCTTTATAAGGAGTCCGGAAACTACGCCGTGGCCGAGAAAAGCATCCTTGCGGCCATCGAGATCAGGCAACGCCTGTCCGCGAAAAACCACGAAGCTTATACACCGTCTTTGGTCGAGAGTCATCAGAATCTGGCGGGGCTGTATCGGGAGGCCGGACGGCCGGATGCCGCCGCCGCCGTGGAACAGGCAATGCAGTACCTCGATAAAACGAACGTGACGCCCGAGGGCGAGTCCAACCTTACGTGGATACCGCTGACGCAGTTGTCGTGAAAAAATCCGTCACCCCATAAACATTCAACAACACACCACCAAGGTTACTATGCGGTGGTGTTTTTTATTGCTAGTGTAAGGGGGGAGCGAAAACAATGCGGACTGACGCCTTTAAGGAACAAGAGAAAATATCGCTGATGGAGGTGCTGATAGAGCTGCCTTATTTCATTGCCGTGATAATCATGGCGGCCCTCAGCGGTTCCCTGATACTCGTGCTGGATGCCTTTGAAACGGCGGGGGTCATCGCCCAATCGAGCATATCCTGCGGCCTGTCACGCAAGCTGCAAAGCAACAGCGCTTTCAGCTACGATTATGGCATGGGCAAGATCGAAGCCTTCGGCGGACTCATCTCTGCGCTACTGCTGTTCATCGGCTTGATCATCGTGCTGGTGTTCTCCATCGGCGACCTGCTCTCCCCGTCGGCGGCGGGGGATGTCCTGCTCTGGGCCATATTTTTGAAAATAGTCAGTGTCACGCTGGATATCTGGCTGTATCGCAAACAACTCCGCGCCGCCCGCTCCATCGACAGCAGTTTCATGCAATCCAATCTGATCAATTCGCAAAAAGTCCTGGCCTTTGATACGATAGCCCTGCTGACCATCAGCGTGTCGTATTTCTTTAGAAACATCCCCATGATCGGCTATATTGAGCCCATCGTCTGTATCGCCTGTGTCTTCTGGTTCATGTACATGAGCATAAAAAACCTAAAGAATATAATCCCTGACCTGCTCGACAAAACCCTGCACGAGGACGAGCAGCTAAAAATCCTCCGCTGTGTGACGGGGATTTCTGACCGTATCAAAGATTTCGGGGGGATAAGGACGAGGCGCTCCAGTCATATTGTCTATGTCGATCTGCTGGTGACGTTCGACGACGATGAGACATACGCACAAATACAGCAGGTGGCCGCAGATTTCGACATGGCCGTGAAAGCCATCCTGCCGCATTCCTCCACGGCCATCATAATCTGGATACCACAATGATGGAAGCCATCAGCATCGCCGACAAAGGCCCCTTCGAGCAATGCCGCGACCAGCTCTACCGTGGCCTCGGCAGCGTAAATCATATCTCCGACCTATGCTTTGCCAATCTGCTCACATGGAGCGACAGCCTGCAAACACGGCGCGTCTTTCGCGATGGCTTTTGCTGTATCGCCCTGGAATTTCACGGGCAATGGCAGCATTACGCCCCCATCGGTCAGCCGGACGCATATGAGGCACTGCTCGAGCGGGCCTTTCCTGGTGATGATGTCGAGCTGATCATGGTGCCGGAGGCCCTCCTGCCGACACTGGAGCGGCTACAAAACTACCGTGTCAGTTATTCCCATGATGTGGCCTATAGTGACTATATCTATGAAAATGACGCGTTTCTGCATCTGTTGGATAATCCTTCCCGTCGCTATGATTATCGCCATTTCCTGCGCCATCGCAGCCCCTCTTTCCATATTATAACGGAGTCAAACAAGGCTGATTGCCTGCATATCATGGACAAGCATTGGTGCCAGCGGCATGATTGCGGTGCCTGTCATTTTGGTTGCGAAAAAAAGGCCCTGCATAAGGCGCTGACGCATTTTAATGCCCTGGGTCTGTCCGGTGCGCTGGTATATGCGGGGCATGAGCCGCTGGCCTTCGTCATCGCGAAACATTTAAACCCTGGCTTGATTGCCTATCATTTCATGAAAACGGACAGCTCCGTGCGCGGCCTGTCATACTTTTTGCTCCATTCTTTCGCCCATGCCGCCCACAAAGACGTTCAACACATCAATTTCAGCGAGGACATGGGCCGCGAAGGTTTGCGCTATTTCAAGCAACATCTGGCTCCCTATAGCCAGGTCCATAAGTATAATGTGATGTTAATCCGTCACCCCGCAATGTCCTTATGCGGGGCCCCCTGACTCAGGAAATAATCACGACCACACCACCACGGATGTAACCATGGCATGCAAAACCCTGCTATATTAACAATACAAAAACGATACTGAAAGGCAGGAATGTGATGGACAACAAGAAAATACGCAGCATAATAGAACTCAGCGAAGACGACCTAATCCATGTGCCGGCCGGCACCAACCTCGCCGACGACCTGTACGACCCCGTCATATGTGCCAATATCTCTGGCTATCTCGACCACCGCTGCGACGGCTACGTGAACCAAGTAAGGAGCCTGTGTTCCCACTACGAAGTCCAAAAATTCGGCTTCGTAACCCGCTATACCTGCCACATGGGCAGGTTTGACGTGACGATAGACGGGGAACCTGGCGGGAAGTGAGTGGGGGGGGGGGGGGGTTTCCAAAATCCCCGAATTCGTCCCCAAAAAAAAAATCCCCCCCCCTTTTCTGTTGCCGGATTCCAGGGCATTTTGTTTTTCAATTATA
>Ga0099364_10013156_pt1 | contig 11124 bp, 14 predicted proteins | sample TergutTh196P3_FD_73070 | JGI IMG/M metagenome (GOLD analysis project Ga0099364, IMG submission 73070) | Microcerotermes parvus P3 segment gut microbial communities from Pointe-Noire, Republic of the Congo - Th196 P3 | ecosystem: Host-associated > Arthropoda: Insects > Digestive system > Gut ... | reverse complement strand
CCTGTTGTAAATTCCCTGATGAACTTATCAGGCTAATTTTACAAGTATTGACAAAAACTAACTTTATATATATAAATCTTATCGGTTTATATGCATAAAGAGATGGGCTGTTAAGACGATGATCGGTTTTTTGGCAAAACGAGTAGCGTTATTGGCCGTTATTTCAACTCTGGCTGTTTTCATTGTAAGAGGCTGGGATTTTTTCATTTCCGCGGGGATTTTTTTCGGCGCGGCATTTGCCATTTATAAAATCATCCAGAATAACAAGAATCTTATGTCTATGTGAGCGCTTGGAAGAAGCCGCTCGCCGCTTTTTTTTATCACATCGCAGATTTCGTGTTTTGTATTTTTATTGATTTCCATTATTATTGACGTGCGTCTGTTTGCCGGAGTGACCGCGGGTTTTTTGTTGATACCGGCGGTTATATGCCTCAACGGAATAACCGAAAAGACCGGGCTTACGCGCAACGGATGGGGAGAAAAGGGTGAATTAGATGGATGACGTAATAAACCCGATTGTGTTCATGCACGTGAACATAAACGGAAAGCCCGTCCCCTTCATAACGGACGCGGCAATAGTGATGTGTATCATTTCGGCGGTCATTATCGGCATCCTATGGTTTATTACCCGCGAACTGAAAGAGATTCCCGGCGGCGCGCAAAATATCGCCGAAATATATGTCGGCTTTCTTAATAATTTCACGCAAAGCCTGATCGGGAAGGCTTATAAAATATTCGCCCCCTACGTCGGCATGCTGCTGATTTTTATCGCGCTGTCCAATATGGTCGGCATATTCGATGTAATTCCTTCGGGAAAGAGGCTTGCCGACGTTTTCGGCAACCCGCAGTTCGAGGGCATCAGATTGGCGTTGGAGCCGCCCACCAAGAATTTTAACGTTACCCTCTGCCTGGCGCTCTCCACGATGTTCATCTATGTGGCGTCGGAATTTCGCTTTAAGGGCGTAAGGGGATGGAGCCGCGGCTTTTATCGGCCGTCTCCGGTATTCGGGTTTGTAAAAATTCTGGATTACGTCATGCGCCCCATTTCGTTATGCCTGCGTCTTTTTGGCAATATAATGGGCGGTTTCATTGTCATGCATCTGTTATACAGCTTCGTACCACTGATTATACCAGGGATAGTGGGCATCTACTTCGACCTGTTCGACGGCGCTTTGCAGGCTTTTGTATTCATGGTTCTCACTTCGATATATTTTGGTGAAGCAGTTGAGACGGAAATCGAAGATGAATAAATCGTCAAATCATAGTAAGGAGGCAAGCGTATGGATATTGTCATGGGTTTATTTGCGATCGGCGCCGGCATAGCCGTAGCTACAGGCATTGGCGCCGGAATAGGTATCGGCATAGTCTTCGGCAAGGCGGTGGAGGGTATATCACGCCAACCGGAGGCTTCGGGAAAGATTATGACCACTACCATTTTGGGCGCGGCTTTGGCGGAATCCACGGCTATTTACGGCTTTGTAGTCGCGCTGATCATCCTGTTTGTAAAATGGGTTTAAAAGGCTGATTCCATTTATAAGCTATTTATATTAAAAATGGGATGCGCGGCACGGAGTATTGTGTTTAACAAAAAAAGAGGTGACATGCGTGTTTAACATTGACTTTACGTTTGTCTTCGCGCTGATTAACCTGTATGTGTTGTATTTTTTTGTGAAAAAGTTTCTCTTCAAGCGGATAGGGGGTTTTATGGAAGCGCGCAGCGAATCGATAGCGACCGATATTGAAAAGAGCCGCGAACTGAAAGCCGAAGGAGAGGCGTACCGCCTGCAATACGAGCAGATGCTCAGCGAAGGAGCGGAAGAAGGCAAGCGCATAGTTGCCGAAGCACGTGGCAGGGCTGAAAAGGAATATGCCGAAATATTGGCGCGGGCAAAAAAGGAAGCCGAATGGATTTTATCAAAGGCAAAAGAAGAGGGGCAGATCCGGCAGGAGAAAATAGCGGAGGGGCTTAAGGCCGACGTTGCGAAACTATCCATCATTGCCGCTTCCAAAATAATCGAAGCCAATATGGATAACGAAACCAATCGCGAAATGGTCAAAAAATTTCTCGATAAAGAGGCAGCCGCTTGATAAATCCGGTGAGCTCACGTTACGCCGAGGCGCTTCTATCACTCGCCGAGTATCCTGGGGAGGCGGACGGCGCAGGTGTTGTTTTGGGCGATTTGGCGCGGGCTTTAGACGAGGTCGAAGAATTAAGGAGTCTCATGTTCAGTCCCGTCGTTCCCAAAAGCGTAAAAAAAGACACGGCGGCTAAGTTGTTTAAGGACGGTCTTCCTAAACTTGCCGCGGGTTTTCTCTCGCTTCTCGTCGAAAAGGACAGAACACGTCTTTTGCCGGAAATTTACCTGGAATACAACAAGATAAAGGCCTCTCGGCGCAACGTTCTGCCGATGACCGTATTCTCTACGGAACCGGTGGACTCGGACCTGCTGGAAGCGATTTCCAGCAAATACGCGAAGGTGTACGATGCCGCGTCGGTGCAGGTCGAGAATCGAATTGACAAAACATTGTTAGGCGGGATATGCATTCAGATAGGCGATATCCGTATTGACGACACACTCTCGGGCAGGCTTGCGAAACTGAGCCTTGAGCTTGAAACAACGTAGCCCTTTTATGAACAAGGATGATGAATGATGGGTATAAAACCGGAAGAAATCAGCTCAATAATTAGACAACAAATTGAAAACTACGGTATTTCCGTGGACATAAGCGAAACGGGCAGCGTTATCTCATCCGGAGACGGCATCGCGAGAGTTTACGGCCTTACGAACTGTATCAGCGGCGAGATGCTGCGTTTTGAAAACGGTACTGTCGGCATGGCTATAAACCTTGAGGAAGAGAATATCGGCTGCGTGCTGATGGGCGACGATACCGGCGTAAAGGAGGGAATGCGCGTAAGCCGCACCGGAAGGACTGTCTCCGTGCCGGTCGGCACTGAACTACTGGGGCGAGTCATCGACCCGCTGGGCAACCCTCTCGACGGCAAGGGGCCGATTCCAACCGAAAAACGCCGCCCGGCGGAATTTCCGGCACCGGGCGTGGAGGAACGAAAAAGCGTGAGCGTACCGCTGCAAACCGGTATAATGGCCATCGACTCCATGATTCCCATAGGACGCGGCCAGCGGGAGCTCATTATTGGGGACAGGCAAACGGGCAAGACCTCTATAGCCGTCGATACGATATTGAACCAGAAAGACACCGGCATGATCTGTATCTACGTGGCTATAGGGCAGAAGGCGTCTTCCGTCGCCTCCATTGTGCAGACATTAACGCGCTTTGACGCGATGGAATATACCATCGTGGTGTCAAGCTCCGCGTCAGACCCCGTAAGCCTTCAATATATCGCGCCTTACGCCGGCTGCTCCATAGCCGAGGAATTTATGTACGGGATGAACAAAGACGTGCTCATCGTATATGATGATCTTTCAAAACACGCCGTGGCCTATCGCGCCATGAGCCTCTTGCTGCGTCGTCCCCCGGGGCGCGAAGCTTTCCCCGGTGATGTATTCTATCTCCATTCCCGACTGCTGGAACGAGCGGCCCGCTTGAACGACAAATTGGGAGGTGGCTCGATAACCGCGCTGCCCATTATTGAAACTCAGGCCGGCGACTTTTCAGCCTACATACCAACTAACGTGGTATCCATTACGGACGGGCAGATCTATTTGCAGTCGGACCTTTTTTTCTCGGGACAGCGCCCGGCCGTGAACGTGGGAATATCGGTATCCAGGGTCGGCGGCGCGGCCCAGACCAGGGCAATGAAGAAAGTAGCCGGTTCCCTTCGCATAAATCTCGCCCAGTTCAGGGAGCTGGAGGTGTTCGCACAGTTCGGCTCGGATTTGGACAAAGCCACTCAGGCACAGCTCCTCAAGGGTAAACGGATGATGGAAACATTGAAACAACCCGTTAATGCGCCCATGCCCATGGAGGATCAGGTTATTCTGCTGTTTGCCGTATCGGACGACAGCACTGAAACAATTCCGGCAGAACATATAAAGAGCTTTAACGAGAGATTCCTGCGATACGTCAAGGACAAATACCCTTCCGTACCGCAAAATATAGCCGGGACAGGCGAACTGTCGGCCGAGTCCGAAAAGCTTCTGCTTCAGGCGGCGGGCGAATTCGCCGCTAAGTGGGATCAGTAAAGGCTGCGTCGGTATGTCCGGCCTGACCGAATTAAAAACGAACATTGAAAGCATAAAAGGCACGCAAAAGATAACGCGCGCCATGCATTTGATTTCCGCTTCGAAGTCAAATAAGGCGAGGCGTCAGTTGGAAAGCACCAATACTTATTTCAGACGTATAACCGTCACGCTTTCGGAAATATTGACCGCCTCACGCGGGTTGACGTCGCCGTATCTCCTCCCTCGAAGTTCGAGCGGAAAAAACCTGTATATCGTTCTTGCCGGAGACAAAGGTTTGGCCGGTGGTTATAACAATAACATCATCAAGCTCATGAATGAGCGGGTAGACAAAAATGCCTCCGACATATGGGTCGCCGGATTCGCCGGACGCACAGAGATCGGGCGCAAGGGCTATAATGTCGACAGAACATTCAGATATGAGGTTTTGGACCCCAGCATATACCGGGTCAGAGAGATAGCCGAAATGCTCCTGGACAAATACATGGCCGGCATTTATGGACAGGTTCATCTAGTGTACACGACTATGGAAAACCCTCTGCGGCAAACGCCGGTCATGGCGACCCTTCTGCCTTTGAAACCGAAAGAACTGACGGGCCCCGGCGCTTCCTTCGAACAATTGAATTTGATTAAGTACGAGCCCAGCCCGGAGGCGGTCTTCGACCATCTTGTACCCTTTTATTTGAAAGGCGTTTTATTCGGGGCTTTTGTCGAAGCGTTCGCGTGTGAGCAACTGGCGCGCATGCGCACTATGGACAACGCCACCAAAAGCGCGGACGATTTGATCGCCGGCCTGTCGCTTCGTTACAACAGGGCGCGCCAGGCAATAATCACACAGGAAATAACCGAGATTGTGGGCGGTATCCCGGCGGAATAGCGAGATTTGCCGCCCGACTGGCGAGGAGAGTAGCCAATGCTGAAAAATAATGGAAAAGTTATTCAAATAATAGGTCCGGTAATTGACATACGTTTTGAACATGACGCGCTGCCCAGCCTGTATAACGCGGTGCGCATACAAAACGGAGATACCCTCATTGTGGCGGAGGTCATGCAGCATCTTGGCAACGACACCGTCCGCTGCGTGTCCATGACGTCCACCGACGGTCTCGCGCGCGGCGCGGAGGCCGAAGATACCGGAGGCCCCATTAAGGTACCCGTCGGCGAGCCTGTGCTGGGACGCGTTTTAAATGTGTTGGGACAACCGCTGGACAGCGGGGGCGAAATAACGGACTGCGAGTATATGCCCATTCACAGACCTCCGCCACGGTTTGATGAGCAGAGACCCATCGCCGACATTCTCGAAACAGGCATTAAAGTGGTGGATTTGCTGGCGCCATATCCCAAAGGCGGGAAGATAGGCCTGTTCGGCGGCGCAGGCGTGGGCAAGACGGTGCTCATTCTCGAACTTATCAGGACCATTGCGACCGAGCACGGTGGCTATTCGGTGTTTACCGGCGTCGGCGAGCGCTCACGCGAAGGCAATGACCTCATACAAGAAATGACCGAATCCGGCGTCATCGGGAAAACCGCTCTCGTCTTCGGCCAAATGAACGAACCGCCCGGTTCGCGTATGCGTGTCGCGCTTTCGGGTCTTACTATGGCCGAATATTTCAGAGATTCGGCCGAGCAGGACGTCCTGCTGTTCATAGACAATATCTTCCGATTTATCCAGGCCGGCGCGGAGGTATCGGCGCTTCTGGGCCGCGTGCCCTCGGCTGTGGGATATCAGCCTACGCTGGCGGGCGAAGTAGGCGCGCTGCAGGAGAGAATCGCGTCTACAAAAAATGGCTCGATTACATCCGTTCAGGCCGTTTATGTGCCGGCGGACGACTTGACGGACCCCGCCCCGGCCACCACGTTCGCCCATCTCGACGCGACGACCGTCCTGTCGCGCCAAATCGTCGAGTTGGGAATATATCCGGCTGTAGATCCTCTCGCTTCCTCCTCTCGCATTTTAACGCCGGAGATCGTGGGCGAAAATCACTACAACACAGCGCAGAGAGTAAAGGAAACGCTCCAGCGTTACCGTGAATTACAGGACATCATCGCCATTTTGGGCATGGACGACCTGACCGAAGAGGACAAGCTCACGGTATACCGTGCGCGTAAATTACAGCGTTTCCTGTCGCAGCCGTTTTTCGTGGCCGAGGCCTTCAGCTCCCATAAGGGTAAATTCGTTCCCGTTCAGGAGACTGTACGAGGCTTCAAGGAGATACTTGACGGCAACATGGACGATATATCAGAGGGTCATTTCCTTATGAAAGGCGGAATTGACGAGGTCTATGCAAGTGCCGAAATTTAAACTGCACATATCGACTCCCGAAAAGCTATTTTTTAACAATGACGTCGAAAGCGTCATTTTGACTTCAATTGAAGGCGAACTGGGCGTACTTTCGGGACATATACCCATGGTCACAGCGCTTGCGACGGGTGCGATAAAAATGCGCGCGAGAGGCGAGTGGAAAATCGCAGTCGTCTCAGGCGGTTTTGCCGAAATCAAAAATAACGAAGTAGTGGTGCTTGCCGACACCGCCGAGTGGCCTGAGGAAATCGAAGTAAACCGGGCGATGGAAGCAAAACAACGCGCCGAGGAGCGGATACGCCTGAGCACGAGCGAAGTCGAATACGCGCGTTCGGTCGCGGCGCTGCAAAGGGCGATGGCAAGGCTGCGCGTCGTCAGGCGATTGATTGATTGACGGTTTAACTTAACCGGGGGTGATCTTATGCAGGACAGCGAAGAGCGTAGAGCATACCGGAGAAGCGAAAGCTTTAAATGCAAGGCGCGAGTGAGCAGGGATAGAGTAGAGTGGCATGGCGTTGTGGTTTGCGATTTGTCCTGCGAAGGGCTCAAGTTTCAAACGGACGAACAATTCAAGACCGGAGACATTCTCTGGCTTGAATTGAGCATCACCGGATTCCTCACCAGCTTAGATTTTTCTGCGAAGGGTGTAATACTCCGCAAAGATGAAAACACATTCGGCGTTTCTTTCAAAGACTTAAATCCTGACTTAAAAATCCACATCGACGAAGCAATGCGCAATTTCAGACCAAAACAAATTTCATTTTAGGTCATGCCATTAAACAGCGCTAAGCATTTCATATACCGGCAATCCGGCAAGCACTACAAGATCCTCGGCGCATAACCATTTTGCCGCAGTCTCGTCAAATAATATATTCCCGGAGGGGGGAACCTCGTCGTCTCCCTGCCATAAGACAAAAGTAAGCGGTATATACGGCAGCGCGTTCACGGTAAACGACATATGCCCGGGAGGTGCTTTCCTCCCCCCCATATTCCGGCCAAGGCGAAGAAATAAATCGAGATCGCCGGCAAAAGCTTTTACCATTGGGTTTATGCAGCGTTTAAGAAAATTCTCATTATAAATACCGGCGCCCGGAACCTGCCTGTAGGTGATGTAATTCCCGCTCGGCTGTTTGGGGCCGTCTGATAACATGTAATGGCTCCACAGTATCTGCTGCTCGACCGTCCCTTCGTCTAAGGGAATCATCCGCCCGAGCCACGGAATCTCAAACCGTCCTCCGATCCAAATCGTTCCCGTATCATCCGCCGTCTTGCGCGGGTCCCTTTCGGAAAGCTGTTCCCTCGCCAGACCCAGCGCGCGCTCGTAACCTTTATTTTTATAATACAAGCCTAACTTAGCCATTCCACACAAATCCTAACGGCATCCGCCGCGTTCCTGCTCCATGCGTCAGCACCCACATACCTGCAGGCCTCGGCGTCGATCGGATAACCTCCTATGGCGATTTTTACCCGGCCAAACCCCGCTTTTTTCATGGCATCGACAGTTTTTTTCATCGAATTGATACTGCGCGTGAGTAACCCCGACAGTCCGACGATCACGGCGCCCGATTCCTGCACGGCTTCAACAAAAGCGCCGGGTTCCTGATCTACGCCAATATCGATCACTTTGAACCCGGCCGCCTCAATCATATTGTGGAAAATATTCTTCCCGATGTCGTGGATATCGCCTTCTACCGTGCCGAGCACGATGACGCCGCGGCTGCTGTTCTCTCCGACTCGCAGCAGCGGTTTGAGGACATCGATGCAGGAGGCCAGCAATTCGCCCGCGAACACCAGATCGCCAACGTAATATTTGCCCGCTTCGTAATTGGCGCCCACAATATCCATTCCCTGCTGGCACGCGCTGATTACCTTCTGCGTCTGCGCGATATCGGGGTCTCCGGCGATAAATTCACCCAGCATTTTTATGACGGCGTCCTCGTCCAGATTTCCCACTGCCTGTTTAAGGCTGTCCAGATCGGTCACGTCACCACGCTCCTATGATCGGTCCATCAGTCCTTTTTAGGTGGGCCTATGATCCCGTTACGAAATGCGTTTATATACTCCATGCAGTATTCGTCTCGTCCCAGCAGCATTTGTGTGGCGTATAACGCCGCGCGCATGTCGGCGGACGTGGGATCCATTATCGCGCTGTCCATCCCCGCGCCCATCGCAAGACACAGGAAGGCCTGGTTAATTGCCTTGCGGTACGGCATATTGTAGGAAATATTGCTGAGTCCCGATGTTATATGCACCGCCGGGTATTTTTGCTTTATCATTCCGATCGCTTCGTTGAAAGTAAGAAGGGCTATCTGCGTGGTGCCTATCGTCAAAACCAAAGGGTCGACAAACAAACGCGACTGGCCGATTCCATACGCCGCGGCCTTTTCGACGATCGCGCAGGCGATTTCGAACTTAGCGCCGGCTTCGGTAGGGATGCCGTCGTTGTTGCATGTCAGGCAGATAATATTCCATTCCGTATCGGCGATTTTCGGCATCAGCCTGTCGCATTTATTATGCTCTTCCGATACGGAGTTGATCATGCCGGGGCGTTTTGCCATCGGCAGCATTTCGAGGATAACGTCCACATTGGAGCTGTCGATACATAACGGCGTATCTACAGCATCCTGCACAATATCGATTAACCAGCGCAAAGTATCGCGCTCGGTCTCGGGACTTGTGCCCGCGTTGACGTCGAGATAGTCCGCGCCGAATTCGGTCTGCCTCAAAGCGAGCTCGCGAATATAAGCCTCGTCGCGGCTTTCGATTGCGCGCGCAGTGCTTGGGATCGAGCCGTTGATCTTCTCACCGATTATTATCAATTTCATCCCCACCTCTGTTAGTATTTGGCATTATTCATCCGGCAGTTCATCCGGGTTGGCGAGAGAAAGCTCCGCGCTCTGCCGCCGCATATTACTCATCATGTGCTCTAAAAGACGCAGAAGCAGTAACCTCTCCTCGCCGCGAAATCCTGCCAGCGTGCGTTCATTGATAAATCTCGTGATCGCGGATAATTTCCTGCTTACGCGCCTGCCCTTATCAGTCAGGTATACGTTATATGCCCTCTGATCGGTATCGCTTGCTCGTCGCTCCAATAATCCGGTCTTTCCCATTCTGTTCAGCATCGAAGTAAGCGACGACGGCTTGACTCCCAGCACTTTGGCGAGTTCGGCCTGATTGCGGCCCTCTTTCTGGTTCAGGAGATACAGGAGCGGCGTTTGTCCGACGCTCACGTCATATGGCTGTACCATTTTATTAATGTTCTGACGATACAACGATAAAAGACGCGGCAATAATTTAACGATAGAGCCGGATAACGAATCCCTGGCGGCAAGAACCTGTGCCATCTCATCGTCCTCCATATGATCCAACTCCTTCGTCGAGCTATATGCCTCAAATATTAGTTAGTATGCGAATTAAAAACATTCTATATGAAACCCGCGTAATGTCAACGCATCTTTCGGGACATATTTATCCATTCGTTTTCTCCTTGAAAAGATTGCAAGCATGACACATAATGGTACCCGAAAAAACAGGCGGCTATAGAAAAGTAAAAATCCATATTGAGAAAAGGCGTCGCATGAGCGTAAACCGGGAGTACAAAGACAGCTTATTTACCACATTGTTCAATGACGCTGAAAGACTCGTGTCACTGTATAACGCCGTGTCCGGCAGCAATCTGCCGGCGGATACTCCCGTGGAAATAGCCACGCTGGAGGATGTTCTTTTTAATGACCGGCGAAATGATGTTGCCTTCGTCCTGGGTGACAGGATTGTAATTTTGATTGAGCATCAGAGTTCCATTTCAGCGAATATGCCTCTGCGCCTGTTGATTTATGTAGCCCGCGTATACGAAAAACTAATCGACAACGCCGCTGTTTATAAAAGCAAGTTGCTGAAGATACCAAAGCCCGACTTCATTGTATTGTATAACGGGCCGGACGAGTTTCCCGACGAAAAAACGCTTCGCCTGTCGGACGCTTACATGGAAATGCCGGAGACATTTGCAGGGTTTGGCGGCTTCCTTGAGCTGGAAGTGCGCGTTGTAAACATCAATGAGGGCCGGAATGAAGCGATCGTGAAAAAGAGCGGGGGACTATACGGCTATGTATATTTTGTGGGGAAGGCGCGCGAATATGAAAAAGCCGGATTTAGTTTGGAGGTTGCCATAAAAAGAGCAATAAACGATTGTATCAGAGAAGGGATATTGTCGGATTTTTTTAAAGCTCATGCATCGGAGGTGATCAATATGCTTACGGCAGAATGGGATATCAATGTAGCCAGAAAGGTTTGGAAACAGGAAGCCTGGGAGGACGGATTGGAGGAAGGCTTGGAGAAAGGCCGGGAAGAAGAAAAACTCGAAATGGTAATTGAAATGAAAAATGAAGGGCTGACGGATGATGTAATCGCAAGGGTGACTAAGTTACCGATTGATAGGATTCGAGACATTCATTAACTCAGGCATAGTTTGGCACAATCGACCGCGGGCCTTTTCTCAACGCACGAGGGCGATGTACAATCTATTTCTCCGCCCGTTTGCCGCGTTTGAAAAAAATAGGTCGATTGAAAAGGTAACTGCAACTTTGCAAGGGTAACTGCAATTGAAATAGATAATGTTGCATTTAGCTGTGCAAACGCAAAGGTCAAATTGTTTTTCTGTATAAT
>Ga0099364_10013155_pt1 | contig 11124 bp, 8 predicted proteins | sample TergutTh196P3_FD_73070 | JGI IMG/M metagenome (GOLD analysis project Ga0099364, IMG submission 73070) | Microcerotermes parvus P3 segment gut microbial communities from Pointe-Noire, Republic of the Congo - Th196 P3 | ecosystem: Host-associated > Arthropoda: Insects > Digestive system > Gut ... | reverse complement strand
CAGGGCGATAAAATAAAAATTGAAAAAATACTTGCACAGCTGGAACTGGAATTAAATGAGCCGCTTTTCCCCAACCGTTTTTCATATTACGATATTGTTACGGGCTGGTATAATATCCAAACCGGTCAAAAAGACAGGGTTGCAGGCTGGATCAAAAGTGTTTATGAAGAAAGCGAGCTGGTATCTGTAACCCAAGGTCTGGAAAAACTTGTAAAGGCGAAATATTATTTTTCTGAAAAACGCTACTCCGCCGCCCTTGCACTTTTGGACAATATGGAGAATACAGAGCCGCTGCTTTTTGGAGATGTAGAAATGAAGGCTCTTGAAGCGGTCTGTCTCTACAGACAGGCTGGAAAGGAAGAAGCTTTTGCCGCTCTTGGAAATGCACATCGTCTTGCCAAACCTGCCGGAATAACAATGCCATTTACAGAGCTTGGCAAGGACATGCGAACACTTGTTGAAGCCGCCATAAAAAGCCGGACAGAAGATATCCCTGCAGAATGGCTTCTGGATATACGCAGAAATGCAGCGGAATACGCGAAGAAAATCTACCCGTTTAACAGGCAGTTGAAGCAAAATAACTCTTCTCTTCTTTCTTCCAGAGAAAGGGAGATACTGACAGGCCTTTCCCAGGGGCTGACAAGGGAAGAAATTGCCAGAACCGCATCTATTTCGCCTAACACAGTAAAAGCAATAATCAGAAGCATTTACAACAAACTTGGAGCTTATAACCAGGCCGAAGCGGTAAGAATAGCTGCGGAAAGGGGCATCCTGTGAGCATTCTGGAAAGACCAAGAATAAATGCCCTTTTGGAAAAAGCCATGAAAAACCGCGTTGTGTTTATCACAGCAAGCGAAGGCTATGGCAAGACCTATGCGGTAAAATCATTTTTAAGCCAAAGAAACAGTAATTATCTCTGGATTCCCATAACAGAAAGAGACAACGATCCATGGCACTTTTGGGAAAATGTTGTACAGGCTGTCAGCATAAAAGAAAAGCATACAGGGAAGTTCCTGGAAGAAATTGGTTTTCCGGAATCCAAAAGTCAGATGGTTCATTATCTTTCTGCCTTGTACGGCCCGGGATCAAGCAGAAAAGGCATCATTGTTGTTGATGACTGCCACCTTATTCATGATGAAAGAGTGCTGAATTTTGTTAACGGCCTCCTGGCTTTCCCGCTAAGGAAGGAAACTACCATCATGATTTCCAGAACCAGCCTTGAGCTTAACACAATGAGCCTCCTTTCAAAAGGGCTTCTGTCAGAAATGAATGCGGACGATCTGCGTTTTAACGATGAAGAAATCTCCTGTTTTTTCAGACTCAGAAATATCAATCTTGCCCGGGAGGATGTTGACGGTATTATTGCCGACACCGACGGCTGGGCTCTGGCAATAAACCTTATAGCCGAAGAAATGAGCAGGGGAAATAAAAAGTACAGCCCCGCTTACCTGAAAAGCGATAGTTTTAAAAGAATGAAAGAAGCTTTGTTTGCTTCAATACCAGAACCGTTTAAGCGGCTCCTTGTCATCCTTTCGCTGTTTGAACAGTGGCCCATGGAGGCAATTGAAGAAATTGCTGCTTCCATGCCTGATAAACTCCCGCAAAAAGATGATCTACAGAAAAACCTGATCAGTATTAGCTCTCTTATTAATTACGATACCTATCTACAGGGATTAAGAATACACAGGGTCTTTCTGGATTTTCTCAAAGAAAATCAAGGAATGCTTTTACGGGAGGAAATAAAGACAGCATGTATTATAAAAGCCCGGTGGTGTATGAAAAACCGTTTATGGGTAGATGCCGCCATGAACTACAGACTGGCAGGAGATTACCTTGGTATTCGCAACGCAATTTATTCATTTCCCCGGCTCATTTCAGGAGCGGCAACGGTATCTTTTCTGGATATCATAGATAAAATGATAAAAGAAAATGATAAGGACAAGAATGATAAAAACTATCTTTTTCTCTGTCATGTAACCAGAGCCGCTATGCTCCTGAATCTCGGCCGTTATGGAGAATCCAAAAATGCAATCAGGGAAAGCATTAAGAAATTCGAATCCACTACGCATAACGATTTGGCCTGCATGGTACTGTCTTCATGCTATGATATTCTGGCAATCCTTTCCATAGTCACCTGCCGTACAACCGGAGACATGAATAGTTCAATTGAATATTTCCGGAAAGCAAATTACTATCATGAACAATCTTCCGGCATCGGGTCTGACCCCATGGGTATGACATACATCGGCGCCTATATGAACATCATAGGATATCCTCCAGGGCAGAAAGATCATGAAAAATTTATTGAAACAATTTCACAATGTATACCATACACATCTGCTGCAGTTTGCGGCAGCCTGCTGGGAATAGACAGTCTGTGCCGGGCAGAACTGTCTTTTTTCTGCGGAAACCTTGATATTGCAGAGCAATATGCCAGGAGAGGAGTGATAAAAACACGGGAAAACCGCCAGTACGAAGCCGAAAGCAAAGGACTTTTTTACCTGCTTCGTATATATCTCTCAAGGGGTGATCTTTCTGAGCTTTCCGAGACACAAAAACAAATGGAAGTACTTCTTGATAAAACAGAATACATTAACCGCTTTGCATTACATGATATAATGACAGGCTGGTATTACGCGCATACAGGCGAAACAGAAAAAATAGCTCCATGGCTTTGCAAAGATTATAGAGAAGACGATCTCAATTTTATGATCGATGGATATGAAATCATTGTCAGGGCAAAGATCCTGTTTGCAGAGAAACGATATGAAGAGGCTCTGAAACTGCTGAGAACTGATGAAATCAGGAAGAATCTGGGATCATTTCACTTTGGGATGCTGGAAATTACAGCTCTGGAAGCGGCCATACTCTGCCGCATGGGAAACACCGACACTGCTGTAACTGCGCTGGAAAAATCATACAACATATCAGCGGGGAGTTTTGATATGCCCTTCATCGAGCTGGGGCAGGATATAAAGACACTCTCAACACTGGCTATGAACACATCCAAATGCACCATACCACGCAAATGGCTGGAATCCATACAGACAAAATCCTCCGCTTATGGGAAAAAACTAATTACTATAGCAGGACAGTACGAGAATTCCCATAAAGATGATACAATCCCGCTTCTTTCTCCCCAGGAAAGGGCAATTTTACAGAAAATATCCCGGGGTCTTACCAGGGAAGAAATATCAAATGAATTTTCAATGTCAATCAATGTAGTAAAAAAAACCATTAAGGTAATTTACAAAAAGCTGGGAGCTCTTAACCGTGCCGATGCAATAAGAATTGCAGGAAAATCAGGTTTACTGGCTAAATAGCATACAGATATAAAAATACCCCTTTGGGTGTATTACGTCCTCCGGAATTATTTAAATTATAATCGAGGAGGAAAATATGAATACCTTATCAGCCGATTCCGTTATAAAAACACGCAGGAAATCACCGGTAATACGGTCTGATCTACCTAATTTAAAAGCAAGCCAGATTCTGGCATGCTACAGTGAAGCCACGGGTGTTCCGGCTTTTCTCCTTGATCAGGCAGGAAATAATGAGTCAGGCAAGCAGGAAAAGCTGCATTTTGATGCCTTATTAAAATCGCAGCATCCCGGAGAAGCACTAATTTATAACTGTCCTCTTGGTAATACCTACTGGACAAGCCCGCTTTTCAGAAAAGGCCGTTATACAGGAGCCCTGGTTGCAGGAAAAATCCCGCCAAATGCAGAGAAAAACCCGGAAAAAATCCGGGCAATGGCCCGTCTTTTGGAACTCTGTGCAGCAGATATTTCCGGAAAAGAAGAAATCCCCGGAGCCATGCTCCGCTGTATTATACGGAGGGAAAAATATCATGGAAAAAATAACAGAGTGCAAAAAATAAAAGAATCTATTTCTACTCATGAGAAAGCTCCATCTGAGCAGTTTATAAACATGGATTACCTTGTGGAAAAGGAAAGACTGCTTCTGGCTGCATTTCGGCGCGGCGATATAAAAACGGGGAAAAAAATACTAAAAGAGTATTTAGATTTTCTGTCTTCCTCTGTTACAAAGGATTTAGAAATCACCTGCTTAAGAGCCATTGAACTGGTAGTTTTACTGTCAAGAACAGCCGCCAGAGACGGCAGAGACGGCAGGGATCTTTTAAAAAACAATAACAGACATATTAAACGGCTGCAGGATTCCGGCAGTCTGGAAGAAATAGCGGCAAACATGAATATTATTACAGAGCAGATGGCGGCTGATGTTTTTTCATTTCATGGAGTGCGTCATTCATCAGTTCTGCGCAGGGCGGAGCGTTTTATATGGGATAACTATACCCGCAAGATCAGCCTGGAAGAAATTGCTGCATATTCAGGTCTATCAGCCCCGTATTTCAGCACTATTTTCAAGGAAGAAATGGGCGAAAATCTTTCAAGCTATCTTAACCGCCTCAGGATTGAAAAAGCGTCAAACCTGCTTATGACAACCGGTAAAAACCTGAGTGAAATTTCTGAAATATGCGGGTTTGAAGATCAGAGCTGGTTTTCAAAGATCTTCAAAAAATATAACGGCATCAGCCCGGGAAAGTTCAGGGACAAGGGCAGTAGTTCTATGGAACGAAAAAAAATGGAGGAATAGTATGAGCAATAATTTTATCAGCAATGCGATCAGGGAAATAAAAACATTTAATCTGGCTGTAAATGCCAGTGTATCCATTCATGATCATAACAGCGATCCGGTTCCGCAGGCGGCAGAGCTTTTGCCCCTGGAAAATAACCCATGCGCTTTCTGTGCCAGACACCTGAATTGCATGGATACAAACGGTCAATGCAGAAAAATGCACACCAATGCCATTATGGAATCCCATTACAGGGGAGGATCATATTCATATACATGCAGCTTGGGATGTCATTTCTGGGTCAACCCGGTTTACTATGACGAACGCCTTGCGGGTGCTCTTACTGGAAGAGGTTTTTCCGCAGACAAAGAAGAAATTTGTTCAAGGATGTACGAAACCTGTAATGGCTCACTGAGTAAAGATGAGTTAATGAAAAAGATCGAACGTTTTCCCATGATAAAGCCGGACAGGATAAAACCACTGTCAGAGCTGTCATTGATCTGTGCAAAATCAATTTCTGTAAGGAGCGAAAGCTGTCATTCATCCATGGAAAGATTTTCCTTGCATCAGAAAGAACTGGCAGAAAAAGTTGAGGATATAAAAAACAGAAACACTGGAGGCGGCCCAAGGTATGAATACTCTCTGGATAAAGAACAGGAACTTCTGGAAGCAATAAAACAGGGAGACGCAAAATCAGGTATGTACATCCTATCTGATATATTGGCAGAGATTATAAACACGGAACACAGGGATTTTAAACACATTCAATACAGGGCCATTGAACTTGCGGTACTCCTTTCCAGAACGGGAACACTAACTGGATTTAATACAAGAACCATGATTGAAAGCAACAATTTCCATATAAAATCAATACAGGAAGCCACAAATACCGAAGCTCTCTGCAATGCTCTTTATAAGATCACTGATGATTTAGCAATGCAGATTAACAGTTTCCGGGAACTTCAGCACTCATCGGCTTTAAAAAGGGCTGAGTCATTTATTCTGGATAACTTTACACGGAAAATAAGCCTGGAGGAAATTGCGAAAATATCCGGTTTCTCATCTCCATATTTCAGCACTATCTTCAAGGATGAAATGGGAGAAAACCTTTCAAGTTACCTGAACAGGCTGAGGGTGGAAAAAGCACGTGCCATGCTTAAAAGAACAAACTTCGCACTGAGTAAAATAGCGGGTGACTGCGGCTTTGAAGATCAGAGCTGGTTTTCGAAAATATTCAAGCAGTACACGGGAATGAGTCCAGGGAGATACCGCTCTCATTCCCTGTAGATCTGTTCGTGTAATGTTTTTAGGGTAATATCCAGCTCTATGGGTTTTCCAAGATGCGCGTTCATTCCCGAGTTTATTGCTTTTTGAATATCTTCCTGAAGCACATTGGCAGTCATGGCAACAACGGGAACAGCTTTAATATCCATTCCCGCTGACTGCCGTTCCTTCTCAATACGCCGGATTCCCTTTGTTGCAGTACATCCGTCCATTATGGGCATTTGCATGTCCATAAGTATAATATCATAATAAGATGCACCTCTGGAAATAAATAAATCCAATGCTTCTTTGCCGTTCTTGGCCGTTTCCAGACTGATGTTGGTAACCGAAAGAAGTTCGCATATAATATCCCGGTTAATACCTATGTCGTCCACCACAAGACACCGCTTACCGGTGAAATTGTAAACGACACTGTCATGCACCTCTTCCATGCCTGCACTAGGGATTTCTGCCGTCATGCCGGAGGCACATTGAATAATAAAGGAAAAAGTACTCCCCTCCCCTTCCTTGCTGACAAGATTTAATTCACCACCAAGCAGCTCAACCAGGGTTTTGCTGATGACCAGCCCAAGACCGGTGCCTCCGTAATTTCTGGTTATGCTGCCGTCAGCCTGCTCAAAGGGTTTAAACAATTTTGATGCCTGATACTCGCTGATTCCGATCCCGTGATCAACTACTTCAAAACGAAATGTCGAATAACCGTTATCGTAAGAAATTTCTTTTACATTCAGAAAGACATCGCTGCCTTCGCCGGAAAATTTAATTGCATTGGCAAGAAGATTAATCAGCACCTGATTCAGTCTGAGTGAATCTGTAGAAATAGTATCATTTACGATACAGTCGGCGGAAAGCACAAGGTTAATTCCCTGATCCTGCGCTCTGGTCTGCATCATGGAGATTACAAAGTCCAGATTATGTTTAAGCGAAAAAACGCTTAAATCCAAAAGCATCTTACCGGATTCCATTTTGCTGTAATCAAGGATGTCGTTAATAATGCCAAGAAGATGCTGTGACGAACTCTCCACCTGTTCCATGCAGTTGTGGATTTTTTGAATATCACTTGTGCTTCTTGCAATTTGAATCATCCCGATAACAGCATTCATGGGAGTGCGGATCTCATGGCTCATCCTGGAAAGAAAATCACTTTTTGAGTGGCTGGCCGCTTCCGCATCGATCTTTGCCCTGGTAAGCATAGTTACATCATTCAGGATCAGAACCGCACAGATTTCATCCACATTAAGATCGGCTCTCTTGATGGTGAGAGAAAAATTGCTCCCCCCGTTATGCCCCAGAAGCGCTATGTCAGTCATATAGGGTTCCGGATGAGGTATGGACGAGTTGAAAATATCTTCCACCTGAGGATTCAGAGTATGACCGGAAAGATCACCTGAACCGGCAATACTGTAAATAAAATCCGAGCCGTAGTCCAGAAGATCATGCATTAAAAGAAAATCTTCCATGGCACGATTATGGTACATTAGTTCTTTATTATAGCCAAACAATGCCAACGCGACGGGGATCGTATCCAATAGACCGCGGGGAACGGAACCGGAAAAAATCCCTGTAATATTACTGCCGCCTTCTATCGCGAAAGGCTCAGGTAATTTCAATTTATGCCTCTTATATGTTAATCAATCAAAAACCGGGCAGTAATCCTGAGATATAATCATTTAACAAAGCGGCATACTCGTTATTTATTCTTCGTTCTGCTTCCAGGACGGCCCGGTTATCGGCTTCCGCCTGGGTGGTATGCCCATCCCGGCTCGTCACATTATAGGGTAAGATCAGGGCTTTTGTGAAGGTGTCTATAAGGGAAGCGTTCATTTCAATACGTGCCCAGGAATAAGGGCTGTTTGCAATAGATACAGGATTCAGAACTATAATTACTTCCAGCACATATCTGGAATTTTCCCCGCCGCTGAAAAAACCCAGATCCGAAAGAGCTCTGGCAAAGGCTGTCTCAATTCTGTCTGCACTATCTACATGGCTTTCCTTCAGAACGGTTATCCTTACAGGGATGGAGCTCTTAATCTCTGCTGCTTCAAGCCTTAGACTGCCGCCGCCGGAGGCTCCTTCTACAGTCCAGCCTATCTGCTGTAAAATATCCGCATAAGAGGCATTAACATCAGCGATTGCTGCGGCAAGCTGGAAACGGGAATATCCGCTAAATGTGTTTCTCTCTTCGACAGGAATTCCGGTAAGATTTTCAATTATTGCCTGATTGGCCCTGATCATTTCTGTATAGGCAGCAGCGGCCCTTGATCTGTTTAGAATGGCTGTTACATAGTGAATGCCCGAGCCAGACCAGGCCTCTCCAATCTCTGCACCAATGAGGTTATCCATACTGCTGGACAGGGAAATAACTGTGTCGGCGGTAGTTACCTCTGACCAGACTGAGGTTCTATCTCTGACTGCTTCCTGGTAAGTAGTGGAAACGACCTCGTCTACCTGAATGCTTTGGCCGAAGTAGGCAATCAGGTTTGCCAGGGCGTTGCGTTCGGCATCCTGGCGGGAATTGCCGCTGCCGACAACGGCTATGTACTCCCTGCTGTTGTATCTTAGATAGGGATTACTAATCCAGTCTGGCTGGGAATTCTGAAACCCCGAAGAACCCTGGCCGGAGGGCAAAGTACGGCAGGCTGCAGCAGCCAGGGATAGAAACACAAGGCTGAAAAAAAGAATGGCCTTCTTTTGTTTCATTCGGGAAAGCGTATCACCGGCTAATCAAAGTATCTGGCCTGAGGTACTCCGGTGTTCATTCTGGCAAATGCTTCGTTCATCCTTGCTTCTGCATCAAAAGAAGCCATTGCCGGAACCATCAATCTGGCCTGAGCCTGAGCCTGGGTAATTTCTGTTACAACCGAGGCCCTGTCCAGATAGACCACAGTCCATACAGTCCCGTTCCTTTCGGTGACCTGCTGTACCATCCTGGCACCGGAGACATTTGACCTGGAAAGCGATACGGTGATATTCTCCTGGAATGATATGGCTGCATTCCGGTCGACCTCACTGGAAGCCTGATAGTCCCTTATCATGTCTTCCACCATGGTATTCATCTGCCGGGAAATATCTGCCCGGGCCCTGCTCTGGGCAATAGTCATGGTCTGGGAAAGACTTGCCAATCTGGCAGTCCCAACTCCCACCAGTGTATCGGCAGGCGCATCATTGTAAGCTTTAATAATTTCATCTGGCATTCTGGAAGCCGTTGTCAGCTCGGGAGAACTCTTGCATCCTGCTATAACAAAAATCAAACTAAAAATAAAAATTACGGTTAATGCGTTTTTCATTTAAACACCCCTTGAAATAATATCAGTAACAATGTATCCCTTTCATGATCATTTGTCAACTTTTTACATTTTATTCCTTGAAAAAATGAAAAAACAGGATATATTCATATATATGAAATATTTGAAACTCAAATTGCTGATTCTATTAATGGCTCTTTGTGCGGCTTCGCTGGCGTTCTCTCAAGCTTGGGGTGAAAGCAGGTATGTGAGTGCCCAGTCCTCGGCCATAAAGGAATCTCCGTGGTTTTTTGCAAGAAACTCTGGCGGTTTATCCCTGGGGGATGAAGTTACGCTGCTAAGAGACAGCGGCAAATGGTCGCAGATCAGGTTCGGTCATGCGACCGGCTGGGTAAGTTCATCTATCTTAAGTGTCCGGCGCATTGTTCCATCCGGGAGCATAGATATCACCGAAGTTCCTCTGGGGGGCAAAGGCTTCTCAGCGGCAGTTGAACTTGAATACAGGAGAGAGGGGCTGGATTACTCGATGGTCGATGCAATGGAGAATTTTTTATTAACCTCGAATGAACTTTTAAATTTCATAATTGATGGCCGCTTGGGAAGGGGAGAATAATGAAAAAGATAATGACAGTCCTATTTGCCTGTTTTTTTATGATAATGATAATTCACCCGGCACACACAGGAGGCCGGACACAGAGCCGCCCTTCAATGGACTTTTTTCATGATGCCCTTGCAGATATGGAAAGAGCCTTTGACGATTCAGAATATACCCCGGAAGATGCCTATTATCTGGGCCGCGCGACAGCGGCAAACATACTGGCTGTTTACGAGCCTTACAAGGATAAACCGGAACTTACCAGTTACCTGAATCTCATCTGCATAGCGATAGCTGTTAACTCGTCCCAGCCCATTTTGTTCAATGGTTACCATGTGATGATTCTTGACAGCCGGGAATTAAACGCATTTTCCACTCCCGGGGGTCATATATTTATTACAAGGGGACTTGTGGAAATATGCACATCTGAAGACATGTTAGCCGCAATTATAGCCCACGAACTGGCACATATAATGCTCAAGCACGGCATCGACGTTGCCGAACAGGCAGAGATAAACATGGAACTGGCCAGAATGGCGGACACTGCCGCCGCTCTGACAGGCAATACAAGGAGCACCCGCCGCCTCATGAATTTCAGGGAATCCGCCGCGGCTATAGTTGATGCGGTTATGATAAACGGCTATTCCCGTCCTCAAGAGCTTGAGGCGGATCATAAGGCATTAACCCTCCTCGCGGATGCCGGCTATAAACCCGCCGCCATGCTGGAACTGCTCCGTCTACTGCAAGGGCTGGAACGATCCCAGAGCATAGAATTCAACTCGACCCATCCCAGCCTTGCCGAAAGAATCAGCAATGTTGAAAGCATGCTTACTTTTTTCCGTGTAGAAGATACAAGTTCATCCAGGGAACAGAGGTTTCAGGTATATGTAAATTGAGGCCATACTCAATGCCCTCTACCCCCTGAACCCTGCTCCCTGTTACAATATCTTGCCCTTCCTTCCCCTTTTATGTAATATGAAACAAGAATACCAGAAGGAGTTAAAATGAAAGTAGAGGATCTCAAACACACGAAACTGAAAGAATGGGTAAAGGAATGGACCGAACTGTTGACACCGGATTCCGTTGAAATTTGCGTAGGCGGCCAGGAAGAATACGACCGTATGCTAAAAATATTGGTTGATGGCGGACTGGGAACACCGCTGGATTCGGCAAAAAGACCAGGTTGTTATCTGTTCCGTTCTGATCCTTCCGACGTGGCAAGGGCGGAAAGCCGCACCTTTATTGCCAGTGTAAAAAAGGAAGATGCCGGCCCCAACAACAACTGGACAGACCCGGTAGAGCTTAAAAAAACAATGCGCGAACAGTACAAGGGCTGCATGAAGGGACGCACCATGTACGTTATCCCCTTTTCCATGGGCCCTGTGGGTTCGGACATTGCGATG
>Ga0099364_10013154_pt1 | contig 11124 bp, 9 predicted proteins | sample TergutTh196P3_FD_73070 | JGI IMG/M metagenome (GOLD analysis project Ga0099364, IMG submission 73070) | Microcerotermes parvus P3 segment gut microbial communities from Pointe-Noire, Republic of the Congo - Th196 P3 | ecosystem: Host-associated > Arthropoda: Insects > Digestive system > Gut ... | reverse complement strand
AATTTTTTATAATTTCTATTTATTATAATATATTTAATAAATTATATTAATAGTAAAAATTATAATAATATATTTAATAATTTATATTAAAATACAAAGAATAATTAATAAATTTTTTATAATTTCTATTTATTATAATATAATTAATAATTTATATTTCATGCAAATTATAATTACTCTTATATTTATTTTTTAATATCAAAAAAATATATAAAAATTATCATTAAATTAATTAAATGTGATTTTATGGACTACAAAGAAATCTTAAAAGAAATAAAACCCTCAATAGCTGAAAGAGAAAAAGTTCGTAAAATAGCTAAAGAAGCAATTGATTATATAAACAAAAAATCAAAAAAAGAAAATATAGGTGTTGAAGCTATTCTAGTAGGTTCTGTAGCTAAAGACACTTGGCTTTCTGGAAAAGCTGACATTGATATTTTTATTAACTTCTCACTTGAGAAATCTGAAGATTATTTGAAAGAAAAAGGACTATATTTAGGATATGAATGTAGTAATCATCTTAATGGAATAGCTGAAGAACACTATGCTTCACACCCATATATTACAAGTCATATAAAAGGTTATGATGTGGACTTTGTTCCATGTTATAAAATAGCTAATGCAAGTCAATTAAAATCAGCAGTAGACAGAACTCTTCTTCATACACAATACATGGAGAAACACTTAGATAGTAATCAAAAAGATGAAGTTTTACTTCTTAAAAAGTTCATGAGTGAAGTTGGAACTTATGGATCAGAATTTAAAGTAGGTGGTTTTGCAGGGTATCTCTGTGAAATTCTAATTTTAAAATATGGTTCTTTTGAAAACACATTAAAAGCAGCATCAGAGTGGAAAAACAAGACAAAAATCGATTTAGAAAATTATGGGACTTCCAATCTTTTTAAAGATCCATTAATAGCTATTGATCCTACTGATGAAAATAGAAATGTAGCTGCTTCACTTAGAATGGAAAAAATGGCTGAGTTTGTCATAGCTTCTAGAAATTTCCTATTAGCTAATAAGAAAAAAATTGACTATTTCCATGAAATTAGCAAAAAAATCGATTTTGATAAGATTATTTCTCAATTTAAAGATAGAAAAACAAAAATAATAACTATTAAGTTTAATATCCCCAATGTTCCAGCTGATTCCCTACACCCTCAACTTAGAAAAACCCAACAATCTATCGAAGAGAAGTTAGAAAGTAATGATTTTTCTGTTTTTAAAAGTGATTATTGGACAGATGAAAATAAAATAGCTATTTTTATTTTTGAGTTAAATGTTTACAAACAAAACAAATATAGAATTCATGAAGGTCCAAAGATTTGGGATAAAAAAGCAAGCAGTAATTTTTTAGCTAGTCACCCAGATATTTCCTATATTTTAGAAGATACTCTTGTTTTAAACAAAAAAAGAGAATTTGAAACCGCTCAAAAATTCATAAAATTTGTTTTATCTTATGAAAATATCCATATCATTAAAATAGGAAAAAATTTAAAAGACACGATTGTGGATAGCTATGAATTAAATGATATAGACTATTTATTAAATAATGATGCCTATTTAAATGATAAAACAAACATTAGCTATTTCAATGATTTTTTAAATTTCTTAGATGATTTTTTAAATCCTGGTCAGCTACTTAAAAGATAGAAAATCATAATAAATTAAATTGTTTGAGTACAGCTATGCTGTAAACTCAAAAAATATTAAAAATTTAAAGATTAATGTCATTCATAGAATAACAAGGGAAAATAACTAATTTTTTAAGAAATAATAATGAAAAAATCCAAAAAATAGCTAATGGCATGGAAAACACATGGTAAACTTTAAAAAAAATACTATTACAAAGAAATGCTTTGCCAATATTCAAAATGAGATTAAATAAAAAATTTGCATTTTTATATCTTTGTTTTAATTTTTAAGCTTGATTAACTATTGTTTTTTAGTATTAATAACTGTATAAATTATTCTTTATTTTAATTTTATTTATGAGTATAATATTGTTAAAGGAGAGTGTTTTTTATAAAAGAGTTGTTTGATGAAAGTGATGTATTAACTATCCTTAAAGATATAAATAAGGATAAACATATTAATATTGTTGAAACTAATCACTTCCTTTTAGGACAAACAGAAAATATTGTAGTTACAAATTAGTATTTAAATTATTAAAAACACAATATCCATTGAGGATAGAATTTCAAGAATTTAATAAATTCAAGCTTTTTTATCCACACCCAGAAAACAATAAATATAATTTAATACTTATAATATTTATTGAGAGTAAAAATGAAATAAGGATACTTACAACGTTTCCAGAGGAGATATGAATAAAATGATAAGCCAAGAATCTATAAATTATACTTATGATCCTATAGCTGATGCATTGTTTATTAAAGTGGAAAATTATGAACATGAAACTAGTATTCAGATAAATGATAATGTTATCATGGATTTAAATAAAGAAAAACAATTCATCGCTTTGGAAATATTAAGTGCTTCCCATGAATTGAATACTGATATATCAAGTCTTGAAGAAATTATGAACATTGTTTTGTATGTTAAGGTTACTGATTATCAGATATTTGTCAATGGTATTTTTACATTAGCTGTTCATGATCATGAGGAAATAAAAGTAGCTAATGCAAGTATTCTTAATGATATTAATCTTCCAAATATGGACACTAGTTTAGCTACAGTTTAAATCCATAATTCAATTGAAAAATTGTGCTATTTTTTTTACAAAAGTTTAAATATTTACACTTTAAAAAATATTATTTATTGATTTTAAAAAAAGAAAATACTATACTAAATGAATCAATTAATTTATATTTTTTCATATTTTTTCAACGATATTCATGTTTAAAATCAGGATCATATAATTTAGATGGATTAAAGTCTCCTGGGTTTAATACATCTCCAACTATAATCATAGCTGTTTTATTTATATTAGCTTTTTTTACTTGTTCTCCAATTGTAGCTAATGTTCCTCTAATTATTAATTCATCTTCCCAAGAAGCTTTTTTCACAACAGCTACTGGAGTGTTTTCATCATACTCTTTTGTTAAATCAGCAACTACTTCATCTATCATTCCTACTCCTAAAAAGATACACATTGTAGCATGATGTGTAGCTAAACTTGATAAACTTTCACTTTTTGGTTTTGGAGTTCTACCTTCAGGTCTTGTAATTATAACAGTTTGTGAAATTTCTGGAAGTGTAAGTTCTGCTTCTAAAGTAGCTGCAGTTGCAAAAACAGAGCTAACTCCTGGAATAATTTCATATTCAATATCTCTTTTCTTTAGTTCTCTGATTTGTTCTCCAATAGCTCCGTAAATTGATGGATCACCAGTATGAACTCGGGCTATTGTTTTATCATTAGCTATTCCTTGTTCTATAATTTTTATTATTTGATTTAAATCAAGAGAAGCACTATTGTAAACTTTGGCATCTTTTTTTCTGTGATCTAACACTTTTTCATTCACAAGTGAACCTGCATAAATGATAATATCTGCATTTTCTATTGCTTTATGTCCCCTTATTGTTAATAATTCAGGATCACCTGGTCCTGCACCAACGAAAATTACTCGACCTTTCATCATATCACTAAATTGAAATTTTATTTTAATTTGATAATAGCTATTTTTAAGCAAACATTCAACTTATTCTGCACAAGATTATTACTATTGATTTTATAAAAAAATATTATAATAATAGCTATTAGTTAAAGACAAAATTTCTATATTTTTAAAAATTTTTATTAAACAATTAAAAATCTCAGATTTTTAATATTTTTTTATTCATTTGCATTAAATGATTTTTTAAATTATATAATATTTATTGTTATTTTAAATTATGGTGTGATAATTATTTGCTTATTTTTTCAATAATAAAATAATATTTTTATTGCAGATTTAAATTTAATTAAATTATATCAATGTAATTTTTTCCCAAAAAACTAATTTTTGATTATAATAGCTAATATTGTTTATTATTGTTTATTAATTTTAAATAGCTATTTTTAATATTTCTTATTTTTTAAAATTATTTATATTTTTATAGTTTTTTATTAAATTCCTCATACTTTGCATGATTTTTTTAATTTAGTTTAGCAATTTTAAATATATTATTGTTTTTTAAGTAATTTTACAATTATATAATCATTATAATTAATATAGTTATTTTAAATAAAAGTTAAAAATATTTAAAGTATAAAATCAGAAAAAGAAAAGCTTTTTAATGTTATTTATTTTTCATGAAATTATTTATTTTGGATCTTTTTTAACTGGAACTCTTTCTTCATATATTTCAATAACACCATAAGGGCATTCATTAACACATATTTCACAAGCACCACAAGATCCTGGATCTATACATGCTTTTCCATCATCATTTAGGGATATTGTATCACTACCTGATAATACATTAGGACATGCTTTTAAACAGAAATGTTCACATCCTCCTGATCCTTCACAAATTTCCCTATCAACTACAGCTACTCGGTTTGTAAAACCAAGTGTTCTTTTTATAGCTTCTTTCATCTTATAACTAGCTAAATGAAGTATTGTATCTCCTGTTCCAGTATCAACTATCATTGATGAGGAACAGGGGAAATTATGAAGTTTATTATTAGCTTCAAATTCTCCATCATCAACTTGTGTTCCTATTATATTTTCAGCTATATACCAACTTGAACCACAAGGAGCACCTCTTAGTACTTTTACAGATTTAATAACATCATCTGCATGGATTTCAAACTTAGGTTTTCCAAAAATTGCTGTAAATTCATCAATAAAATCATCACCAATTGGTGTAAGTGAACAGAAAGGTTTTGGAAATACAATAGCTATTTCACCACCTAAAGATTTTTTGATTTCATTTTGAAGCCCAATTGGTACTTGCTTTGGATGATAAATAGGAACTATAACAGATTTAGCATTAGATTTTTCAACTACTTCTGGAATAACCATATTAACATCACCATGGATTCCAGTAGCTATTATTAAATCTGCTTTAGGGACATTTTCAGGTACGTACTCCTGTATATCCTCAATAAATTCTGGTAATTCTTCATAAGGTGGAAATTCATGCACTCCCACTATTTTTTCTGCAAAACCATGATTAGCTATTCCATTGACAATTTTAGACCCATATTCTCCAGAACTAAGTATGAAAATCTTCATATTATCCCTCAATATGATGTTTTTTATATTCTATATTTTTTTTTAAATATTCTTTAATGATCTGTTTTACAATTAAAATCCATTAAATATTCTACTTAACAATTAAAGCCATTAACTATTCTACAATATTTTACTTAACAATTAAAATTCATTAAATATTATATAATATTCTATTTAACAATTTTATTAATTGTATATTCTATAAATCTTATAAATTATATTTATTGATTATCCATTTCATTAAAAATCATATAATTGAGTTGATTTTTGTAAAAATTAATTAAAAATTAGCTATTTAATTATTTTAATGAATTTTATATTAATTTACCTCTTTGTAGTTTAATATATATTATTTTTTTCATTTATTTTTCAAATAATTCATTTGAACAAATTTTTTAAAAAAGTTACTCCTTAATTAAATATTTTCTTGATTTAAATTTTTTAAAGTAATGTTATTATTTATATGAAAAAAAAGTAATACTTATAAATATTAAATGACAAAATATCATTAATGGATTCTAAAGGAATAGCTACAGTTGATTTTTTGCTCACACTATTTTTAACTTTGATAATAGCAATATCAGTTTTAAATTTAATTGAAACTAATTTAGATACTGAAAAGTCTATTGAAGAGGATATAAATGGACGTATGATTCTTGAAAAAATAGCTAATATCATTAATCAGGTAAATTCAAATCTTCCAGGAAATATTCAAGAAATTCATCTTCCCAACAATATTTCAAGCAATAGCTACATTATAACTGTAAAATCTAACTATATTATACTGGAATTTAACAACAAAAAAGGAAAATCAGCTATATTTCCTATTAATTTAGTTGATTTTAATAAAGAGCCCTTAAATGAAATTAAATTATATTCTGGAGAAAGTTATAAAATTAAGAAGTCTTTAGATGACAATGGTATAAATGTGATTCAAATTTACAGAGTGTAAATAATTATAACTTAATAAAGGATAATATGAAAATAAAAACTGAAAACAATGGACAAACATCGATTGAATTCATAATTTTAATTGGTATTAGCTTCATCTTAGTTTTATCCCTAGCTACATTTTTAAATAGTGAAAATGAACTGAATATAGCTATGTCAGCTGCAAGAAATGGGGCTACTGAAGGTGCAAATATTGATGGAGTAGCTATTTACCCTAGAAATGCATTTGATGATTATATATTAAATAACCAAATATTAACTTATCCTAATTCAGTTAAAATAGTAAAAATAGAAAAAGTAAATAATGGATATCATGAGGTTTATAATAGAACCAGAATTCAATTAAGGGTTTTTGCCACATCACCCGATTTGAAAAGAACCACTGATAAAAATTCAGCAGGAGATAGGATAAATTATCATGTTAGAAAGAGTATAGCTAATTCTTTTAATACAGGGCATTTAAGTAATAACTTGTACAATCCTAGCTTTTCAAAAAATTATGTTTTTACAACAGCTAATGTACAATGGGTTTGAAGCTTTTGAAGCTCTTTGACTGATTATTTTTTGAATTTCAGTCAGAAATTCGGCTATTTATATCCTTAGTATAACTATAAATTTTTATTTATAAATGAAATTTTTATAATTAATAAATTATTTATATACTTTTTAATTTTTTAAATCATTTATTTAGACTATTTAAACTTTTAAATTATTTAATTTATTCAAATATTTATCTATAATTTAGTTTTTGAATTAAAAAATAATTTCATCTAATTGTTTATAATATAAATAATTTTTATCAAATTTAATTTTTTTTTTTAAATAAAAAAACTTTAATGGAAAATTCAAAATCTGAGTTCACATGGAAATTTTTAGTTAAAAACTATAAATAAAATTATAAACCTTCTAACTTTAAAAACAAGTATTTTCAAATGATAAAATAGCTAAAAAAACATGAAATAGTAATATTATAGTTGATTGTAAATATTTAAAAGAAAAAAATAAGCATTTTTAAATAAGTAAATAGCTAAAAAAACATGAGAAGTAATATTATAGTTGATTGTAAATATTTAAAAAGAATTTAAAAAAAAAAGATAAAAAAAATGTTATTTAAAAAAAAAGTATTAATTAAGGTTTTCTTTAGTTAATATCCTGTAGCAGCTTTTAAATTAGCAGTAGTAGGTTTTTTACCAATTGCTACATTGTAAGTTATAGCTACACCTGAAAATTTATACCTTTTTTTCATAAAAGATGTAAGTAAATTTACAGCTACTTTTTTGCTGTTTTTGTTATCATAAACTGTAACTTTATTCTTAGAAACTTTGGAAACAGCTATATAACGGGATTTAGTACTTTTAACATTTTTAATTCGTAATATAGATTTACCTTTAGCCACCGCAGATTTTAATGTAGATAGAGGAACACTCTTCCTAGCTATATATTTTTTGGAAACATGATTATTTAGAACTGTTTTGATAGCATTAGTACTAATAGCAATGTTGTTTCCTATGAATTTTTTTGCACCTAAATTGTTAGCTGCAATATCTGCTGCTACGAGTCTAGAGGCTATTATTCCTTTTTTAACTCCTGATTTCATCCTTGCTACAGCATTTACTGCAGAATTTGTGATTTTATTCACTGCAATGTTATTTACAAATTTAACAATCTTAGAAGAGGTTGAAGTGCCTACTTTACTTGAGGAAAACCGACCATTAGCTATAGCCTGTTTAATATGATTAGTATAAGCAGAACTTTTTACAAGTTTTCCTGAACTTAATACATAAGCATTAGTTCCATCCCAAATTCCTACTGCAGTATTTCCATTATAAATAACTCCTTTTTTTAAAGATAAGTTATTAGAGTTTCCAGTGCCAGCACCATTACCATTACCAGTCTCATTACCAGATCCATTACCAGTTCCACTGCCTGATCCACTGCCTGATCCACTGCCTGATCCACTGCCAGTTCCACTGCCTGAACCACTACCTGATCCACTGCCGGAATTAGTATCTACATAAGTTATTGTATGAGTAGCAGTAATACCTCCAGCTACTGCTCTGAAAGTAGTAGGACCTGGGCTATTTAAATTAATATAATTAAAAGCAGCTATCCCTGTAGGTCCAGTTTTCTGAACACCAAAAGAGGTAGTACCTACAAAAAATTCAACATCTACATTCACTGCAGCAGCACCTGAATCAGATACATAAACACTTAGAGGAGTATTATGATAAACTGTAGATGCCCCACTATCGATATTCATCTGAGTTGGAGTGTTTACAAAATTCACACTATCAATAGCTGCAGAGACATTTGAAATAGTCATTGCTAAAATAGCTAATGTTAATAGTGTTAATAAAATTTTTTTAATTTTAAAATTAAACTTTGAATTTGTCATATTATCATTTCTGATTTAAAAAAAAAGAACAATTGAATGATGGCAATTAATAGCTTTCATTGAAAATTGAACTTTATTTTTCATTTGATGGAGTATTAATTACTAAAAATTAGTGAAAAATAATATTTTTCATTTAAAAATAAATTACTAATTAATAAAACTCCATTTATAATGATTAGTTAATAATTGAAAATTTTCTAGATTTAAGAAAATTACTTTAACTCTTAAAAAACTTATTATCAATTAATAATTGATTTAGATTCAATAAATTTTTATCATTGAATACATAACTATGCTTTTTTTTATATAAATACTTTCCTATTACAATAATTACTTGTTATCTTTTTCGATATTCGAGATAGTCAATGAAAAAATAGAAAACATTAGTAATATAAATAGATAAAAATATTATTACTATACAATGTAGATTTTCACATATGTGTTTTTTATGATTATACAGGATGGGAAACAATTATTTTTGTTCAATCAGTATATATACTAAAATAGAAAATGTTCAAAAAATTTTTATATATGAATTTTTGTTTAAAATTTTTTACAAATTCTTATCAATGTTCAGCGAACTCATAATCATTTCCCAGACTCTATAGTATTCGACAAAACTTTTGAAAATCTCAATCTCATTAATTTATCAAATTTTATTTAATAAATTATGATTTAAAATGATTTTAAACAAGTTTAAAAATTATCATAATTTTTAAATCAAATGTTAAGTACTATATTGGATAAATAAAGAGTTATAAGTGAAATTAACTCAATAGCTATTGAAATTTAAAAAAATATAATTTAAAAATAATATGATATTAAAATGGAAAGAAAATAAAGATGAGATTGTTAAAGAAAGTTTTAAAAAAAGTACATCAAGCTTTAAATTTCATTATATTAAATTTTTAAAGATAATACAGAAGGTCTTTATATTTAATGAATTGTGCAAGGGTTTGATTGCCTATGATGTCTGGCATAACAATAGCTACTATAATTCCAAGAATTCCAAAACAAATTCCAATTCCCCAAATGATTCTAACAGCTTCTTTTTCACTTATTGGTTTTCTTAAAACTAGTCTAATTAGTGATTTAAACCCTTGATCTGGAATTATAAGCTTTTCTTCATTATTAACCTGTGTTGGAGTGTGCTGTCCTCTTTCCATAACACCAGCACTATAAAATTTCATAGCTGCATCAATAATATTAGGAATTAAGATAATAAATGCAATAAGTTTCATTCTTCCAATAAAAGCTACTGCAGCTATTGTAGCACCGATAATTAAGGTTCCAGTGTCTCCTGGAAATACACTAGAGGGATACTTATTATATAATAAAAATGCTATTAAAGCTCCTAACATACTCATGCTAACAATAGCTACATCGTATTTTCCAAGAATTATACATGAGATTGTAAGTGATGTCATAGCTATTACACCAAGACCAGATTCAATTCCATTTAGTCCTGCTAGCATATTAGTTAAATTAGAGGTGATTGATAAAGCTATTGGGATTGCAATAAGATATAATAATCCTACATTTGGTGGAGCAACCCATATTAATGGAATTCCAGCTAAAAATAATAATATGAGTTTTTCTTTTGAAGATAATGTTAATAAATCATCAACCATTCCTATTATACCAACTAACAATATTACAAGAAGAACAATAGCTAATTGAAAGGTTAATGTAGGATGTAAATATATTCCTGTAAATATTCCAATTATGAATCCAAATAATATTCCAATTCCACCCATTTCAGCTACTAATGGTTTGGAAGTTTTATGAATATCTTTTCCAACTATATTTGCTTTTTTAAGTTTTTGTATTAATTTTGGCATACTAATCATGGTAATACCAAAAGCTAAAATCCCACAAATAGCTGAAATCAAAAATATTGTTAAATCAGGACTTATTGATAATATTGAGTTCAATTTTTCACCTTTTAATCTAATAGCTACTTTTAATCTATTTTTTTATTATTAAACTTTAACTTATAATCTTTAAAATTAATAAAATCATTTTAAAATTAGATTTTCGATTATAAAATTCTTTATATTTTTTAAAATTTATTAAATCGTTTTGAAATTAGGTTTTTGATTATAAAATTCTTTATATTTATGAAAATTGAATGAATAAATTTCTTTTTTTTAATAAAATTATATATTTTTTTAAATTATAATAAGTTCCTTTATATATTAGGGTGCTAGATTTTCACGGGAAAATGAAGAATGGACAGTGCTTATTTGGTATGTTTCAATGTAGGAATGTGCTAAGTTTCTAAAAGTACATCTGGGTTTCATTTAAAAATTTGCAAATATTTTGTAAAATCAGTGTTCTTTAATTTAAAACATTTAACATCGAGTAAATTTTTTCACAATTTTATAGTAGTTAATAGTTTTTTTTATTATTTTTTTTTAAAAGATGATTGAGCTTATATTTCAGTATTTGTAATGTTGTTATCTTATTGTTTGTAAAAAAAGAAATTATTTATTTATTAAAAAAGTAGTGAAGTGATACTTCGATTGAAAAGTTAATATAGGGGGAAGGATAAACCTTCCATTGTGAAAATATGAAGCCTTCCCTATATTATGA
>Ga0099364_10013153_pt1 | contig 11125 bp, 7 predicted proteins | sample TergutTh196P3_FD_73070 | JGI IMG/M metagenome (GOLD analysis project Ga0099364, IMG submission 73070) | Microcerotermes parvus P3 segment gut microbial communities from Pointe-Noire, Republic of the Congo - Th196 P3 | ecosystem: Host-associated > Arthropoda: Insects > Digestive system > Gut ... | reverse complement strand
ATTCACTCCCATTTACAAAAAGTGTCCAATAAAAAGGTACGTTATTTTTGGACACTTTTGCATATATGCAAACACTAAAAAAATGAAGCTTTTAGAAAATAGTGTTTGACAAAAAAGGGTGTCCAAAAATAACGTACCTTAAAATTGGACATTATATTTATAAGGTTAATAGATTAAAAAATAAAGTAGTTAGCACTATTAAAAAAATGCTCATTTTTTGGATTTTGGCGGATGATTTCAACAATATTTTGAGTTATCTATGCTATTATTTATTAGGCTTTTAAGCTCATTTCATCAATGAAAGAATAAAGTGTCTGTCGCTGTACATTTAACCTGTTGGCAATTAATTATTTAGACATTTTTGAATTTAGTATTTCCCGAATCAGTGATTTATGCTTTTTAAGTTTATTTGTTTTGTTTTTAGGAACGAATAAAAGCGTTCCCTACAGATTTCATTTTTCAAAGTTACTTGAAAATCACCAGTGTATGGAGAGTGGTAACCACATTGTCCACCTACCCAGTAAATAAAACCATACACTGTAATATTTTCAGTTTAGATATCCCAGTTATTATTAGTTTATATTAATGTCTAAGACATTGATATTTTACTTTATTAATGCCATTCTCCTTGTTTGAGAAGAATCATTAGTAGTCATGCGATAAAAGTATATCCCAGAACTCATCGAGCGTCCATCATCAGATAATCCATTCCATACAACTTGATGATGTCCAATAATATATGTTTCATTTGTAAGAATTTTTACCATCTGCCCTTTAACATTAAAAACTTCAATACAGACATTTCCTGTTTTAAATATTTCAAAAGAAATAGTTGTAGAAGGATTGAACGGATTGGGATAGTTTGCATGCAGAGTAGCAGTATTTATAAGGACAACAATGTCTATTTCACTGACAGGTGGAATTTTGCTCTGCAAATAAGGATATCCATTGTTGTTATCGGGCGAGATTACCCATATATTATTAAAGTCCCAGTCAGCACTTTCAAATGTAGCTATATCTCGAAGTTCAGCTGATGTTTTACCTGATAGGTTTTGAATCGTTCCATCATTTGACATTATTAAATACCCATCAGATACTTCACTCGTTTCGGTATTCCAAAAGCTGTTTCGAACATTTGTCGCAGATATGAGACCAATCACTCCACCCACATTCGGAGTAGGCTCGAATGTGCTTACATATACATTGTTTATCGTACTTATTATTACGTGTCCAGCTACCCCGCCTACTCTCATTCCACTATATCCCCCAAACCCATCATAAGAGCCGTTGATAGACCCTCTAAAGAAGGAGTTTTGTAAAGTGGATGAGTTTTCCAAAGCACCTATTATTCCACCGGTAGTAGTGCAGTTTTCGGAATATACTGATGCAAAAGAAAAACATCTGTCTATAGTGCTGGTTACGCTTCTTCCTACAAGTCCACCCAAATACGTGACATAATCCATACTACCACCAGCTCCTGTGATGTTACCAGTGGTCGAGCAGTTTAATATGGTAGTATATGCGATATAACCTGCTAAAACACCTGCATTTGGAACACCATCTGTAATGATTTGAGCATTTGTCAGATGTAAATTGCGGATATTGGAATGCCAGGACCAGCCAAATAATGCTAACGATTCGTAGGTTTCAGGAACTACACCTTGCATTATGAATAGCCCATCGATGGAATACCCACCACCATCATATTCGCCCAAAAATGGGAGCAGAACCAAGTCCTCTATAGGATCCGTTAAATCTGCGTTTCCTATGGGTTTTAGCCCATATCCATCATTCAAAAAAACTGAGTCGCTAGCATCTATATCATTTGTCTGCTGGTAGTAAACCTTTACTACGTTCACAAAGTTAAGGGCAGGGTTTAAAACAATATCTCCAGAGCCCCAATATGATGGATTTTCAGATAGCCAAATCAGATTCCCAAAGTTTGATATTAGAAGTGGGTTTTCTAACGTAGAGCCAGCATTGGGGCTTTCGATGTTTGAAGGCGGAATAGGCTCTAATGCATACAATGCAGAGCCTATCAATACGAATAGAATTAAAATTACTTTTGCCATGTTATTCACCTCTTTTATTCTTTTGTATGATATTGATTATTTTTCCTGATATCCCTACTCCATGACATTCGAGTTCATCCACTTTAACATGCTCAGAATATGAGGACAATATAAAATCAATTACTTTTGAGATAGAATCTTCGTTGTCATTTCCATCATATTTATGTGGTATGACAATCATAGGAGATACTCCGTTTATTTCCTTTTTGACTTGAATAATTTTCTTATACAATAGAAACATTGTTTCTTGGCATAATTCTTCCGCATCTTCAACTGATAGTAATCTCTTCAACGCCCAGTTAATTAGCTTTCGTGCGTTGTTTGTGTATACAGTTTCAATTATCTCTGTCACTTCTGTTCGAGTCACTTTGCCTCCTTGTAAAAAATTTGCTCTCATATATAAAGACGACACTTCGTCAAAATTTTTACCCTATCTTTTCATTTTCTCTCTTTTCTCATGCTTTTTTTGCTGTCATGATTATATCTTTTTTTGCTGTTACATTTTGCAAAAGTTTTATTCTTTTTATTCTCATATATATCAAAAATTATATCACCAAATACATCTATCAAGACAACATTAACGGTGTCACAAAGCTTAAATAAACGACCTCTTCGTTTACCTTTAACTTGGAAGAGTATATTATCGAAAACATAAAAGTCATCTCTTAATTGATTTAGCTTTATTATACCTCGAATTGGTGCTTCGTGTAGTTCGATGAAAATATTACTATGATTGAAACCACTTATTATTGCTGAGTATGTTTTACCGATGTTTTTTGACATAAAGGATGATAATATTTTTTGCTCTACAATTCTTTCTGCTTCATCAGCAATTGCTTCTTTTTCAGTAGCTATACTAGCATATTCAAATAGCTCAGAATCAGTATAAATTTTATCTGAGTTTTTAAAAATAATGTTTTTTATTTGCGTATGTATTACTAAATCACAAAACCTTCTTATAGGAGACGTAAAATGCGTATAGGTCTGTAAACCTAGCCCAAAATGTTGATTATGACTTATTGAATATTTCGCTTTTTTCATAGAACGCAGTATCAGCCTGTCAAATACCCTTTGGAACCTTCCATCAGGTAAGCAAGCAAGTACATTTTGCCATGTTTTATTCAAGTTTTCATCTATTTGAAAACGAATCTTGTATGCTTTGAGTATTTCTTTTATGTTTTGCAGATCATTGATATCAGGCTTTTCATGTATTCTATATAGAGTGTCCTTTGCTTTTTGTGTCAACAATTTTGCTACATATTCATTGGCTATTAGCATAAAATTTTCGATCATCAAATGAGATTCGGTATTTTTGACTCTGCAGATGTCTTGCACAAAGCCTTCATTGTCATAGACATACTCAATTTCTGGGATATTAAATTTCAAATAACCTCTCTGATGTTTTATCATAGTTAATGTCTCTGAGAATTTTCTCATAACTTGAAGAGTCTCAATCAATTTTAATGGAATATTAATATCATTATTTTCTAGATATTTATCTACATCATCATATGAAAGTCGCACATCAGACCTGATTACGGATTCAAAGATTTCTTGTTTTTTGATTTTACCTTCTGTGTTGAAAACAGATAAAACGGTGATTGTATACTTATCTTCATTTGGCCTTAAGCTACAAAGCTTGTTTGATAAAGATTCAGGAAGCATTGGTATTACTTTTTTAGGAAAATAATAGCTGTTTCCTCGATTCTTTGCCTCGTTAAAAATATTACTACCATGTCTTATAAAATGAGAAACATCAGCTATGTGAACAAAAAGTTCATGATCTCCATTTTTCTTTTTTATCAAAGAAATTGCATCATCAAAATCTTTAGCAGAAATTGGGTCTATCGTGATAGTAAATAGTTCTCGTAAATCTTTCCTTTTGGCAAGATCATGCTTGTTTATATTACCATCATATTTGCTCGCCTCGTCTATTACTTCGGCAGGAAATTCGAGTGGTAGATTAAAATCTCTGATTACTGATAATATCTCTATTTCTGGATTTCCTGACTCTCCTAAAACCTCTGTAATACGGCAAACAGGAAGTCTATTCTTTTGTCTTATTCCCCAATTTACGATTTCTACAGAAACTTTTTGACAGTTTAAGTCCTGATTTTGTTTTTTTCTAGACACAACGCAATCATACACCTCAAACAATGTGTGTATTTTTATGTTATCTGCACGAAAATAGCTTTTATTGTTTACATTGATTATTACTCCAGTGAATTTTTCTTTGTTCCTTTGTATTATTTTTATGATTTTTCCATATCGTTTTTGGAATCTAAAGTTTGAAATTTCTACTTCCACTAAATCATTGTGGTATGCATTTAATGTGTCTTCATAAGATACAAATACGTCATGATTTTTATCACAAATAACAAAAGCATATGAAAGATTCTTTGCGAGTGGATTAGCATCAAACTTACCAATAACAGAAAAGACATTACTTTTAGAATTTGCCTTTGAGACAATATCATCTGTTTTTTTGCGATCACAAACAGGCATATTTTTCATTTGATTACAAATATACCTTTTTGAGATTTTATTTATTTTTTGATCTATAACTAATTCATTTAAAATTGATTGCGCCTTTGCTTTAAGGTCGCCTTTTAGTCCTAAACTAGAAAATATTTGGTTTGTGGTATATTGTTTATCCGCTTTTTTACATAAAAACTCGTATATTTTTTCTTTTATTTCATCGTATATCATTTTTTAATATTGCTTTCCGACCTTGTTTATTAAAAAATCAATTATAGCTTCTTTTTCATTTTTTGATTTCGAAAATCTTATCGATTGTCCTCTAAATGCATCCAGCTTTCTCGGTCTTTTAAATGTAGATAGCATAATGCCTGTTTTATCAGAATAGAAGCAACCATATTCACTATATTTTTTTTGAATCTTAAAAAAAGGGTATTGAACACAAAAATAATCTTGATAAAAAATGTAAGTCGTAGGAACAAAATATGGTAACAGTGCAATTAATAAAATAATTATTAATAATAAAGCGTCTAGTTGCCAAAGAATATATCCTAAAAATATTATCAAGATACACACAAATATTGACTTTATTGGATTGTCTATCAATGGGTGCGATGTCCAGATATGTGCAATCTTATCTTTTTTTATATCGTTTTTGTTCATAAATTTTGTATCATTCCACATTTTGTACCTGTTCTCTACATTTTTCTATTTCTTCTTTCATTCGTAACACATCTAAAAATGTTTTAGTTGTAGTATATTTTGAAGAAATAGTATTAACTTCACGTTGTATTTCTTGAAGTATAAAGTTCATTGATTTTCCTATATCATCACTAGTATAGTTATATTTTTCACCTATTGAGCTCTTTTTTCTTAGTGATGTTGGGCAGTGATTTCCCAATGAATCTCTTCTCATAAAGTCTTTTAAATTATTTAGGTGTCCCTCTGTTCTAACAATTTCTTCTGTGATATCACATCGATCAATATACAGAGCTGTTTCGACAAGAATTTTCTTTTCAATGTCTGCGGTAAAATCCGCATTTAAAAATTGTTTGATCGTGCTTGTTAGATTTTCTCTTAATTTTTCTTTATGAGCAGGGATTGTGTTTTTGACTTGAATCAAACAATCTTCAATAATTTCAAATGATTCTTCAAAGAATGAGCGAAGTACATCACCTTCTTTAATAGCCATTAATTGGTGCTTTTCAAGAGCTTCTTCTAGGCAATTAAATAAGATGTCTCTGAATTCTTCATTGTCATAATCAGTCTTTTTTATAATCACTACTTCTGGTTCTCTCAAAATGGTATCTAGTTTTATCTCATCTTGGATAGCTAAAAGATTTTTTACCTTTAAGATCATGTCAAAATAAGCCTTTATCCTATTTTCATCTACTTCAATTTCAGGTATTTGTTTATCTCTAAACATGATTCTCATTTCTATTTTTCCTCTTTTAATTTTATTATAAACAATGCTTTTAATCTCATTTTCTAAGAAATAAAGCTCTTTATAATTCAATATCCTTAAGTCAAAATTTTTTGAGTTTACTGATTTTATTTCAATTTGGATCTCATAATTATCGTCTATATAGCTCGATTTTCCATATCCTGTCATACTTTTCATAGTTTTTATTATTCCTTTATTAGTTTAACTTCTCTTTTAAAAAGAAAATATGATACCCGAATTTGGAAAAATCCAAGTATCATATTTAGTTTTTACCTCTATACTGGTTCTACCAAAAGGCTGATCTTTTTGACAGCATATTTTTTTGTCAATGTCATATTCTTTTACCTCCGGAAACCGCTCTTTACCTGAAAAGATTACTGTTGTCTCAACGTTTCCAATGCTTTTTGGAAACGTAAATCTCACATTTATTCCTTTTGTTATTTCATTGATATAAACAGACAATTGATGACTTTTTTTAGGATACAGAGTTTCTGTTTCTAAAAAAAAAGTTACCTCCTGACCACAAAATGTTTTCAATAATGGGTGATTAAATTTGTAAATTAGACATCCATTTCGTAGAGATGGATTAGTACAATTTGAGTTCAAATTGATTATAGATTCTTTGGGTGAAAGGGCATCTTGGAAATTTGCTGTCTTTAATTTTAACAATTCTCCATTATTTTTAGTATGAGTATCATTTGAGGCTAACAATCGAACACTCATTGTTGTGATAGAAAAATTATCATTAATAACGTCTAAGTTTTTATCAAGCAACCATCTATATTCACATTTTTTTTGTTTAAAATAATATTGGAGTTTTTCGTTGTCATTCGCACATACTATTGTAAAGTCTTTATTTTTCAGTATTTTATTATAACTCAACGAAGTTTTTACTTTATAATAGTCTGTATTATGATGCTCAAAAAATTCTATTGAGTGGTTAAAATTTGATCTATGAGAAATATCTCTATCAGAGTTCCAAAAAATATTTTTCAAAATATCATTATACACAACAGAAGAGATTTCATTGCTGTTAACTCTATGGGCAATCGCTTGTTGTATCACATTATTTAGTTTTTTAGTGTTAAAGTCAATAGGAATAAAAGATCTACGTTGCAAAGGTTCGTTGTCAATAAGCTGAGAATTTTGATAATAATATCTTTTTGCTCTTCTGCCGAGCTGGCATAAAAGCTCATAAACAGATCCTTTATACAGGCTCGCTAAATATGTAGCAGAGATACATTCATTCTGGCTACCTAACAATAAAGTCTCTTCGTACAATTTTAAATCAGAGATCGCTGAAACATCAACACACAGCATATCCATAGATATCCTGCCTAAAACAGGGCACAAAACACCTTTTATTAAAACGTGTGCTTTGTTTGATAAAAGATAATCATACCCATCTGCATACCCGACAGGGATGATTGCGTATTTTAGATCTTTATCAACTGTGTATGTCCTATTGTAACCTATCGTTTCGTTGGCAAATGCATTTTTTATATGTGAAACATTTGCATGAAATGACATGATGGGTTTTAGTTTTATTTTTTTATCTAAATTTTCAATCGTACTATAACCATATGACATGATTCCTATGCGAACTAGGTTTAATGGTGAAAATAGATGGGACACAGAGTTTTTATTTTGTTTAATTGTGTCGTTTGGGCATTTCATGTTTATATAATTTGACAACTTGTTGTGAAATAGGTGTGTAGATACGATCGCAACACTATTTGCTATGTGTGTATATTTTAGTGAATGATTTATGTGTTTATATTGATCGGAAATAAAAACTTTTAAACATTTGAGAAACCTTTCATATTGCTCTATACTAAAATCATCGTCATCATCACTAGACGCAAAATGTGAAAACAAACCTTCAATTAAAACATTTTTGTATTTTGAAATATTATCATAAAAATCTTTTAAGTGATTGTATTTTATGCCAGTTCTATTCATTCCTGTGTCTATTTTTATGTGGACTCTTACCTGCTTGTTCATACTTTTTGCTTTTTTATCCAAACTATTGCAAAACTCAATTTCACTAACGCTCGGTATAATATCATATTCAATTAGCATATCTATTTCACTTTCAAGCGATGGAGACAATACGAGTATAGGAGCAGTAATATTTTGGTATCTAAGGTAAAGAGCCTCTTCCACATTTGCGACACCTAGTATTGCAGCACCACATTCAAGAGCTGCCTTTGCTATTTGAAAAGCTCCGTGCCCATATGCATCAGCTTTTACTACTTGTAAAAAGTTTTGATTTGGCAATAAGAATTTTTTCAACTCATGAATGTTTTCAGAAAAAGCTGTTAAGTCAATATTTATCCAGCTTCTCTGGTTTATCCGTGACATAGAAGTATTTGATAAATTATTTATTTGCATATATAAATCTTTGTTTGAATTATTTCGCTGGGATAGTCTACATTTTTGAAATTAGCAATGTTAGTCATGCTGATACAATCACTATCAGAATTTCTTTGTACAACAGTGGCTTCTGTGTTCAACATTCTTATTCTATCGTTTTTTGGCATGTTCACCCCATATATAATTCTATAGCAACCCATCTATTATTTAACTCGAGAACACTTATAAATTACATTCATTTTATCGATTCTCTCTCGTTCAAAATACTTTTTTGGGCTGTTTTCGTCAAGTAAAAAATTTTATATCGACTATTTTTCTGTTGAAAACAATCTGTAATTTAAAATATGTTCTTTATGAGAGTCAAAGTCTGTTTCAACCAGATTTTGAATGGATTCACTGTTGATACTCACATTCACCGTTCTAATCCTCTCAAGTATTCCACTGCTCTCTCTAAAGCCTCTTCGGCAGGGACAACTATATCAGGCATAAGTGTATTCTGATCTGCATTTGCATCTGGTCTCAAAAATTTTTTATATGAAACAGTTACATCAATCTCTGATATAGGCAGTTTGAAAAACAACATATCACCAAAGACACTTGGAGCATTTGCACTCGGTTTGCCTATTATTTTCCCAAACTCACCATCTTGAACCCATATACCAAACATAGTAGCACTGCTATACGTATTGGCATTTGTTAATACAGCTATAGAAATATTATTTGGATTTTGAGCAGTTGTAGGGTCTGGTTCTTCGTGGATAAACCCTTCGCTTTCTTCATATTCTCTCACTTTTGATAGTTCACTAAAACGAATATAGCTACCATATTTAGGCACAGAAATACCCATAGCATCTAATAATTTGTTCCCCACTCTACTGTCTCCGCCACCATTATCTCTTAGATCAATGATAAATTTCCTTGTCCCTTTTATTATTTGTTCTTTTATAGCTTCTGCGGTCTCATCTATACTTTTGTCGAGAGTAAATGACCTCAAATCGATATACATCATATCGTCTATCATTTCAGAGCGAATGATGTAATCATGCCTTTGACCGCCAAACAACAGTCCCCAATATGAACCTTTTTTAAAAGAAACCTCTTTTATACTTTCAGAGCTGTCAGTAGAGCGAAGCAGTAGCTCAACACTATCCTCAGCCACACTTACACCAGCAAGTGCGAGGATGTCGCGGTCACGGGCTTGGATGGCATATTGTCTATGTTTTTCAGCCTCATTTTCAAAATAAGTGTATTCATCTATCAGAGCGAGAATAGTAGCAATCGGGATACCTTCAATAGCTATCAGCTCTTTATCTGGCAATTCACCTTTTATAAACAATTTACCATCTTTGGTCATCAATTCACTATCAAAAAATTCATTGATCTCAGCTCCCCATCCTCTGCCAAAGGTTATCATATGTCCATCATTTAAAACTTTTATATATTTACGAGTAGCAAAAATAAAATTTGTTTCTGTCATTGCTTCAGAAGTGTTCTGTAAATACTCTTCACGAACAGTAGCATAATCATCAGACAACATCCCATCTATAATGAATATCGGGTGAGTAGCTTCAACCGTCTCGACAAATAAACGAGAGTCTGTGCCAAAATCTACTAAATCGCTTTTAGAGAATTTTCGCACGATGAATGTTTCTGTAATATCTAGCTCACCTACTTTATTCCCATCAGAGCGAAGATATTCCATCATTGTGTTACCAGCCTTGTCTGTGTAACGAATTGCAAATACCTGCCCTATTTCAACAGGCATTGGGTAGTTGTCAAAAGGCAACCAGCTACCAGTTTTGGAGTGGTTTTTGAAATTTTCATAAACATCATCTAAACGCCAAAACTCACGCTTTATGTATGTGTGATGCCACTGCCCCATATCTTGTTCACCAAAATAAGTAGCATTGTATTCTGTGCCACCTATGGTAACTTTATCGAGGATGCCCTCTTTAACTTCATTTGCGTTCATATTATAAATCTCCTTTTTATTATTAGTGCTTGCACAACTGATTAATAGCATCACCATGCAAACAATCGCCACTGTGGCAGATAATTTCATCTTATCCTCCTTAATTTTAAATAAAAATGCCAAACAATGATGTCAGACAATCCATAATTTGATTATTAATCATCTAAACCAAAATATAAAAAAGGAGTTTTTTGTCAAGACTTTTTAGCTGTCATTTTTTATTTTTCAAATGTGTTTAGAAAAACATAAAGTGGGGCTATAAATTTCCAGAACTTATCTACACCATTCCGAATCAGAAAACACAGTTTATGTAATACGGGAATTTGCCCTTGTTTCCTGCTTTTATCCCGCTTATTTTAGGAATCGGTACAGGAGCCGTACAGGGAAGGTATCAGAAAACTAGATTTGGTGCGGTTTTTTCGATATCTTCGCTGACAGTAGAATCAATAAAATCTTGTTTTGTGATGGTATCCTCACCGTTATTTATGGTTAGAGTTACCGAGAAAATACCCGAAGTGAGATAGGTAAAAACTGGATTTTGCTCTGTAGAGTCAATATTTTTTACATGACTAATTCTATTATTGTTGATTCCTCTTTCTTGTCATAAAAGATTTAATCGATTTTTTAGTATAAATTTGACCCATATTTTTTCGATCCCCGCAAAAAATCGCTTGACTTTTAAACCCTATTTTAAAATATTGTCCTCATATGATTTTTTAATCATTTTGATCTTGATAAAGGCTAGCTTGAAATCATATTTGATTTCACCACTTGTTTTGCTGA